>Ga0265294_10003704_pt1 | contig 19385 bp, 15 predicted proteins | sample MunlanPumphouse3_FD_192504 | JGI IMG/M metagenome (GOLD analysis project Ga0265294, IMG submission 192504) | Groundwater microbial communities from a municipal landfill in Southern Ontario, Canada - Pumphouse #3 | ecosystem: Environmental > Aquatic > Deep subsurface > Groundwater | place...
GCTCAGCATTGCGCTGTTGTTTATACCAGCGGCGGAGTTATCGGCGGCAACAGTGGAATACGACCTCACCATCGCCCGTCAGGAGATAAACTTCACCGGCCAGCCGGTTCAGGCGCTCACCATCAATGGCCAGTTGCCGGGGCCTACCCTGCGTTTTACCGAAGGCGACCATGCCGTGATTCGCGTCCACAACCAGATGGACGAGGAGACGTCGATTCACTGGCATGGCATCCTGCTGCCCAATGCCATGGACGGCGTGCCCTTCGTTACGTTTCCGCCCATAGCAGCGGGCCAGACCTTCACCTACGAGTTCGATCTGCGACAATCCGGCACCTACTGGTATCACAGCCATACCATGCTTCAGGAACAGAGTGGCCTGTTCGGGGCGCTGGTCATCGCGCCAAAGGACGAGGGCACGTTTGACCGGCTCCGCGATCATGTTGTGGTGTTGTCCGACTGGACCGATGAGGACGCGAGCTCGGTGCTCCACACGCTCAGACGCGGCAGTGAATGGTATTCACTTCGGAAAGGTAGCGCTCAAAGCGTGTTGGGCGCTACGCGGCTGGGCATGCTGGACGCATATTTTTCACGGGAACTCCAGCGCATGCCGCCCATGGACCTTTCCGATGTTTACTATGATCGCTTCCTGCTCAACAGCGCTTCGCAGCAGTTCATAGCCGCCAAGCCGGGTGAGAAGATCCGGCTCCGGGTAATCGCTGGTTCGGCGAGCACATTTTTCTATTTGCAATTTGCCGGTGGCCCATTGCAAGTCATCGCGGCTGACGGACTGCCGGTGCAACCTTTCGACGAACCGCGGCTGTTGATCGGCGTGGCCGAGACATATGACGTAATCATCACGATGCCGACAGAAGGCAGTTACGAGTTTCGCGCCACGGCCCATGACGGCTCAGGGCAGGCCTCGTTGTGGATTGGCGCAGGAGCCCGGCATGCCGCGCCCGATATCCCATACGCCAATCTCTACTCAACCATGGGCGGTCTCTCGTTCAAACGCGTGTTGGCGTTAACCCCGGCCGGCTCGATGGGCATGCCGGGCAACGAAGTGCGCACAGGTATGTTCGACCAACCGGGTATGAACGGCATGGATGGAATTAATAATATGGATCACGGCGCCATGACTCAGGACGCCGGAAAAATGAGCCATGCCGACATGGCCTCCACACCCGTGATGGAACATGCGGGCCACGACATGGATGGAATGGCGCAGGAAACCAAACCGATGGACGCGGCCACCTATGGCCACGACAATCCGGGGATGGTTACTCACAAGCAGCCCGATCACCCCAGGAGCACCTGGCTCGGGCTGCTCGCCGAAGATGTGAGTTCGAAAGCCCCGCTGGCCGCCGACGGCATGAGCCCCGAACGTCCCGGGCCTCCGTACGGCAAGCTGCGCGCCTTGCAGCCCACCACATTTGATCCACACAAACCAGTCCGCGAAATCCGACTCACACTCGACGGTGACATGGAGCGTTACGTCTGGTTTTTGAATGGCAAACCGCTGTCCGAAACCGATAATATTGAAATCAAGCGCGATGAAGTTGTGCGATTCATCATGATCAACCGCACCATGATGCACCATCCAATGCATCTGCACGGCCACTTCTTCCGCGTCATCAACGGTCAGGATGACTACGCTCCGCTCAAACACACCGTCGATGCAGCCCCCATGTCCACCACGGTAATCGAATTTGACGCCAACGAGGTCGGCGATTGGTTCTTTCACTGTCATCTGCTCTATCACATGGAGAGCGGCATGGCACGGGTGGTGCACTATCAAGGCTTCACGCCCGATCCGCTCACTAACGCCGTCCGCCGACATCTCTACCATGATCCGTTCCAGTTTTATGGTCAGGTTGATGTGTTGTCGCAAATGGCGCATGGGACGCTGGTATACGCCAACACCCGGCACATCTTCTCCACCGAGTGGCAGGCCGGATGGCAGCGCGTAGACAACGTGGAGTGGGAGGTCACTCCCACCTGCAATTACTATCTGAACAGCTTTGCCAGCGTCTTTGCCGGGATCGATCTCGCAGGCGCGGACGATCACTTCGATAAGCACGAAGGCATTTTTGGCCTGCGCTACCTTCTACCCCTCAATATCACGTCCCGCGTGTGGGTGGACACAGCCGGTGAATTTCAATTCGCCGTCGGCAAACACCTGGAGCTCACGCCACGACTCGCGGTTTTTTCGGAAGCAGAATATGACACCAAGGAACAGTGGGAAATCCGGGCGGGCACAGGCTATCAGATGACCAAGCATTTTTCCCTGATCGGCCAATGGCATTCCCGGTTCGGTTGGGGCGGCGGTCTGCGCTGGCAGTTCTGACACCGCTGAACCAGTCAAATGAAACTGAATTGATTTATAAGCCGCTTTGGAGGATATATCGCATGAACACCGGTCCCATCTCTACATCCTACCGCCGCTACGCCCTGGGGCTGCTTTTGACGGTGAACATGCTTAACTACATCGACCGGCAGGTGCTCTTCGCAGTATTTCCCTTGATCAAGATCGACCTGCGTCTCTCCGATACGGCGCTGGGGTTTCTAGGGAGTGCCTTCATGCTCAGCTACATGCTCTTTGCCCCGCTATTCGGTTGGCTCGGCGACCACTGGAGCAGAACCAAACTGGCTTCCGGAGGTCTGGTTGTATGGAGTCTGGCTACGGTACTGGCAGGCTTTGCCCCTGGGTACAGGACTCTGCTGGCCGCCCGCGCCACAGTCGGGGTCGGTGAGGCGAGCTTTGGCACGGTATCGCCCGGGCTCATCTCCGACTTCTTCCCGAAGGAGCGTCGCGGCCAGATTCTGGCCTGGTTCTATGTCGCCATTCCCGTTGGCAGTGCGCTGGGTTATCTACTGGGAGGAGTGTTGGGACAGAACTATGGCTGGCATGCCGCTTTCATGCTGGTCGGTATTCCGGGCCTGCTGTTGGCCATTCCCATCTCACTGATGCGTACCCCTCCTCGTGGCGGCGAGGACGCCTCTCCGCAGTCCGAGAAAGGAAATATTTCCGCAGGATACGCAGCCTTGTTCAGAAACCGGTCGTTTGTTTTTAATACACTCGCTATGGCAGCGATGACCTTCTCCATCGGGGGGCTTTCCCAGTGGATTCCCTCTTTCCTGTACCGCATCCATTCCCTTGATGTGGCAAAGGGGAATACGCTATTCGGCGCGACCACTGTGCTGGCGGGGATACTGGGCACCCTGGCTGGTGGCTGGCTCGGCGATCGCTGGCAAAAAAGTAACGGCAAGGGATATTTGCTGGTATCCGGCTGGGGGTTTCTGATCGGCGCCCCCTTTGCCGCTTGGGCCATCCTTGCCCACGGTTTGACCGGCTGCATGACCGCAATTTTCATCGCCGAGTTTTTTCTCTTTCTCAATACCGGGCCACTCAATACCGTCATCATCAACGTAACCAATCCAGCTGTCCGTGCCATGGCCTTTGCGGTCAATATATTCTTCATCCATGCCTTGGGAGATGCAGTTTCCCCCTCCATCCTAGGCTGGCTGTCCGACCAGTGGGGTTTGCGCAACGCCCTTCTGATCACCCCTTTTGCCATGGCGCTGGCCGGCCTGCTTTGTTTTGTCTGCGGCAGATTCGTGGTGCAGGATATGGCTCAGGCTGAAGGTTGAAGTATAAAATATTTATAATGCCTCGATGCGTAATCGCCAAAGGAGACATCCATATGAAATATTTCAAACTGCTGCTCATCGCCTGCCTCGTCCTGCTGCCATTGCAAAGTCTTGCGGCAGATGACGGTTACGGCTACCCGATCCCTGGATCGTATGAAGCCACCATCCTCGGAACCCCTGCCAAACTAATGCCCGAGCTTCCCAAAAAAATACGCACCCGGCAACTCGTGCTCGATGTCATCCCGGACCGGCAGAAACCGCCTATTTTCTTTTACGACGAAGGACTGCGCTGCACCTTTGCCTACCAGGAGCAGAAGGCGCCGCTGGTCTTTCTGATCGCCGGCGCAGGGTCCAGCGACCGGTCTGACAAGCTTATGACCATGATGAAGGCTTTTTACCAGGCCGGTTTCCACGTCATCACCCTGCCGTCGCCGTCCCATTCCAATTTCATCATCTCTGCCTCCCAAAGCCGTGTCCCAGGCGACCTTACCGAGGACGCAGCGGACCTCTATCGAGCCATGGAGACCGCCTGGAAGAAGGTAGAGGGTGACATAGAGGTATCCTCCTTCAGTATGTGCGGGTACAGTCTTGGGGCTACCCAAGCCGCCTTCGTGGCAAAGCTGGACGAGGACCGCCTGATTTTCAACTTCCGCAAGGTGCTCATGATCAACCCCGCGGTAAGCCTTTACAGCTCTGCGACAAGGATCGAGGAACTGTTGAAACAGATCCCTGGAGGAGCAAAGAAGCAAGGCGTCTTTTTCAACAGGATGCTCTCCAAGTTCAGCCAGTTCTATCGCTATGGAAATTTTGTCGCCATCAACGATGATTTTCTCTACGCGATCTACACGGAGGGCCTTTTTTCCCGCGAGGAAACCGCAGGTTTGATCGGGCTCACCTACCGCATCAACCTGGCCGGCATGATCTTTTCCTCTGACGTGATGACCAACAGCGGCTACGTTGTTCCAAAGAACCGGGTGCTGAGTCCTATTGATTCCATTTTCGACTATTTTCTGGTTTCTTCCCACTTGAGCTTCATTGACTATTTCAACGAGTATTTGTACCCCTATTTCCAGAAGCAGCGGCCAGGGTTGACCAAACAGGCGTTTATCGAGTCCCTGAGCCTCAAACGCATTGAGGAATACCTGAAGTCGTCCGCCAAGTTCGGCGTGATAACCAACGAAAACGACTTTATCCTGACCAATGAGGAGCGTGATTACCTGAGACAGCTATTCGGCGAGCGGGCCAGGATCTATCCCCGCGGTGGACATCTGGGCAACCTGGAGTACAAAGAAAACCTGGCCTATATGGTCGCTTTTTTCAAATAATAAGGAGGGCGCCACTATGACTGTTACCCGATTCCAATCAAACCTGATAATCCTCGCCCTGATATTAACGCTGTCTCTATGCGGTTGCGCCGCAAGCATGGTGAATACTCAAACAGAGGCGCCTGCGAGGCACTCGATAAGCGATTTCAGGGATCAAAGCTTCGCAGAGGTTACTGATCCTTGGGAAGGATTCAACCGGAACATGTACCGGTTCAACTTCTACTTCGACAAATATCTATTCCTCCCGGTGGTGCGCGGCTACGAGTTCATCACCCCTACCTTCCTTCAGGAACGCATCTCCGGTTTCTACAACAACCTTGGAGAGGTACGAAATCTCACCAACAGCCTGTTTCAGCTCAAGGGGACAGAGTCCATAACAACGCTGGGACGTTTCGTAACAAACAGTACCTTGGGTCTTGGCGGCTTCTTCGATCCGGCCACCAGCTTCGGTCTGGAACGACACGACGAGGATTTCGGCAAGACACTTGGCTACTGGGGGGCAGACTCCGGGCCTTATCTGGTCCTGCCTATCTTCGGCCCCTCGTCCCTTCGCGACACAGGTGGTCTCGCCGTGGACACCGGCATCACTTACGGAATCTACACTGTGATCGATCCTTTTGGGAACACCGGCAACTCTTTTGCAATAAGCTCCGGGATAACGGCCATGGAAACCATAGATGCGCGGCATCAACAGAGTTTTCGTTACTATGAGAGCGGCTATCCCTTTGAGTACTACATGGTTCGCTTTTTCTACCACGAGAAACGCGAAATCGAGTCCGGAAAACCGGCAAAATAATGTTTTGCGTTATAGCCAGAAAACCGAGAGAGCTTATTCATTGCTGGCACTGCATTACAGGTAATCTTGTTGACAAGTTTGGCAAAACTATATATAAAGTGAAGACAATTTAATTCGGTTATCTTTTTGTACCTGTTAGCATAGGTCTTTTTAAAAAGCTCCTACCTTGTTTCGCCAGCCAATCAACAGGGAAAAGAACCCTTTTCCCTGTTTTTTTTATCCATACCGATATCACTTTAGGTATTGGGGTTGTAGCTCAGTCGGTTAGAGTGCCAGCCTGTCACGCTGGAAGTCGCGGGTTCGAGCCCCGTCAACCCCGCCATTACAAATAAGAAAGGGCGCCTGGCGTTACGCCAGGCGCCCTTTCTTATTTGGAGAGTAACATCAGGTAGACCTATATTTCGCATTTAGGAACAGCAAGCTGAAATGATTCCATAAGAACCATATCAGAAAAGGAAAACCCATGAAAAACAGTTCCTCGCAAATTGCCGTGATGAACTTGGAGGAAGGCGAAGAGATCTTCGCCGAGTTCGATCTCCGCACATTGGAGGGGAAAAAAGTCTCTGACACAATACACTAAATCCGTTACCCCTTTTTGCATTTTACTTCAGAAAGAAGACGCAAACATGGCAATGAACCCAAAATACGAAAAGAACAATCCGCGACTCAAGGCGGCGTTTCTGGAAGTAGTCGATAATCAATTGAACGCAAACGATCCGCCGGAAACCAGACAAACGCTTGATCGCCTGATTGCTCAAGGAATATCACGAGAAGACGCAATGATCTTTATCGCCCAAGCCGTGTGCCTTGAGGTTTTCTGTATCATAAAGAACAAAGAGACTTTTGATCTGGCGAGATATGTAAAAAACCTTCAGAGTCTTCCTAAAGAACCGAAAAAATGAGAGCAGGAGATCTGTCCATGCTGAGAATACTTCACCAGATATTTCGTACCGGAATTGTGACCGAGCCGTTGCCGGAACCACTGTAAGTGGAACTGGCCCTAGTAGATGGCCGACTCAAAGAGGCGGCGGTTCTGGGACAGTATCCGAATTAACCAATAATTTTATATACTGTCCCCATAACTCCTCCATATAAACCCTGGCATCATGGAACTTCAAGCATATCGTCAGCATCAATCCCATCAGGAAGATTCACGAGATCAATCTCAAACGCGGTTACCAGATTGTCGAAATCGGCTCTCTGGAACTCTTTGGAGGGGCCATCTATGGAAACCTAGGGGGAAGATGAGGGGTCGCGTCTGGGGAAGATGAGGGGTCGGGGGAAGATGAGGGGTCGCGTCTCAACTCCTGACAATGTAAAGAGTTGAGACGCGACCCCTACGGCATCCCCCTGACAATGTAAAGAGTTGAGACGCGACCCCTACGGCATCCCCGACCCCTACGGCATCCCCGACCCCTACGGCATCCCGACCCCTACGGCATCCCGCAGTCTCGCTGTAGGATCTTCTCGAAAAAGAAGCGCATGCCGCTGTAGCAGACGCGGAGCGTAGCAGCAGACCATTTGGTAACGTTTCTGCGGTGGAGAAAGTACTCCTCCAATTCGTTTTGGGCGATGAGGTCGGGGGGCTTGCCGTAGAACTCCACCAGCAAGCGCACCTCGCGGGTGTAGGTGTGCTGAGAGCGCTGCGACAGTCCTGCAAGTTGCAGAGCCTTCATTGATCTTTCGTACCAGTTGTTCATCATGTTCTTTCTCCTTTCAAAGTGTGATGCCTGAGAAAGAAGGAATATGTGATTGAACGGCTGGTGCGAAAGAAATTTTAGTGGAATTATTGAGGAAGGTTTTTGCTGTTGATTTTACTGCCGCGATAGCGGCTTACTTGAACAAGACAGTTAGACGCCGCCCGCACGAATAAACCGGGCTGGCGGGTCAACTGCCAAGCCGTTAGACTAAAAAAGAGAACAAAATTAATGATGACAATAGGCACACGCTGAGGTATGATTTTACCATGAAGACATTTCGATGGAATCATGAAAAAAACGAACAACTAAAGTTTGAACGGGAAGTTTCGTTCGAAGAGGTTGTGCTTGCCTTGGAAGGAGATGGTCTTCTTGACATCTTGCAGCACCCTAATGAATCAAAATACCCAAACCAACGCATCCTGATTGTGGCCTTGGATGGTTATATTTATCTTGTTCCATTTGTAGAAGAGGCTGATTACTACTTTTTGAAAACAATCATTCCCAGCCGCAAGGCAACCAGAGATTACTTGGAAGGAGGCAATAGAAATGAAAAAAAATGATGAATTTGAAAAAGACATTTTAGATGCCTATGAAAAAGGCGATCTGATCTCGACAAAACCATCAACGAAGGAAAAAGAAAAATATAAGGTAGCTGCACAAGCCACCTTCCTGAAAAACCGACGAGTGAACATTCGTCTATCCTCTCCGGATTTAATGGATATACAGGCACGAGCATTGGAGGATGGAGTTCCATATCAAACCCTTATTGCCAGCGTTCTCCATAAATATGTTAGCGGGAGACTGGTCGAAACTCCTTCGCGTCTAACAACGCGCTCAACCGGTCGCGCGAAAAAACTACGCGCCGGTTAGCGCCGACACCGTTGGTCAAAAGAATAAACACCTCAACTTCATAAATAGGAGCGATCATGCTGGAAAAACAATTTGAAGACATTCTGTGTAGATATCCCGCTCTGATAGAAAATGATTTGAAGTTTATTAATCGACAAATTAATGTCGGCGGCAAATTCGCAGATCTACTTTTTGAAGACAGATTCGGTCAAAAATTGGTCATCGAGTTAAAGAAAGGGGTCATTAAGCGAGAACATATTGCCCAACTCCTCGATTACGAAGGACATTTCCTCGCACCCGATAATCCGAATGTAAGAGTAATGCTAATCGGTAACCGTGTGCCTCCAAATTTAAGGAAATCGCTGGATCATCATGGTTTCGAGTGGATGGAAATTGCAGAAGTAACTCTCAAGCAGCACCTCCAAGAAGCCAATGACATCGAATTGCTATCATATTTTGAGGATAGTGAAGAAACTGCACAACTGAAAGAGACTAAAGCACCCATTGGAAATAGTAACCCATCATCAAATAACGAAATCAGCAGTGGTCTTACCCAACGGAGTATAAAACAGCCAATTTTAACCAGGTTCTGGAAAGAATTTAAACAGCACGCTAATAAAGTGCAGTGCCCATTAGACTTCAAATATGACAATGGAAAAGAACGGTGGACAAAACTCCGTCTAGTTAAGCCAGACCCGATTTTATTACTGGAGCCAGTTAGGACAAAGCAGATAATTTTGGCGCAAATTCGGTTTATAAAACCCGAGACAACAAAAATATACGAGCGATTTTACGCAAATAACAAGGCAGACATTGAATCAGAGATCGGTTCACGATTGATATGGAGAAACGAATCAGGAAAAGCGGTTTGTACTATCAATCTCGAAGAAAAGTTTGACCTAGAGGATGATAAAAAGTGGGAATGGGCTTTTAACTGGATCATTGAGAAGTCAAATCTTTTTATTTCTGTATTCAATCCGCGGTTGCCTGTTTAGGCCCAAATTTACTTACACTTTTAAAGAGAGAAACTGGAATTGAAGTTCCCAACTTGCACTTGGACCGTGTCCGGGCGATAAGGCTGCCCGGCAGGTCAAGTGCGGATCCGTTGAATCAGAAGGAGGAGATATATGCTAAGAATGGAACCGACCCCTAAAGGGGCGGGAGTGACTCTTTATGGCGATTTCTGGGACCTTAATGCTCTTTATGATACGATCCATGCCCTCTCGGGTGATGATGCGCCGTTTACACCCCACGTCCAGGAAACAGTTCTGGCGCTCGCATATGAGGTGCGGCATTGTTATCAGGGAGACAGAGAGGTTAGAGAATTAGAAGATCTCAAAGGGAAAACTGTCACCTACTACGGCGTGAAGCTGATTTGGCCACTTTTGCTCTGGCAGGTTTCAGTATTAAGGTGGTCTGCTGCCTTTATGGCAACGACAAAATCAATTCAAGCAAACCTGTACATGATTGAACACTGCATAGAAGAAGCATTGCTTGAACTTGATCAACAAACCGGTGAGAAATGCATAAGATGGATGCGCAGGTTGGATGGCGTATCAACCCAATTCCTCCCTGCATATATTGATCAAGTTTCACACCGTTACCTCTTTTCAGGGCCTCAAGGAAAATCGCGATTTAAGAAACTCCCCTGGCATTTAAATTCCCTCTCTGAAATATCAAACGATTACCGCGAATACGAGGAACACCTAAAATCAGTGGCAAAAGAAAATAATTGCTCTCCGCAGGAACTTCACTCCGTTATAGAGTGGCCGGAGATAAAATGGTAGGGATGGTGTAATTATGAAAATAGGATATAGCTTGATTTTGGGAGAGCATGTAGACGCATGCGGCTTGTCGCATCGGGACTGTGAGCCATATCAGATTGTATGCCCTGCTTGCAAAGAGCCGGTATTTAAGGTGGAACGGAAAGCCGACCAAGCTCAAATTGACTATCTGTCGCACTACACTTCAGAAAAAGCTTATAATTCTGAGTGCGAACTCAGGGTTAGCTCCATGAATAAGGAAGTCTTGCAGAAAAGCGACAAACTATCCAGAAATCAGAGGCTTGAATATTTTCTTGGCGTTTTAAGAGAGTTAATCGCTCGGAACCCGATGTACCCGAGCGGGACCGCGAAGAGCCAGGCCGCACTGAATAAGTCTAAAGCCGTCTGTTTTTTGAGAGACATACATTATAAACATTCGTGCAAAAATCGATACACAGCCGAGATGTTCAATGAGTTTGTCGATGAATATATTGAAGACATCACCCAAATGGGTGGGATAATCGACACATCATTTGCGATCAGTGTCCAAAAGCGTATTTCCTTTGATATCTGGCAACATCTTCTTACCCAAAAAGGCCGTGCGAATTACGAATTTCTTTTTAACCATGCCTATTTGATTGTAATGACACGCTGTCAAAGAGCCATAGATGTACATAAGGCTGTCCCGGAAATGAGACGTCTTTTTGATTTTCTCTCCAGCATTGTTCAAACGAGCAAACAAAAAGGATTTAATATTATATCTGAAATGGGAAATACGCCGGTTGGACCACCATTTGCCATTGAAGACAGCAACTATTTCAATAAGGCAGCGTCTGATATTTCGCACGAAATGATAGGTTGCCTGTTGGAGCTTCAATACTTTGATGTTCTCAAAAAGAAACTGATTAAAACCGGTCTCTGAGTACTCCTGACACGAGACAAACCTTCAACCGTCCGACCTACAAACCAACGGCGAGAACATCGAACATTCAACCAACGGCAGCACCGGTCAGCGGGAAAAAGCCCCCGCCGAGCCGGTGTGCCTTATCACGTTATACCGAGAACCGAAATAAGGCCCAAAAACATATTTCACTGCAAGGAACACTAACACCATCGTGTCAAAAATTAACAACGCCTGACAGGAAATATATTCCGCGAGTGTAAAAGAGGAGAGCCAACCATGACTACCGGTGTCACCGGTGTCAGGTCTAGACATCTGACAAAATCATTAAAATTGGCAAAATGTGAAATGTGTAGCCCTGACACTGTTTGACACTGTACCAGGAGGAGTAAATGGCCAGTCTGCAAAGTTACATTCTGCGAACATATCTAAATTACAATAAACCGGCAAATAACACCCGGCCCCCTTTGGAGGAGTTGCGCGCCATGCTGGAAGATGGCGCCAAAGGGTTGCAAATGCCCAAGGAGTTTCTGCTGCAACCGGTAAGCGCCGGAGGGGTGGAAGCGGAGTGGGTTCACCCGCGTGAAGCGCCCAAAGAGCGGGTTCTGGTTTATCTGCATGGCGGCGCTTATGTCATGGGATCATGCAATACCCACCGGCCGCTGGCGGCTTATATTGCCAGGGCCTGTGGAGTGCGCGCGCTGCTGCTGAATTACCGTCTGGCGCCGGAACATCCTTTTCCAGCGGCTGTCGACGATACGGTCGCGGCCTACCGATGGCTGTTGTACAACTGCTTCAAAGCGCGCGATATCGTCTTTGCCGGGGATTCGGCCGGTGGTGGCCTGGCCCTGGCCGCTCTTATTTCCCTGCGTGACGCCGGTGACCCGCTCCCTGCTGCCACGGTCTGCATCACTCCCTGGACCGATCTGGCCGGAACCGGTGAATCCCTGAAGAGCCGCGCCAAGAGCGACCCGCGTGTTACGCTGGATTCTCTCTCCCTGGGTAGCCACTATATCGGCGGCAACGACCCGCGCCTGCCGCTGATTTCTCCCCTCTACGCCGATCTGCGCGGGCTTCCGCCGCTGCTGATTCAGGCCGGCAACGACGACATGCTGTTGAGCGACGCAACGCGGCTGGCTGACCGGGCCAAGGCTGCGGGGGTAGATGTCACCCTGGAGATATGGGACAAGATGTGGCACGTATTCCATCTGCATGCCCCAAGGTTGCCCGAGGCAATGCAGGCGATAAATGCGATAGGGGTTTTTGTAAAGGAAAGAATCGGTCAGTCGGAATGAATCGTTTACAAATTTTATCCTTCCAAAGCCAGATAGTCGCGGATTGCCTTCTCCGCCTCTTGCAGAACATCCTCCGGGACGTTTACGACTCCTTGCGCGCCGACGCCGCAAGCCCGGATCAGGCGGGTTTCGGCAAAGCCGTTCCATTTGAAGAAATAGTCGTAACGCGGGAAGATATTAGCAAACTTTCCGGTGTCCGGGTGGCCCTGGGTCAGGATGAAGAGCAGTTTTTTGCCCGGCGCCAGCCTGCTTGGTTGCGGGTTGATGGCATAGTCCGGAACCAGGTAGGAAAAGGTGCGATCCATGAAACCCTTGAGTTGGGCGGTTATCTCTCCGTAATAAACCGGGGAGGCGTAGACAATGATATCGGCGTCCTTAACCGCTTGCAGCACCTTGGTCAAGCCATCGTTGAGGATGCAGTGATCAAGGGTTGTTTTGCAGGCGTAGCACGCCTGGCAGCCGCGAAAAGTCAGCTTGTTCAGCTCAAAGACGCATGTCTCCGCGCCAAGCCCCTCGGCTGTTTTCATGACACGGCGGGCAATGGTGGCGCTGTTTCCTTCAGGGCGGGGACTTCCCAACAGACAGACAACTTTCATTTCTTTTTCTCCTTTTCTAGTATCGTAGGTCGGGTTAGCGGCTTGTTGCGTAACCCGACAAGGGTTTTTAGAATTGTTGTTACACTCTGCTGACCAGATTTACCAGGCTCATTGCTATTCGTCGAATGGGGCTGAGGCTCACCTGACGGCTTTTCGGTCAGGTGCAGCCGATGGTGTACGCCCGTCATGGGCGTGAACTTATGGGGTGCAAGTCCCCATAACGCGGAACATTACTACAAAACGGTTAATGTTGGCGGGAAAACAACGGCAAGAGTAACGGCAATACAGGAAAAACATCTGGTATAAAATCTTTTGGCAGGTCTTTTTATGGTTGGTGCTGCGTTACTCTTAAACTCCTGTTGAACAGTTTGTGTCTTCAGCAAGGCATGCAGGGGCGGTTCAAAGCTGATTCCCTTGTTGTAAGAAGAATCTTGCTCGCCCGTTGTATGAATTCAGGCGTGGGACGGTCGCGGAAAATACCGTTGTCCGATCTATCCGCTGAGATACCTCGCAGGTAGATGTAGATGGCGCCACCGAAATGGGTCGCGTAGTCATAATCAGGCATGCGCAGACTCAGCAGCCGGTCCAAAGCCAGGGTGTAGAGGTGATACTGAAGGATGTAGGCATGCTGAGCCATGGACTGGCGGAGTGCGGATTGGTGGTAGTCATCTCGCTGATTGCCCAGGTAGTTTGATTTCCAGTCAATAATGTAATAGTGGCCTGAGTGCTCAAAGATCATGTCAATGAATCCATGCAACATGCCACGTGATTCCTGAACCTGGAGCATGGAAAGGATTTCATGGAAATTCCCGTGCAGGTCAGGGGTCAGCAGCCCAGAAAAAACCTCTCGTAATAATGATCCGCTTAACCTGCCCATGGGAAGAAAAAACTCCAGCTCGGTTCGCCAGGAGTCAGGTCTGAGTCGTGCCAGGGAAAACTCAGGCGCAGCGGGGATCAGGGGGGTGGTGATCACCTCTTTTATCATGCGGGTCACGGTCGGAAGCCATTGCTGGCCATAGCCATTGCGCTGTAGGCAGTCCAGGGTGGGGCCTTCCAGGGAACTCTCTGATGCGCGGCTGAAATCGAGATGTTCGAACAGTTCATGCAGGCAGGCGCCAGCCTCGGCGCCGCGTGGAAAATCGAAGATCGACAGGCCGTCAGTGGTTGCCATGCGATCAAAGTCCGATGATGGGGCATCTGAGAGGAGTGCGTCGTGGTCATGGGGCTGGAACGTACGTTCGCTCCCGCTGGCAATGCTGCTGAAGCTGGATACGCGCCAATCAGTGGCGATCATACTCTGCAACTCCCGACAACTATAGATGGTCGCTACGTCCCGGTCAGGGCAATAGGCTGGGGGGACGATGTTTACCGGCATGAATTCCACAGACATGGCTACGGCATTGCCATCCCGGATTGACGAGTCCGCCAGCGCACTGAGGCCGTTCATGATCTCCTGGTCATCGGTAGCGCCGAATGACTTGGCGTCCTTGAAGTTTGTACCGTGCAGGAGCCTGCGCAGTGGCGATCCAAAGGCGCCGCTAATAGCCCCCCAGGTGACGTAACAGAGAAATTCGGCCCGAGTTACTGCGACATACAAAAGGCGTACCGCTTCGGCCTCCTGTTCCGCCTTGGCCCGCTGTTTGTGTTCCTTTTCCCTCTTGTCCGAACCAAGGTCCAGCACGAGCGAGCCGTCATCAGCGTGAAATAGCACGCGACTGTTTCTGTTTGAGGGTGGGTCCCAGGCAAAAGGGAGAAACACAACCGGGTACTCCAACCCCTTGCTGGCGTGGATGGTGGAAAGGGTAACGGCATTATCATCTGTTTCCAGACGCAGCAGAGCGGTCTCGTCCTGCTGCTCGCCATTTATGCGGCGTTCCAGCCAGATGATGGAGGCCTCGATCCCGATGCCATGTTCCTGTTCCGCCCCATGCAGCAGTTCCATGCAGTGCAGGATGTTGGTCATGCGACGTTCACCGCCTGCATGGGCGAGGGCTTGCTTCCTGACGCCGCATTCACCAAGCAGGTGTGGAGTCATGGCAATCACGCCACCTGTCCGGGCTGCATCATGCAGCGTCCGGAAGCGCAGCAGCCAACGTTCCCAGACCTCATCATCGCTCCCCATGGCAAATACCTCGTTGGCCGACAACCCGATCACAGCGCTCAATAAGGCCTCACGAATCAGGGCGCTACGGGTCGGATCGGCAGCAGCCCGCAGTATGCGCAGGATGTCCAGCGCCTCACGGGTCCCGAAGATGGTGGCGCTGCCGTGCTGTACCGAAGGGATGCCCAGGCTGGTCAAGGCGGCCTGGATCTGGTCGGCCTGGTAATGGGCCTTGACCAGTACGGCAATGTCCCCGGGCTTGAGCAGCCGCCGGGTGTTGTTCTTGCCGATGATTTCGAAGCTGCCGTCCAGCAGCCTGGCGATCTCGGCAACGGTTGCCGTGACCGTTGCCGTGCGGACCGCTCCTTTGGCCGCGACCTTGGTCTGGTCTTCGCGTTGATATAGCCAGAAGCGCAGGGGCTGCTCCACCGGGCTTCCGTTTTGCATCAGTTGCTGCTGCTTGTTACGACCGGATTGTACGTCTGTGAAGGCGATAGCACGGCACATAAATGGATCGTCAGTTCTGAACAGGGTGTTGACGGCCCTTACCAGAGGCTTTGTCGAGCGTCGGTTGGTGTCCAGGGTCCAGCGTCTGTCAACCTCTGTAGCCAAAGCAGCGGCGATGTAGGCCTGGATATCCGCCCCGCGGAAACTATAGATGGCCTGCTTGGGATCGCCGATCAGGAAAAGGGGATATGCCCTTTGACTCTGTTCAGGCTCCGGTTGGTACTCTATGTCAGACCCAGGTGGGTGAGCGGAGCCGAGCCCCGCCATACGTGCGAATATCCGCCATTGCAATGGATCGGTATCCTGAAATTCGTCGATCAGCGCAGCATGGTAACGCTCGCGCAGGGCAACGGCCAAACGTTCACCGCCCGAGCCTTCCAGCGTCAGGCACAGATCCAGCAACAGGTCATCGTAACTGCGCAGGTTAAGGCCTTTCTTACGCTGGGCAAGCTCGACGCGCAACCAGCCCTGCAGGGCGGTCTGGAGATGGATCAGCTTCTGCTTGCAGGCATCATCAACCTGCATGGCAGCATCATACAACTGTTGGCAGAGCTGAAAAAACGGATGGCTCGGCTGGGTCGAACCCTTTTTAGTGCCGGAGCGGATCTTGGCCGTGCTGAACAGGGCCAGGCCATCGCAGCCATATTGTAGTGAGCCAGAGGAGAGGCAAACATCCAGTTTTGCAGCGGCTGCCTCTATCTGGGTCGGTTTGTAGCTGGTCTGGTTCAGGTTGGCCTGATTGAGCTGCCGAGTGATAGCTGAGCGTTCCGATTGCCACATGGTCGCTACCGGCGGCAGCAAGGCATCGCGCTGCTCCGTCAGTGGCGCCAGATCCGGGTTGCTTGCCTCGGGAATAATCTGCAGGTCAGGGTTCTGAAAATACCCGGCAAATGGGGCCGCCAGTTTTTCCGGGGTATATCCATCAATGACCAGGCGTTCCAGAAACGGCCCCTCCTCGGTCATGATCCGCGAGCGCCAGAAGTCGTCGCATACCTGGCTGACGATGGCTGACTGGTCGTTGGTCATCTCGCTGTCGAACAGTGAACCACTCTCAAAGGCGTTCTCCAGCAGCGCCCGCTGACAGAAACCGTGGATGGTAAAGATGGCGGCATCATCGAAGGAATAGAGTGCACGGGTAAGGAGTTTTTGGGCTGTATCCGCATCGATACAGCGTGTTGTCAGCAGCAGCTGTTCCAGTTCGTCACATGGTTCCCGACCGGATGCGTACAGTTCCAGAGTGTCGGCCAGTCGTTTCCTGATTCGGTCGCGCAGTTCGGCTGTCGCTGCCTTGGTGTAAGTCACCACGAGGATCTCCCCCGGTCGCATTCGCTGTTCCAGCACCAGCAGGATGTACAACGCGGTAATGGTCCAGGTTTTGCCGGTCCCGGCGCTGGCTTCGATCAGGGTCAAGCCGGAGGTGTCGATGTCGTTCAGATTGAGGTTCTTCATGTAGCGTATTGTGGGAGTCCTTTGTAGCGATCTGCCTGAATGTTGCGGAAATGTTTCACCCTCGCTGCAATGGCTGAGAAGCTTTCGGTTTCGCCACGGTCGGCCAGGTAGCCTCAGGGGCAAGGGTGTGTTAACCTTTCTCTACAATTCGTTCTTGGTCTCCTCCAGAGAGAAGTCGCGGAAAGCATCGGCGTCACCGAGTCCTCAATCTGGAACTGGGAACATGCCATCTAACCAGAACTGCAATATAATCCAAGAATTATCAAATTTCTAGGTTATATTCCCTTCGACTGTCCGGATGACACAGTGGGGCGGCTTGCGTGGTACAAGAGAGCAATGGGGATGAACCTGGATCTTCCGGGTGAAACTATGGGCCGCGGTCCGTAACAACTTTCGGACTGGTTGAGTGGCCAGCATAATCCGTTCAGGAAGAACCGGGAGAAAATAGAGAGATTCCTGAAAAAGCAGGAGACTTTCCTTCTGCCAGAGAAACTTTTATAAAATATTTCCCTATAACAAGGAAACTAAACCGATTGCATTAACCAATCTGACCTATCTTGTGTGACGTGGATGCCCACCTGCAAAAAGGATTCAACAAGACTGACACTCAAAAGCCGCAAGAACGTAACTTGTATTAAAGAAAGATTAATGATATCAGCAATCAACTGAATATTTCCTGGTACTTTGCTGACCTGTGTATATACCTGGCCCCAGAAAGCCCGGATTCGTGCGGCGCTATTGCGTTTGCGTGATTCCGGGCTTTCTCATTTCTGTTTCCACGAGTTGCATAACACAAAGCATCAACCATCAAATACGATATGCAGGGTTGAGTTGGAGAGATACACATGAAAGCATCGATAATGGCGGCATGCTTGTGGTTGATGAACTTTGCAGCATTCCCGGCAATTGCCGCGAGCCCTTATAGCGGCAATGCCAACCGGGCGGTACAATGGCTCGTGTCGAACCAGAACGGCGATGGCAGTTGGGGAGCCACGGACGATGTCAAGCTTCCCACCACTGTGGAAGCGGTCAGGGCACTTCAGGCCTTGAACCAGAGGGTACCTGCCTACTTCTGGGGGATTACCTGGTTGGAAAACCACAGCGCCCCAAATATCGACTATGAAGCACGGCGCATTCTTGCCCTCGCTCCACATGGGGACAATACCCAGTCTGGCCAGGCATATCTCCAGGCAGCCCAGAGGCTCGTAAGCCCCGGTAACAATGGCTGGGGCCTGAATCAGAACTATCAGGGGGCTCCCCTGGACAGCGCCATGGCCCTCCTGGCATGTTCCCAACTCGGCATAACCACGAATGTGCAGTCGGCGCTGAACTATCTCAAGGCGGCACAGCTTACCGGAACCGACAAGGGGTGGGCCGTAGCCCATGAATCGGCTGGCGACCCGGTAACGACCGCCTATGTGGTTCAGGCACTGGTCAGCTATCAATACCTTGACGCCACCCTATCCACATCCATCGCCAACGGCATCGCATCGCTCTCCGCAAATGTCGGCGCCGCTTCCCCCATTCACCTCCAGGCTCTTGCAGCAGCTACCTACCTGTGTGCCGGGTATTCTTCATACGCCACTCCACTTCTGAACTCAATAGCGTCTGTACAGTCCGGCGACGGCGGCTGCCAGGGGAGTCCTTTAGCCACCGCCTTGGCGGCCCGGAGCTTCGCGGGATCAATGGCCACCGACCTGGCAACACTTGCCACGGTCGTCTATGTGCCGGATGCAAATCTCAGGAGAGCGGTCAATGCTGCTCTCGGTAGAAACGGCATGGATACCATCAACAGGGGGGACATGGCCAACCTTACCACGCTCAATGCTGCTGGCATGGGGATTTCCAACCTGACCGGTCTGGAGTACGCAGTTAATCTGACCAGCGCCGACTTGCGCAACAACCAGATCACTTCGACCTCTCAGTTGACGGGATTGACCCAACTGACCTCAGTGCAACTTGGCGGCAATCCGATTGCTGTGGCGGCAGTTCCGGCAATGTCCATGCCGGTCCTGCTTCTTACAGCAATCCTGCTGTGCACGGCGCAATTTTTCGCCAAGCGCCGTCAGCAATCACCATCACTATAGAGTATACAAATTTTCGAACCTGAAATGGGAGCTCGTATATGAAACCACATAATGTCCTTCTGAGCCTGATACTGCTGCTGTTCCCGCTGACGGCAACTGCCGCCGGGCGACCGGAACCCGCCAGCAAAAGCCTCTCTCCTGAGAAGATTCAGCAGATCCAGGCCATCGGCCAAGCGGTGCTGAACGCCAAAGCAAGCCAAACTCCCGATCCGGAGATGACCCAATTGCGCCAACGGGTGGAGGAATTGCGCAAGTCGATTGAAAAGCTTCGCGCCGACTCGATATCCACCCCCATGGTAAGCCTGGCGGACCAGTCCGCACAGAACAACAATCCGGCCAGCTCCAAACGGGAGCAGGCGGAAACAGAA
>Ga0265294_10003705_pt1 | contig 19382 bp, 14 predicted proteins | sample MunlanPumphouse3_FD_192504 | JGI IMG/M metagenome (GOLD analysis project Ga0265294, IMG submission 192504) | Groundwater microbial communities from a municipal landfill in Southern Ontario, Canada - Pumphouse #3 | ecosystem: Environmental > Aquatic > Deep subsurface > Groundwater | place...
TCATCAATGAATCATCATTTAAAAGATAAAAATCAAACAGCTGATGCTTTAAAGAGTTATTTCGGTGATAGCAACTATTATGATATGGTTTCGATGGTTAGATTTGATTCGCAAAATAAATATTCATTAGTAGAGTTTAAACAGGGAATCTTTGCCCTTGGTGCTCCTGAAATGATATATAAGAAATATTCTAAAATCAAAAACCAAGTAGAGCAGTATGCTCAAGAAGGGATGAGAGTATTATTATTAGCTAAAGTCCCTAAAATTAAGGATGAAAAGATTTCTGGCGAGGCTAAGCCAATATCTTTAATTATAATTGAGGATAACATTAGAGATAGTGCAATTGCGACTATTCAAAAATTTAACGCATCTTCAGTTAATGTTAAAGTTATTTCTGGTGATAATGCTTTAACTGTTAGTGAAATCGCAAGAAAAGCTAGTGTTATTGACGCTGAAAAGTATATATCTTTAGATGATGTAGCTGATGAAGAATTAGAACAAATAGCTTTAAATTATAATGTTTTTGGTCGAGTTAAACCTCATCAAAAGAAATTGTTAATAGAGCATTTACAAAATCATTCTCGTAAAGTTTGTATGATTGGGGATGGTGTAAACGATGTTTTAGCGCTTAAACAAGCAGATGTTTCAGTTTCATTAGCTAGTGGAACTGATGCGTCAAGAAATATTTCCCACTTTGTTTTATTAACAGACGACTTTGCAGCTTTACCAAAAGTAGTTAAAGAAGGTCGTCAAATAGTATCAAATTTAGAGAAGGCATCTGTTTTGTATTTAGTTAAAACTCTTTATACGATATTGTTAACTTTTATTTTGTTATTTACGACAAGAATTTATCCATTCGCTCCAAAGCAGATGTTTGTGATTGAAACATTCATAATCGGTGTTCCATCATTTTTCATTGCATTGGAACCTAATAATAGGATGTTTAGTGGTGTCTTTATTAAGAATGTTTTAAAGAATGTTTTACCGGGCGCATTAATAATCATCGCCAATTTATTAGCAGTGTTCTGGGTTTCTTCTGCATTTAATATATTAACAGAAAGAGAGATTTCTTCTGTTGGGATTATTGCAGCGACATTTGCATATTGGTTAATCTTAGTTAATGTAGCTTCACCATTAAATATATTAAAGACAATATTAATTTTAGTTTCTGCCTTATTAAGTATATTAGCATTTACTTTACCTGGTTTAAGAACGTTGTTTGAAATTGAACAATTTACAGTTCCTAGTTTCTTATTATTGTTATTGTTAATGGAAACGTCGTATATTTTATTTTCAATTTATAAACGAGAGTTAATTAGATTTTGGCCTAACGATAAAGTGTATTCTAAAAAATAAAGGAGGAGAAGTTGTATGATTAATGTGTTACATGTCAGCGCTGAGTGTTCACCGTTTGTAAAAGTTGGTGGTTTAGCAGATGTAATCGGATCACTTCCTAATGAAATTAAACGACTTAAGAACTCAGATGTTAGAGTAGTTTTACCTTTCTATAAGAGTATTCCTAAAAAATATCAGGATAAAGCGGAAGATTTATTCAATTTCAATATAGATTTTGATGAGGGATATGTCGGTGTTAAGACTCTTAAGAAAGGTAATATATTATATTATTTCATTGATAGCCAGTATTATTTTGGATCAAGAGACAATATATATAACTATGGAGATGAGGGTAAAAGGTATACTTATTTCCAATTAGCTGTGCTTGGAATGATTGAAAGATTAGACTTTTTGGTTAACATCATTCATGTACATGATTGGCATACAGCAATGATTCCATTAATAATTAAGAAAAAATATCAAGATATGAAAATCAAATCAGTTTTAAGTTTACATAATTTACAGTATCAGGGTATTTTTCCTTTACAAGATTTTCAGTTATTTGGAATTAACTATGATACAAGATTTGAATATGATGGACATTTGAACTTTTTAAAAGCTGGAATTGTTTCAGCTGATATTATCACTACTGTTTCTCCAAATTATGCTCAAGAGATTTTGACTGATTATTATGGCTATGGAATGCAGAACCTTCTTAAAATGAGAGGCAGTGATGTCATAGGCATTTTAAATGGTATTGATTATAAAGAGTTTTCTCCAGAAAAAGATAGTTTTATTCAAAAAAAATTCTCAATTGATAACTACAAAGAGGGGAAATTAGAAAATAAGAAGTATTTATTTAAAGAACTTAAAATAGATTTCGATATTGATAAACCATTAATTTCAATCATATCTCGACTTGTTAATCAAAAAGGTATTGATTTAGTTCAAAGAGTTTTTGAAGAAATGTTGGGTATTGATAATTTTAACTTTATTATTTTAGGTAGTGGTGAAGATGTTTATGAAGAATATTTTAAAGACTTAGAAATGAAATTCTCAAATAAAGTGAAAACATATATTGGTTACTCAAATAAACTAGCACACATGATTTATGCTAGTAGTGATATCTTTCTAATGCCATCAAAATTCGAACCATGTGGTTTAGGACAAATAATAGCATTAAAGTATGGTACAATCCCAGTAGTAAGAGAAACTGGTGGTTTAGTTGACACAATTGAAGCTTATAATGAGTATGAGAAGAAGGGTAATGGCTTTAGTTTCACTAATTTTAACGCTCATGATATGATGCATACTATTAGATATGCATTACAGATTTACCATAATCATCCTAGTGATTGGGATAGTTTAGTAAAAAATGCGATGAGTTCTGATTTTTCATGGAATAAGTCAGCTAAAAAGTATAAGGAGATTTATCAGGAATTAAAACAAAAATAAACTTAATTTATAGGAAAGAGAGATGATTTGTTTTGAAAAAAGTATTAGCTTTAATTTTAGCTGGTGGAAGAGGAACTAGATTAGATATCCTTTCAGAGAACAGAGTTAAACCTTCAGTACCATTTGCTGGAAAGTATCGTATTATTGATTTTACTTTGAGCAATTGCGCTAATTCTGGAATTTTTGATATTGCAATATTAACTCAGTATTTACCGTTTTCTTTAAATGACCATATTGGTAGTGGTAAGCCTTGGGATTTAGATAGAAGAGATTCTAAAGTTACTTTACTACAGCCTCATTCTGAATGGTATATGGGAACAGCTGATGCAGTAAGAAAAAATATTCATTATATTGAACAGAGAAATGCAGATTATATTTTAATTCTTTCAGGCGATCATATATATAAAATGAATTATATGAAAATGATTAATAAACATATTGAAAATGACGCGGCTTTGACGGTTGGTGTTAATATTGTCGAGCCAAAAGATGCACATCATTTTGGAATGTTAAGAGCTGATGAAAATCTTAAAATATTAGAGTTTGTAGAAAAACCTGAAAAAACTGACTTGACCATGGCTTCTATGGGTATATATGTCTTTAATACCGATGTTTTACTAAAATATCTTCGTTCCATGGAGCAAGAAGATCTTGATTTTGGAAAGCATATTATCCCAAAAATGATTCATGAAGAGTCAGTATATGCATATAAGTTCTATGGCTATTGGAAAGATGTCGGAACTTATGATGCTTATCTTGATACGAATCTAGGATTGATTGAGACTGTTGATAAAATTCAATTAGATATGTATGATCCGAGTTGGAAAATTTATACTAGGTCAGAAGAATTACCTGCAGTTAAAGTAGGTTCAAAAGCACAGATTAAACAAGCTTTACTTTCAAATGGTTCGATAGTTGCTGGTCATGTAGAAAGAAGTGTTTTAAGTCCTGGCGTTGTTGTTCATCCTTTAGCTGTAGTAAAAAACTCAGTTATCCTAAATGATGTTCAAATTAAAGAAGGTGCTGTCGTAGATAATTGTATTATTGATAAGCATACTATCGTTGGAAAAAATGCTAAACTTGGTTTTGGCGAAAATAAAGCTAATGAAGAAAAACCTGATTTACTATCAAGCGGAATAACTGTTATTGGTAAACATATTAATATACCTGATAATATGATTATCGGTAAGAATGTTAGATTATTTGAAAGTGCTGATTTGTCAGCTTTTAAAGATAATAAAATTGATTCAGGAAAAACAATTAAATAATAAAAATAAGCCAGCTTAATTGAGCTGGCTTAATAATTTATATAGAAGTGGTGCTCCTACCTAGAATCGAACTAGAATTTCAGCATTACCATTGCTGTGTTCTACCATTAAACTATAGGAGCTTAGTAATATTATAAATAATTGAGTTTAAAAATGCAAGAATAAATAATTGATATTTTTTAATACTTTTTTATTTTAGTTAAACAATTTTTGTAAAAAAAAGTGTATAATAATTAGTTGATGAATAAGGAGGATATTTATGCTAAATATTACAAATGTTTCAAAATCTTACGATAAAAAGAAAAACGCTATCGATAAGATTAACCTGGAGATTTTACCAGGAGATATTTATGGTTTTATTGGACACAATGGCGCTGGTAAAACAACATTATTAAAATCCATTGCAGGTATTCTAAATTTTGATGAAGGTGACATTACTATTTTCGGAAAATCAATCATCAAAGATAATTTAGATGCTAAAAGATTGATTGCTTATATTCCTGATAATCCAGATGTTTATGAGTCTTTAACTGGTATTCAGTATTTAGACTTTGTGGCTGATGCTTTTGATGTGAGTTTAGAACAAAGAAGATTGTTGATTAACAAGTATGCAGAAATGTTTGAAATGAGTGAAGTTTTAAATAACCAAATTTCAAGTTACTCACATGGAATGAAACAGAAAATTGTGATAATGAGCGCTTTGATTCATTCGCCTAAAGCAATGTTGTTAGATGAGCCATTTGTTGGGTTAGATCCTAAAGCTAGTTTCTTATTAAAAGATGTTTTTCGTCATTTGGTAGAACAAGGTTCATTGATTTTCTTTTCAACACACGTATTAGAAGTAGCAGAGAAATTATGTAATAAAGTCGCAATAATTAAAAACGGTAGAATTGTCGCAAATGGAACAACTGAAGAAATTATCAAGGATAAATCGCTTGAAAATATTTTTATAGATTTATTGCAGGAATAATTATGTATCTTAATTTAATGAAAGTTTTCTTTAAAGAGAATTTTTCTTTAAAGAGAATCTTAGGAACTAATGTTAAGTCTTCTAAGACTAAAGCGATTTTAATAATTTTTGCGATACTTTATGGATTCGGTACTTTGTTTTTTGTATTTGGTTATATGTTTTTTGATTTAGGTAAAGTTTTAGCGGAGTCAAATGAAGAAAATATGTTATTAGATTTTATTTTCATGTATACAACTATGCTATCAATTTTATTTATAATTCTTCGTTCTAATGGTTATTTATTTAATTACAAGGATTTTACTATTCTTCAACCTTTGCCAATTAAAACAAGAACAATACTTTTAGGTAAATTGACGGTGATGTTAGGTTTTATTTATGTTATTATGTTTTCGATTTCTGCGCCAATCGCATTTTCATATTTCTATCATGGTGGTTTTGATTTATTTAAGCTTTTGATAATGATATTGTTATTGCTTGCAGTTCCGATAATACCTTTGGTAATTTTTTCTTTTGTGTCATTGTTAATCGCTAGATTTTCATCAAGATTTAGAATTGGAAAGGCTTTATATTTAATATTAATGTTTGTATTCTTTTTTGGAATAATGTATCTTTCAATGAGTATGAATATGGCTAATAGTAATCCATTATCTGGCCAGATGGGTCTTTTAGATTTTGTCTCAAAGTATATTCCTACTGGAAAGTGGTTTAGCGAGGGAATTCATAATTTAGATATATTATCTATTATTTTGATGTTAGTCGTTAGTTTAGCATTATTATTAGGCTTTGTTTTTGTTATTGAAAATTTAGTTATAAAAACCAATCAGTTAAGTTCTTATACAAGAGTTCATAAATCTAATAAAAAAGCAATTTCAAAGAAGAGACATATTATAGTAAACATAATTGATAAAGAAATAAAGAAGTTTTTTAATGTTCCAATTTATGTTTTTAATTCGGGGTTTGGACCAATTATTTTAGCTGTTGGAGGTATCGCTATATTATTTTTTAAAGACGATATTATGTCTTTTGTGAATATTTTCCAAGCTGAAAATATATCTATTGAACCCATAATTCTTGTTATGGTAGGGTTTATAGTTTCAACTGTTTTTACATCGGCTATATCTTTATCACTTGAAGGAAAGAATTTCTGGATTTTAAAGTCATTGCCAATAAAAGCTGAAAATGTCATGTTTGGTAAGATGATTTTTAACGTAATAGTTGTATTGCCTTTTGCTTTATTCTTTTTGTTTATGAGCGGTATTGCTTTAAGTTTGAATTTCTTTAATGTTATTTTAATGATGGTGTATGTGACAAGTTTAAGCTTTTTAAGTTCAGCTGTAGGATCTGTAGTTAATTTGCATTTTCCTAAATTTAACTTTGTCAATGAGACTGAAGTTGTAAAACAAAGTCTTGGGGCAATATTAGGAATGTTTGGTACATGGTTAATTGTAACAATCAATGTTGTATTATACTTAGTTCTACCAGAAACTTTAGGTTTTGTTTTATTAGTTTTAATTAATATTTTCGTTAATATAGCTTTGTTTTCTCTTGTCTTTTACTACATAAAAAATAAGTCTCAAGTAATTTTTAATAAATTGTAGCGTTTTCATTGTTTTGAAAGTGTTATAATTTGAATTTTTACCATATTTTTGATATAATCTTTAACGGTTATTCAATATAATTATTAATAATATAGAAAGGATACAATTTATGACAAAATTTGTTTATTTATTCAGAGAAGCGGATGCATCAATGCGTAATCTTCTCGGTGGAAAAGGTGCTAACCTTGGCGAAATGACAAAGTTAGGTTTACCTGTTCCACAAGGCTTTACTGTTTCTACAGAAGCTTGTACACAATACTATAAAGATGGAAGGAAAATTAACGATCAAATCGTTAACCAAATTTATGAGGCTTTAAAAGAAACTGAAAAAATCGCTGGAAAGAAATTTGGAGATAATGAAAATCCATTTTTAGTTTCAGTTCGTTCAGGAGCTAGAGCTTCAATGCCAGGTATGATGGATACAATTCTTAACCTAGGTTTAAATGATGTAGCTGTAGAAGGTTTAGCAAAACAAACTAATAATCCACGTTTTGCTTACGATTCTTACCGTCGTTTCATTACGATGTTTTCAGATGTCGTTATGGAAATTTCAAAAAGTAATTTTGAAGCTATTTTTGACGCTAAAAAAGAAGAATTAGGAATTGAAGCAGATACTGATTTATCAGCTGATGACTTAAAAGTAATCGTTGAAGGATTTAAAGCTAAGTATAAAGAAATTAAAGGAGAAGATTTCCCACAAGACCCTAAACAACAACTAATTTCTGCTGTTGAAGCTGTATTTAGATCATGGGATAATCCAAGAGCTAATGTTTACCGTCGTTTAAACAATATCCCATACGAATGGGGTACAGCTGTTAACGTTCAAGCAATGGTTTTCGGTAACATGGGTGAAGACAGTGGTACTGGTGTTGCTTTTACAAGAGACCCTTCTACTGGACAAAATGAATTCTACGGAGAATATTTATTCAACGCTCAAGGTGAAGATGTAGTTGCTGGTATTAGAACTCCAAAACCAATTTCTGAGTTAGAACAAGATAATCCTCAAGTGTTCAAACAATTTAGAGATATTTCTCATAAATTAGAACAACATTATAAAGATATGCAAGATATGGAATTTACTATTGAAAAAGGTAAATTATATATGTTGCAAACACGTAATGGAAAAAGAACTGCTCAAGCAGCTTTGAAAATTGCGATTGATATGGTAGATGAAGGTTTATTGACAGAAAAAGAAGCTGTTTTAAAAGTTGATCCTGCTCAATTAGACTCTTTATTACATCCACAATTTGAACCAGAAAGTTTAAAAAATGCTAAAATTATAGCTAAAGGTTTAAATGCATCACCAGGTGCTGCTACAGGTAGAGTTGTATTTACTGCCGCTAGAGCTGCTGAAATGGTTAAAGATGGAAAACCAGTAATTTTAGTAAGACAAGAAACTTCACCAGAAGATATTGAAGGTATGGTTGTAGCTAGCGGTGTTTTAACAAGCCGTGGAGGTATGACTTCTCATGCAGCTGTTGTTGCTAGAGGAATGGGTACTTGCTGTGTTGCTGGGGCTGGTTCTGTTAAAGTTTATGAAGAAAAATTGTATTTTGAAGTTAATGGTAAAAAATATCATGAAGGTGATTTCATTTCATTAGATGGTTCTACTGGTAATATCTATGGTGAACAAGTTAAAACTATGGATGCTACTGTAAGTGGAGACTTTGCTAAATTAATGGAATGGGCTGATAAATTCCGTGCTTTAAAAGTAAGAACTAACGCTGACAATCCAAGAGATGCTAAAGTTGCTTATGATTTCGGAGCTGAAGGTATTGGTCTATGCCGTACAGAACATATGTTCTTTGAAGGCGATAGAATTAAAGCTATGCGTGAAATGATTGTTTCTAACACATTAGAAGAGAGACAAAAAGCATTAGATAAATTATTACCTATGCAAAGAGAAGACTTTGTTGGTCTTTATGAAGCTATGCAAGGACACCCAGTAACTATTCGTTATTTGGATCCACCACTACATGAATTCTTGCCTAATGAAGATGAAGATATTAAAGAATTAGCTAAAGAAATGGGACTTACATTTGATGATTTAAAATCAACTGTTGAAAGTTTACATGAAACTAACCCTATGTTAGGTCATAGAGGTGTTCGTTTATCAATTACTTATCCTGAAATTGCAAAGATGCAAACAAGAGCTGTGATTGAAGCAGCAATTGAAGTTTCTAAAAAAGGATTAAAAGTAGTTCCTGAAATCATGATCCCACTTGTTGGCGAATTAAAAGAATTAAAATATATTAAAGATATCGTAGTAGCTACCGCTGATGAAATCATCAAAGATGCTAACGTAGATTTAAAATATTCTGTTGGTACTATGATTGAAATACCACGTGCCGCTTTAATCGCTGATGAAATAGCCCAAGAAGCTGAATTCTTCTCATTTGGAACAAATGACTTAACTCAAATGACTTTTGGTTTCTCAAGAGATGATGCTGGTAAATTCTTAGCTGATTACTATGATAAAAAAGTATTTGAAAGTGATCCATTTGCCCATGTTGATGTTAAGGGTGTTGGAAAATTGATGGATCTTGCAGTTAAAGGTGGTCAAAAAACTAGACCTAATATCAAATTAGGAATCTGTGGTGAACATGGTGGAGATCCTGCATCAATTGACTTCTGTCATAATGTTGGACTTAATTATGTATCTTGTTCTCCATTTAGAGTGCCAATAGCTAGATTAGCTGCTGCACACGCTAATATTAAGAACCCAAGATAATTTAAATTATGAGCTTGAGATTTTCTCAAGCTCATTTTTATTTAAAAACCATGTTGTTCGGTTGACATATGGTTTTTAGTATACTATAATTAAATTGTACTTAGTTAGTTGGAAATCACTCATACGCGACGCACAATGTTTTTTAGGGAATCGAGACCATTTTCTGTGTTGAATGCCTATGTTATTAGGAATCCTAATGATTTGGTAAGAGATGCCCACGTAGAGGTAGATGTAGTCTGCCAGAGTGATTTCCAACTGATTAAGTGCATTTTTTTCGAAAAGAGATATTTATATGCTGAGAGTAATTAGTGGTAAATTTAAATCAAGAAAATTAAAAGAAGTTAAGACTGATTCGACTAGACCAACTACTGATAAAAATAAAGAGATGTTGTTCAATGTCATAGGACAATATTTTGATGGCGATTTTGTAGTAGACCTTTTTTCTGGGAGCGGTGCTTTGGGTATAGAGGCGCTTTCTAGAGGTGCTGGCTATGTTGAATTTGTTGATAATAACTTTTCTGCAATTAAAGTTATTAAAGAAAACCTCGGATCATTTAACTTGTTATCAAAAGATGAAACTAAGGTTTATAAGTCTGATGTTTTAAGCTATTTACAAAACACTGCTTTTCATTTTGATATCATCTTAGCTGATCCGCCTTATAAGTATGAGTTTTATGAAGAAATTTTAAATATCATTGCGTCTAGACAATTATTAAATGATGATGGTATAATTGTTTTAGAGTCTGATAAAGACAGAATTCTACCGGAGAAAATATCTAACTTAGTTAAGAAAAAAGAAAAAGTTACCGGAATAACTAAGTTTACAATCTACGAAAAAGGAGAATAACATTTATGAAAATAGGTTTTTATCCAGGAAGTTTTGATCCGATAACATTAGGTCATCTTGATATCATAACTAGAGGAGCTAAACTTTTTGATAAGTTATACATAGCAATTTCGATTAACCCTAACAAAAAAACTCTTTTTACTACTGAAGAAAGAAAAGAATTAGTAAAAGAAGCTATCAAGGGTATCGATAACATTGAAGTGATTACATCTGATTTGCTAACAGTAGAACATTGTAAACTAGTAGGTGCTAGTCATATTCTTAGAGGACTTAGAGCTGTAACAGATTATGATTACGAGTTTCAAATGACTAATTTCAACCATCAAATTAGTTCTGATATAGATACAGTATTTTTAATGACACAAGGAAAATATTCTTTCTTATCTTCATCATCAGTACGAGAATTAGCTCACTTTGGTGGAGATGTTACTCCATTTGTTCCAGAAAACGTAAAATTAGCAATAGATGCAAAGATAAGAAAATCATAAAGTTTTAATTATATATAAAAAAAATTAACTTTTTCCTTTACAAAAGCACCCCTTTCTATTATAATAATTATTGCGCGTGACTCGGTAGCTCAGCAGGATAGAGCAACGGCCTTCTAAGCCGTCGGTCGGGGGTTCGAATCCCTTCCGAGTCGCCATAATTTAATTAATTTAAGAGTCAGGGTTCTGACTTTTTGTTTTTATAAGACCCGGTAGCTCAGCAGGATAGAGCAGCGGCTTCCTAAGCCGTCGGTCGGGGGTTCGAATCCCTTCCGGGTCGCCACCTATTGAGACTCGATAGCTCAGCTGGATAGAGCAATAGCTTCCGAAGCTAGAGGTCGTGGGTTCAAATCCCTCTCGAGTCGCCATTATTGACTTTATGATTATTCTATCATTAAGTCTTTTTTTTATTTTTACTTATTTATATAGATTAAGCAATTATTTTTTAGTAAAATATAAACATATAAATTAAAAAGCATCTTGAAAGAAGGTCTGTTAAATGAATAAAACATGGTACAAAGAAGGTGTAGTATATCAAATATACCCTAGAAGTTTTTCTGACTCTAATAACGATGGTATTGGAGATATTAAGGGGATAATTAGTAAAATCCCTTATTTAAAAGAACTAGGTGTTGATATAGTATGGTTATCTCCAGTATATAAGTCACCGATGGAAGATAATGGTTACGATATCAGTGATTATCAAGATATAGCAAAAGAGTTTGGAACATTAGATGACATTAAAGATCTTATAAATAAATTTCATGAAGCTAATATTAAATTAGTCATGGATTTAGTCATTAACCATACTTCAAATCAACATCCTTGGTTTATTAAATCAGAAAATAAAGAGGGTAAATATACTGATTATTATCATTGGGAAAAGAAAAAAAGAAATTGGACTTCTTTTTTTGGCGGAAAAGCTTGGGAGTATTCTGAGAAACGTGGAGAATACTATTTACATTTATTCGCAAAAGGCCAACCTGATTTAAACTGGGATAATCCTTTAGTTAGAGAAGATATTAAATCAATGATTAAATTTTGGCTTGATTTAGGTGTTGATGGTTTTAGATGTGATGTTATTAACATCATTGCCAAAAACAACAATCATCCAAACGGTAAATTTAGATTGATTTTACGAGGTAGTGAACACTATTTTAATCATCCAAATTTACATATTTACTTGCGTGAGTTAAATGAAGAAGTATTTTCTAAATATGATTGCTTTACTGTTGGCGAGACAGTTTTCGTAACTCCTAAAACAGCAAGTGATCTTGTTAATCCAAAAAGAAAAGAACTAAACATGTTATTTCAATTTGAACACATGGGAGCTGATAATTACTTTGTTAAGTGGTTTATAAAAAGATTTAAACCGTTTAATCTAAAAAAACCTCTTTCAAAATGGCAAAGAGAATTAAATGGTTGGAATACTTTATATTTAGAAAATCACGATCAAGGTAGAAGTTTATCGCGTTTTGGAGATTTGAACTACCATTATGAATCTTCAACAATGCTAGCGACAATGATTTATTTCCAACAAGGAACTCCTTTTATATATCAAGGACAAGAGATTGGAATGACCAACGCTGATTATAAAGATTTAAGTGAGTATAAAGATATTGAAACACACAACATTTATAAACTAGGCAGAAAATTAGGTATGAGTCATAGAAGAATGATGAATAAAATTAAACTTATGTCTAGAGACAACGCTAGAACACCTATGCAATGGAATGATGGTCAAAACGCGGGTTTCTCTAATGGAAATCCTTGGCTTAAAGTTAATTCTAATTATAAGGAAATTAATGTAGAAAAAGAGCTAAAGGATAAGAAATCAGTTTTAAATTTTTATAAACAAATTATTTCTTTAAGAAAGAAATATGAAGTTATCGTATACGGAGATTATACTGATATTGAATATAAGAATAAAGTTTTGTATGCATACAAAAGAAAATTTAATAATCAAGAAATATATGTATTATGTAATTTTTCTAACAAGGAATATCAAATAAAAGACTATGATTTTTTGAATTTTGAAATTATTTTAAAAAATTATGAAGAAACTAGTAAGCAAATTTTGAAGCCTTATGAAGCGAGAGTGTATCTTAAAACAAACTAAACAATTCTATAACCTATCAAGATAAGACAAGTAATCTAAATAAGCTTGTCTTTTTGTTTCATAGAATTGCATTGATTGAATTAAGTTTAAATACTTATTATAAACCGAGTCAAAAACATCGAGATTCACTACTTGAATTGTAGGTTTTGTTTCTTGATATAGATTTTCTATTCTTGTTTTATAGATAGTAATTGATTCATTTGAAATGGTTTGAAACATGTCTCTTATACCATAGAAAACGATTTTTGTAATATCTGGTATAGAATCAGTTAAACTAATATCAGTAGAAAATGTGTTATTTACTTCATCTTCTAAAACTTCTAATCCTAAATCGTTTAATGATTGTTGGTTAATTGTTTCATATACCATGTTTAAAGTTCCAAGAGATGCTTGTTTAAATCCAATAATTAGTTCATTAGGAGGAGTCCCTTCATTTTCAATAGCAGATGCCATATCTTCAATAAACGATTCTAGAAGAAAATCTACAGATTCAATCGTAGATGCTTGATGAATATCAATAATATATTGCATTAGAACTAACTTTGGCTCAAAGCTTTGCCATATTTGATACTGGACAAACATTTGTAAGGAATTGAGGGAGGTCTCCATGAGATTAGTAGCTGATAATTTAGCATATCCTAAATCTACTCTGTTATAATCTCTTTCGAAATTCATAGTTAATTGTTCTATAAAAGTATCATATTTGCTTAATGCTTCATCTCGATTAAGAGCATTTATAACTTCAGTAATAGAATTTTCATAAATAGATATTAGTAATGTTTTGCTTTCTTCAGTTGCATCAGCTAAAAGTTCATTCTTCTTTTCTAATAAATTTATTAATATATCATCATAATCATTAGATTGAATCCATCTAGCATATAACTTGATATTTTCGTTAGGAGCTGTAGTTGAAGTATATGGTCTTGATAATGCTGAATCTAGGTACCAACCCATAAAGATATTATCAGTTTTACACAATGTTTGAGGTATATATATAGAAGCTCCAAAGAAAGTATATATATTATTAACGTAGCTTCCACCGTTAGTTTCAAAACTAATTGTAATCATATCTTCAATGTTTACGATCAAACAACTATAACTATTCCAATCTCTATTCCATGTGTTAGGTATTTCATTTAGCGTTAAATACAACATTAACTTTGAACAATTATAAAACACATCTTCATCCATTGTAATAACTGAGTCAGGAACATAGATGTTCGTGAGTGAAATACAATTTGAAAAAGCCCGTCTTCCGATTGTGCTTAAAGAGTCAGGAAGTTCAATGCTAATTAAACTAGTACAACCTGAAAATGCTTCATCATCTATTATTAATAAACTTTTTGGTAATATTATTGTTTCAAGCAAAACGCAATCTCTAAAGGTACTAAGTTTTATTTCAGTCACACCCTCACCAATTTCAACTGATTTTAAACTAACACAATGTTCAAAAGCCCATCTTCCTATAGTTTGGACATTATCTGGAATGATAATTGCTTCTAAACTAATAGCGTTTTTAAAAGAATTTTCTCCTATGGATTTTAGATTTTCAGGCAGTATAACATTAACAAATTGTGCTGCATCTAAAAAAGCTGAATCTTGAATAGCTATAACTGGATAATCTTCGATTTGATTAGGAATATAGAGTAATGTTGACAAACCGGAAAATCCTGTTATTATGATCTCATTGTTTGTTATTTCATAAGTTAGTTCTAAATCTAAATTCTCGATAGTCGTTGTTTTAGAGTCTGTTATATTGGTTTTTGTAGAATTATCATTAGTATTACATGCAAACAAAAAAAAGAAAAAGAAAACTAACCAAATAATCTTTTTCATATATTTTTTATCTCCTATATCGCTCGCACGATTTATGTGAATCACAATCTATACGATACAATTTTATATTATCACTATTTAGAGAAATTTCAATATCTCTTTCAAAAATTAAGCAAGTCGTTTTCGACTTGCTTAATTACATATTTTTTAATAAAGATTTTTTAATTTTAAATTCTTCTGTTATACACTCAATAATCGTATTAACAACTAAATCTTTGTCCTTTTCAAATGCTTTTGCATGAGTAGCACCTTCGATAACTAAAAGTCTTTTATTCTCTGTTTTAGCTTGAATATAAATTTCTTCAGCCATTTTAAGAGGTACTGGTTTATCTTTATCTCCTTGAATTATTAGAAATGGTACTTCTGATTTTTTCATTGCTTTTAATGGGGAAATGCCTTTTAAAGTAAAACGATGGAGTATAAAAGTCCAAAATGATACTCCTGGAATAAAAATACTGAGAACCTTTTGTTTCAACGAACAAATAAGTGATCTTGAAAAATAGGTAAACCCAGAGTCAAGAACTAGATATTTTAGATTGTTCTTGATGTTCATTGTTGAAACCATCATACTCATGGCAGCGCCCATCGATACTCCGTGAAGAAGTATTTTAGTAGTTGCGCCATAATTCCTATTGGCAAAGTTAATCCACTTCTTAAGATCATATTTTTCATAATAGCCCATAGAAGTAAACTTACCTTCTGATTGTCCGTGTCCTCTTAAGTCAATCATAAGTACTTTGAAGCCTAAGTCTGAATATAGTTTTGCGATAATAATCATGTCCGTTGCTTGAGATTGATATCCATGAATCACTATAGCGAGGTTATCGGAGTTTTTATCTAAGGATGGTATAAAATACCCATGTAGTTTTAAATTGTCGTAAGACTTAATATAGACGTCTTCCTTTGGTATTTTTACAAACCAATCATATGATGCTTTATAAAAATCACTTTCATGATCAACTAGCTTTCTTTTCTTTTTATTAAAATGTATAAAAATCTTTTGGTAAAAAGTGTAACTGATGCTAAAATATATTATAGCAACAAAAAGTATTCCAATTAAAGTATAATGATACCAATACATAGTTATTCTCCTTTTTCACTTAATATTTTAACATAAAAATTGACTGAAGATTTAGTGTTTTTTAATTAATTTTATTAAATACTTAAAAATAGGTGTTAGAAGAATGTTTTTGTTGACAAAGAAGGGCTATTTGTGTATAATACTTTCGTATGATTAACGCATACCGCACATACTTGGTTTTAAATATTCTATCCTCTAGAATTACCAATATTTGGCGAGTCTTAAAAATTATAAAGAGGGGGTGCTTTCATGTACGCAATTATTGAAACAGGCGGTAAGCAAGTAAAAGTTGAAGTAGGACAAGAAATCTATATTGAAAAACTTGATGTAGAAGCTGAAGAAACATATACTTTTGATAAAGTATTAATGATCGGTGGAGACAAGACAAAGATTGGAAAACCTTATGTTAAAAATGCAACTGTTACTGCTAAAGTAGTGAAGAATGGTAAAGGTCCAAAGGTAGTTATCTATAAATACGAACCTAAGAAACACTATCATCGTAAGAATGGTCATCGACAACCATATACGAAACTTGCCATAACAGATATTAATGTCGAATAAGAAGAAAGAATAATTTGGAGGTGTTTTAAGTGATACTTAATCTAAATATACTTGAACTTGAAGCTTCTAAGAAAGGTACCGGTTCGACTAAAAATGGTCGTGATTCAGCTGGTCGCCGTCTAGGAGCTAAACTATCTGATGGTCAGTTTTGTAAAGCTGGATCAATCATTTACCGTCAAAGAGGAACAAAAATCCATCCAGGAGAAAACGTAGGAATTGGTAAAGATGATACTTTATTCGCTATGGTAGATGGAATTGTTAAGTACGAAAGAGTCGGAAGAGATAGAAAACAAGCAAGTGTTTATGCTGTAGAATAATAAGTAGATAAAAGCTTAGTATTAACTAGGCTTTTTTTAATGCTTATTACTCGTTGATTTAATGCAATTTGTTGTGCTTTGTAGTATAATATATGATAAAAGGAGTTTAAGTGTTATGAGAGATTATGTGAGAAAAAGATTTTTAGAAAAATTCGCTGAAGATCCTAGCAAATATTATTTTTCACCTGGTAGAGTTAATATCATAGGTGAACATACCGATTATAACGGTGGTTTAGTCATGCCATTTACTATTGATAAAGGTATTTATGCTGGCACAAGAAGAAGTGATGAAATGTTTATTAACATTTTTTCTGATAACTATCCTTTAGAAGGGATTATAAACATTCCCATAAATATTGATAATTATGATTTAGAAAAGAATTTTGGAGATTATGTACGTGGAATCTTGGATGAATTAAGAAATGATAATATAGAATTAAGTCATGGGTTAGACATTTTTCTTGCTAGTAACCTTCCTTCTGGCGGTGGGTTATCCTCTAGTGCTGCTCTATCTGTTTTAATTCTAAGAGTCATCAATGATGAGTTTAAATTAGGTTTAACTCAACTTGATATTGTTAAAAAAGCAAAATCTGTAGAAAATAACTTTTTAGGTGTTAATTGCGGAGTTATGGATCAATTCGCTGTAGTTTTTGGAAAAGAAAAATCGTGTATTTTACTCGATACAGTTAGTTTGAAATATGATTACTTAAACTTAGATTTTGAAGATTATGAATTTGTTCTTATTAATTCGAATACAGTTAGAAAATTGAAAGAATCAAAATATAATGATCGACAAATGGAAACGCAAAAAGCTTTATCGATTTTAAAAAAACACTATGATATTAATTATTTATGTGATCTCAATTTAAATAAACTAAATGAAGCTTTAGCTTTCATAGATAATGAAGTATTAAAGAGAAGAGTCAAACACGTAGTAAGTGAAAATGATCGAGTTAAACAAATAAAAGAGGCAATAGAAAGAAAAGATTTAGATAGATTTGGTGAAATATTATTTGAAGCACATGAATCTTTAAAAAAAGACTATGAAGTATCCTCCGAACTTCTAGATAATTTAGTTGATATAGCTAAGGAGTCTGGAGCTTTAGGAGCCAGAATGGTCGGTGGTGGCTTTGGAGGCTCTGTCCTTACTTTAGTTTTAAAAAATGATTTAAAATCATTCCTAGAAAAGTTTAAAAAGCATTATCAAAGAATTAGTGACAAAAACTTTATATATAGTATTGTTTATGCAAAGGATGGAATTAAAGAAATTGATTAGAATAGCTAATTTAGAAGATATCCAGATTATAAGTGATATAGCAGTTATTGTTAGAAAATCAATGCTTAATGACGGATTAAACCAATGGCTTGGAGATTATCCTGCTTATCAAGATTTTCATAAAGATTTTTTGAAAGATGGTCTATTTGTTTTAGAAGAGGATAATCAAATCTTAGGATCTTTATCAATTCTACCCGAAGATGATTTAGCATATTTAGAGGTTCATTGGGAAAGTGATAAAGCGTTAGTAATTCATAGAATTTTAGTGAATCCTTTATTCCAAGGAAAAGGTAAAGGAAAAGAAATGATTAATTACGCAATACAAAAAGGCCAAAAAGAAGGCTTTACAGGAATTAAAATTGATACCCATCCAAATAATATAAAAATGCAAAAAATGCTTAAATCGCTTGATTTTGTTTATCGTGGATACCTATCAAGCATTAATCGTTTAGCATACGAGTTAAAAATAGTTGAGGAGAAATAAAATATGTTTATAGATGAAGTTAATATAGTTGTTAAATCAGGAAAGGGAGGAGACGGAATAGTTTCTTTCAGAAGAGAAAAACATGTACCACTAGGTGGCCCTAATGGTGGTGACGGTGGTAAAGGTGGATCTGTTATATTTGAAGCTGATGAGGGAATGTCAACTTTAATGGATTTAAAGTTTCAAAAGCATGTCTTTGCTAAAGCTGGAGAAAGTGGAAAAACGAAAAATATGCGTGGTAAAGATGCTGAAGATGTCATTATTAAAGTGCCTGTAGGCACTATTATATATGATGAATCTACTAATGAAGTTATAGCTGATTTAGTAAAACATGGCCAGAGTGAAATAATCGCAAAAGGTGGTAATGGCGGTAGAGGAAACGCATCTTTTGCTAGTTCTAAGAATAAAGCCCCTAGAATCCAAGAAAATGGTGAACAAGGAATTGAAAGAAATTTGCATATCGAATTAAAATTATTAGCCGATGTTGGTATTATAGGATTTCCATCAGTAGGAAAGTCAACTTTAATAACTATTCTTTCAAATTCTAGACCTAAGATAGCTGATTATCCTTTTACAACCTTAATTCCTAACCTTGGTGTTGTTGCTAGAAATGGTGTAGCTTCATTTGTGTTAGCGGATATGCCAGGCTTAATCGAAGGAGCTTCACAAGGACAGGGACTGGGAATACAATTTTTAAAACATATTGAACGAACTAGAGTTCTTATCCATATGGTTGATATGTCAAGTGAATCATTAAGAGAACCATATGAAGATTATTTAATCATTAATAAAGAGTTAGAAGAGTATAATCCTAATTTATTATTAAGGCCACAAATTATTGTTGCTAGTAAAATGGATACTGAAGACGCTCCGAAGAGATTGGAATCATTCAAAAAGAATTTTGATGAATCAATAGATATTATCCCAATATCTGCAATGACAAACGAGAATTTAGACAAACTGGTTTATAAAGTATCTGAGTTACTTGAAAAAACACCGTTTTTCTATAAAGAAGAAGA
>Ga0265294_10003707_pt1 | contig 19376 bp, 13 predicted proteins | sample MunlanPumphouse3_FD_192504 | JGI IMG/M metagenome (GOLD analysis project Ga0265294, IMG submission 192504) | Groundwater microbial communities from a municipal landfill in Southern Ontario, Canada - Pumphouse #3 | ecosystem: Environmental > Aquatic > Deep subsurface > Groundwater | place...
GAGCGCACATCGTCTTTGCCGCTCAAAAACCAATGTACGGGATCCGTATTGTAGCGTACATCAATCGCCAAGGGCTTCAGGCGATAGGCTTGCGAGGATACCACCATGCCATAGCGTTCCGATCCCCGCGCCCTCTCTCGTAGCCATGCTTTAGCTTTCTGCAGATTTCTGCAAAGCACGATTGGGTAGCGATCTTGTAATAGCCGCAGGGTATCTTTCGCTGCCGGATCAATATCCAAAAGCTGCTTTACCCACAACGACACATTCTCAGCTCTAAAGGAACGCATGGAAACGCCCAGATGCAGCTCCGGGAGTGTGTTCACATGCTGTCTATCAGCCAATCTTTCCAAAGCCTTGCCTGCGTCATACTCGCTATCCACAAGCCGATCTGACAGATACACATTCCACTCTGGAAAACCGGCTAAGATGGAATCTAACCATTGGCTGATCCCTGCTTCACCAGTATTGATTTCCTGCCCACCACCAACCAAGCAGATCACAACTGCCCAATCCTCATGTCTATCCATGCAAGAGATCAAAAACTCAGGCTCAGATTGTGAAAAACCCGGTCTATGCTTTTTGACCTTCATGAATTTGGCAGTCTGCTCGCGGTCCCAGGCTCGCTGTGCTTCATCAAAGATCGAGATGCGATTGTAAGGAGGATTGGGATCCTCCAGGCAATCATCACGAAAGTTATGCACGTTTTGCACAAAGGCTTTCACTGGGCGCAAGGAAGCCTTTTTTGTTGTTTTATCGCCTCTATCCTTGGCTCTGATTACCATATCTCTGGCCAATGCTTCTCTTAAGACCGCCACCAAAGGCCCATTTCCCGAAAGAAAAACCCCCTTCAGGTCATTCTCCTCTCCGATTCTTTGCGTGGCGATATTCAGGCCAACCAGAGTCTTTCCTGCTCCGGGAACTCCTGTAACAAAAAGAATGACTTTGCGCTTCAGGGTTTTAGCCTCATCGATGATCTTCAAAATAGAACTGGTGGTTGTCCCCAAGTTTATCGCACTGGCATCACTTCGTGAGATTTCCTCAACCGTATGCCCATTATAAAGCGCCAAAGCCGCTTCAATGATGCTGGGCGTCGGTTCATAACGTCCATTTTCCCACCATGTGGGATCGATCTCAGCCCCCTCAGCAAAGTCAAGAATGTTGAGCATCTGCTCCAGAAACACATCCTGATTGGTGAGTATCGGTCTAAATACTTTGTCATTATCAGAAGAAAGACTAAGCGTGGCCAGTAATGTTTTCGCCTCACTGGCAAAGAGCATGGGCGCAATGGATACATCGTGACTGGTCTCGTGGAAGTTCTTCAAATCCAAAGCATAATCCCACACCTGATCGATGGCCGCTTTCGTGTAAGATTCGCTACCCACCTTGAACTCCAACACAAAAAGCACCTGCCGAATCGCCAACAACACATCAATCCGCTTCCCCATCCTGGGTATCGAATACTCAAAATAGATCTTTCCTTCCAATCCAATCAGCAGAGGCCTTAGCAAGTCAATCTGCATCGCCCAGGCATCCCGCTGATTCTGTATGATATCAAAACCACTATTCTGAGCCAATACACCCAGGATCTCCTGCTTTGAGGCTGTACAAAAACTCTGGATAGAGGCAGAGAAGTAGGATCGAGTCATATCAAGCTCCTTCGCTTGTAAATAGGCTACTTACATAACTAATAAGCATCAAACAGGTAATCGCCGCAGCTTCATTTATACATGGCATTCTGATTAGATATTGTCCTGCAGGTTTGAGAAGCAAGCTGCAAATCGCATTTTAAAACACTTCAAAAATCCCTCCATAAACAGGAGGTTGATACTCAGGTGCGCAACGTTTGTCAGCTTCGATCTCTTCAAGCTCGGTTCTCATCTTAGTTGCATAGTTTCGAATCTGACTTTTACGCATGGTAATAATCTGGGTAGAACCATTATTTCGTGTCAGGTCATCAAGCAATTCTTGGGTTTTGGCGATTCTGCTGCTCCAATACAGGAGCTTGCTGTCCCTGCGCCTGTTTAGCATCAGTTCATGTCTAGCCTTGTAGCGATTATAATGGCTGAAGAATCTATCCTTGAATTTGTTAAAAGCTACTTGATGAGCTTCCCTCAGGTAGTCTTTATCGTCTATGGTGATACTTTGAATCGCTGGTTCGCCTTCTTCGATGGCCAAACCAATTAACTGCTCGCAAAGGTCGCTATTCCCGATCACCGCTAAGTCTTCATTTACGATAATTGGCATCAGAACGCTCGTTTCTCTGGTTGTAGTTATCCTTCCCACGCAAATGAAATAAAGATAGTAACCTGCGCTAAGGTTGATCTTGTTTTCTTCCAGAAGAGTTTTTCTTAGCCTGAAGTAATGGCAGCTATGGATTTGGTTTAGTTCTTTATACTGCATGGTAATTGCTTTAATCAAGGGATGCAGGATATTCAAAAATTGGGCATCCTCATTCTCGTATGCCACTTCTGAAGAGAATGTAACCTTCACTGGTCCATAGCTAAATATGTCCAGCTCACGTGAGTCGCTGATCCTATCTCTAATGTCTTTGCGAAACTCTTTGCACAGCTTCAAGCTACCCATCTGAGTTTTTGCATCATATCTAATCTCACTTTCTGGGTAATTCTTTTCGATGTGACCCGCAATGTACTGGTGCAACTGCTTGGGACTAAGATATCTTCTGTTCTTTTGAATATTATTCATCTCCCTGTCAAAGAACTGATCAAGGCTAAGCAATTCATTATTAGCCGTCTCCAAGTCCGCGATATCTTTTAGTCTATTTTTTATGATGCGCTCTTGCTCGTCCAGTTTTTCTTCAATCTCTTGCGGGCTGAGTTCTGTGTAGTATAAATGTTTGCTAATGTCAGACATCACTTCTTCCATGATCGGCTCGAGCAATCCAATCGTACCCTCAAACATTGCAATTCTTTCATACAGCCTACCCACAATCTGATCATCAATCGTGTTTAGCATTTCAAAGTTGTATATGTGAATTTTGGATGATTTCTGACCAATACGGTCTATCCTACCTATCCTCTGTTCTAACTCCATGGGGTTCCATGGTAAATCATAATTGATCAGGGTATCACAAAACTGAAGATCAATACCTTCACTCCCCACTCGTGAAGAAAGTAGGATACTAAAGCCGGTATTGTTTCGGAACTCGTTTATTAATTGAGAGCGTTCTGAGATGTGCACATCCCCATGGAGCATGTAGCATTGTACTCCATTTCTATGTAGGCGCTCCTGAATATACCTGAGTGTATCTTTGAAGAATGCAAAAATGATAACTTTATTGGTGTGATTCTTTATCAGGCTTAGAACTTCAATCAGCCTTTCATATTTTGAATCTCTATGCTCCCAAAACGCATGAGCAGGCGTCTTCCCAGTATTCTCATCATTCTCTTCAAAAAGTATAGATTCATCGCTAAATGCAAGGTCCACTTCATAGTTCTTTTCCAGCTTCGCTTTATGCGCGTGAAGCGATGATGATAGCATTTGTTTTGCTCTGCATAAAGCTAATACTCCTGTGAACATATCCCCATCAAAATAGTGCTTAATACCTTTAACAAGTTCATCATAGTTTTCTTTCTCAACCTGGGTAAATTCGACTTGAATCTTGTGTGGTACTCTTTTAGGTCTGGTCTTATGGACATCCTTCTTCAATGTTCGGTTATACATAGGACCTATAAGATGTAACTCACTTAGATTTCTCTGGATATCAACAATCGTATCAACAGAGATACCATTTTGAATGCCATCTTCCAATAAATGCACAATGTCCCGGTAAATTAGGTTATCGTTGTATTCGCTCTCAACTTTTTTTACGAAGTTAAAAACCTGCACCAAATCGGGATTTGCCCTAGAAATGGCATTCAAAGCGTAAACAATCGGTGCATTTGCAGCCAGCTGTTTTTGGAATGATGATAAATCGTCATATTGAGTATCATCCATGATGTTAAGGATATTGAATAGATTTGCTTCAGATATATGAACAGGTGTCGCAGTAAGAAATACTATGGACTCAGCCACGGAGCTAAGTATTTTCACAACCCCGTGTTGCTTGTTTTTGTTTCGCAGACTATGTGCCTCATCCACAATCAATAAATCCCACTTGAAATCAGATAATTCCAGCTCTTCTTTCACACTATCTGATCGAATTGACTCCAGAGAAACGATGAATCTGTGCTTTTTATATCTCTCGGCATACTTACTGTTGCCGGAAATGAACTCTTTGAACTCTCCAGCATGCAAAATATTGAAGTTTTCGCCAAATCTTTCGCTCATCTCAGACATCCATTTCACTCTGAGATTGGCAGGAGGAACGATAAGAACGCTGTTCAATTCTCCACGGGCATCCAGTTCTTTCATGATTAAGCCCGCCTCTATCGTCTTACCCAGACCCACTTCATCACAGATCAAGATTCTACGTCTGAATGAGCCTATGAATTTGATTAGTGGCTTATACTGGTATTCGTAGAAGATGGTTTTGGACGTGTTCATTGCGTACACATTGTTCTGAATGGATTCACTGTTATTGAGCTTTAAAAAAGTCATCGCCTTCTGAAAATCGTGGAATTGACCAAAGTTATTGGCTAATAGATCATCCTCCACATTGTTGCGTTTGATATAAGGCATGAGCAGCTCACCGGCAACGTACTCATATTCATTTCCAAATACTACTCCATACAAATAATCATCTTCAAGCTTGACTTCCAGTTTTTGAATTTCACCGATTTTATCAAGGTTCCTTTTGAGCCGAACCTTATCACCTACATGATACTCAGCCACGATGAAATCTCCTTTGGTTATACAAGATCTCTTCCTCAGATAGCTCTCGTTTTTTTTGCTCAAAGACTTCAACTTTACAGTCTTTGGGCAGTATGTAGTTATCTTTCAACTTCTTGGGATCTCCACTTAAACCATAGGCCACTGCGCAGCGGTAATAAGGAGCCTCATCGGATAACCAGCGGGGAGGGTTTGTTAGCACTTGTATCTTCTTAGCACCATGGCTTCCATCATCATCATAAAGCATTGGTTTGCTGAATACATCAAGCACTGTCTTGTGCAATGATCCTCCGCCGCTAGCTAAGATTCTCATCTCATAAACAGGTTTCATTGACTCAGGACCCGATAATTTGGATTTTACTTCCTTTAGTATTCCTGATTTCTGAAAATCATTGAAGATGCCCATATAGTGCTGTCGTACAATTGAATCCGAGTCATCGGCTTCTTTGATCTTTGCTTCAATATCCGAGAATCCTTTGTATATAATCTTGGCACCAATCATATCAGCCTTTTTTTGTTCCCTTGTTTTTAGTTTGAACACTGTCATATCAGTTGTCCCAGCGCCGAAGTCAAACAACGCATATAGTCCTGGCTCCTTAGCACGATTGTGAAAATCAGCAATTTCTGCTGCAGATTCAGCTATTACCTGACTGTAATCTCGTTTAATAGCTGTTCCCATTGATCTCATTTCAGCTAGTTGATCACTAACCTCTTGTGGATTATGGTAGCATTTCTTGTCGTTAATTGTCTCAGCTAGTTTAAGAACTAAATGCATGTTTTCTACTATTTTATTGTCATTCATCTTCTCTACAGGTAAACACACTGAGTATGTTAAGCGGTAGTTCGAAACAATGTGTGCTTCCGCTTTGATCATTTCTTCGGTTTGATCAAACAGGAAGGCCAAATATGCCGCGCATATGATGATATCCTGATCATTAATAGTGTTTGATAGCAGGGACGTCTTTAGTTTGATATGTTTCGATTTAGTCTTAGCCAATAAAGCTTCATATCCGAAGAGAAACTTCCCCTGAAGACTTGCTACCATACTTGGTATAGTCCAATCTTCATACTCATGTTCGTAGTATTTCTCCCGCATACTGCGGAAATGCATAATTTTAGCAGTCTCGTCAACGGCAGTGCGATAACAAATTTTCGTGCGGCTTGATCCAAAATCTATGCCAACTGATATTTCGATGCTACCCTTTTTGAATCTGCTCCCAGCTGATTTTGATTTAGCATCCTGATTAGATTGCCTATCTATACTGATCTGGCACAAATCATATCCGGCTGAGATATTAGGCTTTAATGCACGTTTAACCACAGGTTTCAATTCGTTGTTTGGCGAAGAGGGCACAGCAGCAGCAGCTTTGTTTGGAACAAGAACTGTCCTTTCTTTTTGTATAAACTCGGTCTTAAGATAGCTGATGAGTGTATTCTTCTGCTTCCGTTTATATGTATCTAGTCGTAATGCATAAAAGTCGTAACCCCCTGAAAACTCCATCAACAGCATATGCATGTCTGGATCATACGATAGATTATGATATTCCTCAGATCTGTCGAAGTCTTCATTACGCATCGTCTGGCAACACTCGATTACTTCATTATCAAGCTTCCATATCTTCAGAGTTCCAACTGAATCTAGGGACGTAAAAAACTCATCCTTCCCCAAGAAACATACTGCACAAATTGTACAAGCATGCCCTTGGGAAATCCTGGCTAGCATCATGCTGCCTTGCTTGCCATACCAATACCTCATGTTGTTGCTGTTGCGATTGAACCGAATTGCGTATATGTTTCCTGGACTTACAACCAGGCTATTCTTGAACTTTCTTGACTTTTGGATTATGGCCTCAAGAGGAAAATCATGACGTTGCTTGTACAAAGTAACAAGATCTGTTGTTGCAGGTTGCTCTCTAAGAATGTCTTCAATATCAGGTTTGGGATATACGCAGATCATATCTTCCGGCACGATGGGGATGCTGCGATTAGATGTCCGCAGTATTTTTTTCCCATTTGCGCCTTCAAATATAGTACAAGAGCCTGAATTAAAGTAATGTTCACTATTCACAAGGTGTTGATACTCACCCCCCTTATTCAACCATACCTCAGTTTTCCCATTTTCGCTGCTTGTTAGCAGATCGCCAGCAATCTGACAATGATGCTGTTTCATGTCTCTTACCTTGCTTATTGTATGCTTTTTCGGATGGTAAATCTTGGGAAGATTCCCAATAAAGAATAGGGCTAGAGTTCCACTGGTTTTACTCTCCCACACAAAAGCCAACTCACCCACAATCATTATCTCTACTGATTTTGCGCGGTTGCTGTGAAAGACTCCTACTCGCCTTGCCGGGACATATACAAAATAGTAACTTGGCCTTTTCAGGACAAAATTCTCACCCATAATTCCTCCAAATTATAGATTTTAAACAGTTTTTTTCAGTTCTATCCCACACTTATCAGGACTTCTCGATTGAAACCACTGGTTTTTATAGATCCTTGATATCATAGCCTTTTCTCCTTGAGCTTTGTATGCAATCTCTACATTATTCCAATCAATAGGAATACAATTTTACCGTCAAGTTATTTTAATTCTTTTAACTACACTTACATCCATCAAGCAACCTATAAAGGATTTACAATTCGTGCAATCAGGCAATCATAAAAGATTTGTAATATAATCCTGGCTTGCCCAACATTATGTTAGGCTCAGATAGATTGTACATTTCAGCATAGTCAACAAGGGATAGGTGTGCTGTATGAACTAATAAGTAACTCTTAACAGTTCGGTCCATCCCCAGTCCTTGCATCCATTGTAGTGTCATCAAAGCATGCAACATAAGCTGTTGATTCAGATGAGGTAATGAGCTATGAAGGATGTCCTGAATAACCTAGTATTTAAGGATTACAAGAGACTCACCCCCATTCCTAGGCGTTAATCACTTCTTTATCCCCCCTTAATCAAGCCTTAATTATTAACGCTTGATTAAGGGGGGATAAAGAAGTGATTAACGCCTAGGGATAAGGAAGGGGCTGGGAAATTAAGTGTTTATGAGGATTTCCAGATCTCTGTATTTCCAGATCTCCAATGAAGCAAGTAGTGAAATAGGCCAAATGGACTTCATTGGCTATCATGGTTTTATCCCGGTTATGAAGTCCAATCCCCCTCCTAACTATTAGCAATGGTGATAGATAGGGTAGGGGGATTGAACTCCATAGCCTTATCTGGGTTAAACGGGCGAACCGCCGTTCGCCCCTACTACGGGATAGCACAGAGAACAACGAAAAGCACAGAAAGCAATTCTCAATCAACCCAATTGTACATCGTAAATTGTAAATTGTAACGCCATTTGTGGCCATTTGTGATCTTTCATTTGCGTGCATTTGTGGGAAATAGGCGCTACGGCGAGCGCCTGTACTATCCTCATAGCGCAGCTAATTCTCAATTTTCCATTTTCAATTCTCAATTAACCCCATCGTAAATTGTAAATTGTAACGCCATTTGTGGGAGATAGGCGCTACGGCGAGCGCCTGTACTATCCTCATAGCGCAGCTAATTCTCAATTTTCAATTTTCAATTCTCAATTAACCCAAGCTTTACTATCGGGCAGAGCTCCGCCAGATCCCGGATGATCTCGATGCGGTGGTTCACTCTGGGATTTTCATCGGAGGGAACTTCGATGAGGATGGCCGTGCCGGAAGTGATCTCATGGCAGGCGATTTGATCCCGCAAAAGGTCTTTCCAATCCTCCGGGCATGAATCCACCAGCAAGGGCTTCACCCCATAGGAAAAGCGCAGGCCTTTGCAGACTCCGGCATCAGTGCTTACTGCCAAAATCCAGGATGGCAGCTTGAAACGGGAGATCAATCTGGCTGTGTGTCCGGAAACCGTGTGAGCCAGCACCAGTTCAGGCTGGATATGCCGTACTGTGTGGTACACATCCTCGGCGATCACGTCCGTGATATGCGGATAGTCCTTGCGGAAGAATTCGCTTACCCGGGGATCGCCATCGATAATGCCACGGTTTTGTTCGGTATAGGCTGCGATTTTGGCCAAAGTTTGGATCGCCTCGATGGGGTATTTGCCGATGGCTGATTCTTCGGAGAGCATGATGCAATCCGTGCCGTCAAACACGGCATTGGCCACATCGGTGGCTTCAGCGCGGGTGGGGCGGGGATTGCGTACCATGGATTCCAGCATCTGGGTAGCCGTGATCACCGGTTTTCCGGCGATGTTGGCCTTGCGGATCAGCTGTTTCTGCGTGATAGCCAGGCGTTCGATGGGTATTTCCACTCCCAAATCTCCGCGAGCGATCATGATGCCATCGGAAGCTTCCAGGATCTCATCGATTCGTCCCAAAGCGTCACTGCGTTCCATTTTGGCGATGATGAAGGGGTCATAACCCAGATCATGGGCGGCTTTGCGCACGGCTTTGATGTCCGCGGCAGAATTAACAAAGGACTGGCTGATGGCGTCCACTCCGCTTTCCAAAGCAGCCTTCAGGCACTCGGCATCACGCAGGGTGAAGGCGCTGATGCCCAGATCGATATCCGGAAGATTGATACCTTTGTTCGAGCGGATCTCTCCGCCCACCACGATCAGGCAGCTGATGCGGATGCCATCGCTTTGCAGCACCCTTAGCTGGATCAAGCCATCATTGAGAAAGAGGATGTCCCCGGGTTTTACCACCCGAGGCAGCTCCGGAAGGGTAAGCGAGACCTGCGACCAATCTCCGATAAACTGCTCCGAACTTAGGATGATCCTGTCATCAGGACGCAGAATGAAAGACTCCTGCTTGAGTGTGCCAATGCGGATCTTGGGGCCTGGCAGATCCGCCATGATGGTGATGTCTTTCCCCGTTTCAGTAGCGGCTTTACGAAGGTTTTTGACCACCTGCGCATGTTGCTCAAAATCCCCGTGAGAATAATTCAAACGGGCAATACTGAGTCCGGCTTCGATCATCCGGCACATCACTTCCACGGTATCGGTGGCAGGGCCGATGGTAGCCACAATCTTGGTCTTGTGCGCACGAAAACTCATGTCTCCTCCCTGCGGATAATCCGCATGCTGTGGATAAGTTACTCGGATTTTGCTGAGTGGCGAGTTTTTAGGATTCGATATAGAGCGCAGTTCGTAAAAGTAAGCGACTTTGTCGCTTCAGGCTGTTGACAAAGCCCCGCAAGGGGCCCAATTCCATAGCCCGGGGTCTTGACTCCTGGTTCCACGGTACATAGGAGACAAAGCCCCGCATGGGCGCAATTTTTTGGATGCGTAAGTTACGCCCCTCCGGGGCTTTATACCCTTTTCCGCCTCAACCCGGGGTCAAGACCCCGGGCTATATAAATTGCACCCTTTCAGGGTGCTGTCCCAGAATGCATAATTGTGAAGAAGTGGATTTTGTCAACACTCTGAAGCAACGGAATCGCTTACTTTTCTCGGCCTTCGGCCTCGTTCGACACAGCCGGAGCTCCCACACCCTCGCTATGCTCCGCTTTGAAAATGGTAACTGATGTGCGAAAAGGGAAAGCACAGCAGTAAGAGAAAAATATCCAAAACGATAAGCTATTGCAAGTATAGATATTACAGGCATAATCCCCAATTTTGTAAATCTATAATCAGGCTTATATCTTACTTTATAAAAGATGTTTGCGCTTATGTATGATCCGCTAAGCTATTGTTAAGTGGCAGTTTCGCTGCTTGACAAAAAAGGCCCCCATGGATTTTCTATCTTTGAACTCGCTACGGGATTTGTCGTATTTGTTTAAGCCCTTGCGATACAGCCATCAAGCTTGAGCTTGTGGATAAGTTGTGGATAAGTACTTGATTGGCCTTGGGTCGCACTGGATTTCATCTGGCATAAGTTATTTGTTATCATGCAGATAATCAACTACCTTAACGATATATAGGCATTCCCGTGCTAATGTGGATAAATACATTTTATATAGAAGGATACGGACTATGGATCAAGACATTTGGCAAAACATATTGGATAAACTGGAGCAGAACATCAATGAACAAAGCTTCAAAACCTGGTTTTACGATACCAAATTAATAGATATGAGCGATACCCAATTGTTGATACGCGTGCCCACCCAGTTTAGCGCCAACTATTTGAACCAAAATTACAAGGATGTACTCTCGGAGATCTCTTTCACGCTCTATGACCGCAATTATGACATTCAATTTGTAACCCATCCCTATCGGGCGCATGACGATTCCAAGGGCAAATTGCCCGGTGAAACCGGCAACAAAGTTACGATGAATGCCCGGCTGAATGAGCGGTTCAACTTTGAGGAGTTCGTGGTAGGACGCAACAATAACTTCGCTTATTCCGCGGCCAAAGCAGTGGCGGAAAGCCCCGGATACACCTATAATCCGCTCTTTATATATGGCGAAAGCGGAATGGGCAAGACTCATCTGATGCAAGCGGTGGGCAATTTTGTGAAGACCGAAGGCCGCAATTGCAGCATCTATTATACTACCAGTGAAGCTTTTACAAACGAGATGATCGAAGGCATTCGCAGCAATAAAATGCCGGAATTCAGAGCCAAATTCCGCAAAGTAGATCTGCTGCTGGTGGATGATATCCATTTCCTTTCCCGCAAGGAAGGAACCCAGGAGGAATTTTTCCATACCTTTAATGCTCTTTTTGATAATAAGAAACAGATTGTACTAACCTCAGACCGCCCACCCAAAGATATTCCGGACCTGGAGAAAAGACTGGTTACCCGCTTTGAAAGCGGCCTGCTGGCGGATCTAAAAAATCCCGATTTTGAAACCCGCGTGGCCATCCTGCGTAAAAAAGCCGAACCGGAAAACATCAGCCTGACCGATGATACTATCAATTTCATCGCGGACAAAATATCCTCATCCGTGCGCGCCCTGGAAGGCTCACTGATCCGCATCCTGGCCTATGCCTCCTACAATAAATTGAATCCCGAGGATATCGACCCCGAAATAGCCAAAAATATCCTGGCCGATATGATCTCTGAAGTTAGCCGCGAAATTACCCTGGACGCCATTACAGACCAGGTGTGCAGCACCTTTGAAATCTCACGCATGCAGATCATGGACAAAAGCCGCAAACCAAATATCGCCTTCCCCCGCCAAGTAGGCATGTATCTGGCCAATGTGCTGATCCCCTCCCTCTCCCTCAAAGAAATTGCTGAGTTCTTCAACCGCAAGGATCATACCACTGTGCTACATGCTAAACGCATGATCGAAAACCAGTTCCGCGACGATCTGGACTTTCGTAGCCTGGTGGAATTGATGATAAAAAACCTTAGGAATTGAGAATTGAGAATTGGTGAATGGTGAGATCGTAGTAAGATGGATATGAGTTTGCATGTAGCTCTGACACTACCAAGCGTAAACTGTACATCCTGCATTGTACAGGCGGTCGCCGTACCGCCTATGAAAAATAAGTCGGATTTTAGAAAAAGGGCGCTACAGCAAGCGCCCGTACTACCTTTAACAATCACAAATCGTACATCCTGTATTGTACATTACTTTTCCCGCATCTTCCAGTTCCTGCCATTTGCGGCAATTTGTGTATATTCATATTTGCGTCAATTTGTGGTAGATCTACCTACCCCAATCGTACATTGTACATCCTGCATTATACAGGCGGTCGCCGTACCGCCTATGAAAAATAAGTCGGATTTTAGAAAAAGGGCGCTACAGCAAGCGCCCGTACTCCCTTCAATAATTATAAATTGTACATCCTGTATTGTACATTATTTTTCCCGCATCTTGCAACGCCTGCCATTTGCGGCAATTTGTGTATATTCATATTTGCGTCAATTTGTGGTAGTTCTACCTACCCCAATCGTACATTGTAGATCCTGCATTGTACATTACCCAAATCGCCTTTATAGAAGCAGTATAGCTGCCCCTTTCAGTACTTATCCACAAGTGTGGAAGGTTTTATGTGGATAAGCGTGTATATCTTGCCAAATAATAGCTTACGGGCTTTTTTTGTGGATAAGCTGTGCATAAAGCCCTGTACTTATCCACATGTTATCCACAATCCTGTGGAAGCTCTAAGTAACTGCAAATCTCTTATCTCAAAGAAAAAGCTTGACCGATTATCTACATATACACAGAGCCTACTATATCTACTGATCTACAAAATTTCTCTTAAATAGGATAGAATATATGAAAACCGTTAGATACCTCGTTATGCTTTCGGCACTACTGATTTTGATGAGTGCCTGTACCAAAAAGACGAATCTCACCGGAGATAATTTTTCAGAGATCGATGCACAATTGGCCACGGATTATTCTGCGGTATGGGGAGGCTACAGCTTCCCTGCTGATTCATTGGTTTCACTTGATAGTGGGCGCAAGAATCTTTTGGTAGGCTCCTGGCAAGGCTCAGAGGCCCGCAGCATCATTCGCTTCACCGGATTGCCGGATGAAGAGAGCATGCTGGAATATGATATGATGTTTGATGCCGAATTGAGCTTGGTGCTGGCGGGTAGGGATAAAAATGCCAATGCTCTCACCCTGAAGATTTACAAGGTTTTGCGTAGCTATACCCTTCCGGATTCCCTGGCAGAGAGTGATTGTGAGTTATGGTCGAACCTGGTGATTCCTGCCGAGGCAGCGGTAAATGACACCCTGGTGCTGGATCTTGATACGCAGTGGCTGAAAACCTGGGCCAGCGGGGCGGACAGCACAGGATTGAATATTTTGATAGCTCTGGAAGATGGTGCCGAAGGATTTGCGGAGTTGAAGCTGGCTTCGGCAAATAGCGGCAGCCGTATTTCCTATAAATACCTTCCTGAAGCTGGCGCGGAAGAGCAGGAACTGGTGAGCTATGCCACGAACCAGGCTTATAGCTTTAGCCATCCAGAAGTAGCCATTGATCCGGATAGCTGGCGTTTGAGCAATTTTGCCCCGCAGCGTATGTATATCGATCTGAATCCGGATTTCGAGCTGTTCGAGGATCAATATGGCAATGTCCTGAGTCCTGAAGATCTGAAACGGGTGAACATCAACAAAGCGGAATTGGTGCTGTTTACCAAAAAAGATCTGCCCAATCTGCAAAATACTTACAGCTATTTTGTAAGTGCGCTGCTGGTAAAAGAAAAACCGGAAAGCCCGATTCCCATTACGGTTGAGAATATGGAAGCCATCAGTTTTGCTTACTCCCTGGTAAGTAGCACGAATACTGCCAGTGATTCGCTGGTGATAAATATCACGCCCATCATCCAGGCTTACAGCTCCGGTAAAAAGGAGCCTCAAGGCATAGTGATCATTAGTAATTATGAGCGCAAGGATTTTGGCGAAATCGAGTTTTACAATCCTAATTTTGCTCCGGCGGAATTGCAACCTTATATCCGGGTAAAATACACCCCTCCCTTTCTATGAATAAAAGCCTGATTATCCTGTTGTTGACCGTGATTATTTTTGTTGCGGCCTGTGAAAAGAAGCCGGATAACTCTGCCAAACTGGCAGAAGTGAATGGCGAAGTATTGAGTTTGGATGCCTTCAAATCCACTTTTGGGGTGGAAGAATGGGATTCCCTGGATGTTGCCAGGCGCAAGCAGTATGTAGAGGATTGGGTAAATCTGACTCTGTTGGCTCAGGAAGCTGAACGGCAGAAGCTGGATGAAGAGCCCTCCTTGCAGCAACGGATCAGCTATGCCACCAAAAAAGTGAAAGCCAATGCTTTGATTGCGGAGGAGCTTTCCCGAATCAATATCTCTGAGGATCAGCTCTTTTCTTATTTCCGCATTCATCAGGCGGAATTTATCAAGCCGGTTCTGCTCTATGATATCCGCCGCATTCGTCTACAAGATAAGATTTCGGCAGAGAATGTATTACAGCAATTGAACAGTGGTATGAGATTTGATGCTGCAGTAAGGCAATATTCCACCGGGGAACTCAAGTACCGCGGGGGAGCAATGGGCTTTGTGAGTCCGGAATCGGAGGATTCCCTTTTTTGGCAGGCTGCTTCCGCTATCGAGCCGGATGAATATGGCATCGTGAATGCTGATAACGCATGGTACATCATTAGCTATACCCAGAGTAAAGAAGGTGATAGCGAGGCAAACTTTGAAAATCACCGTGCCGAGATCCGCCGCAGGATTATCCTGGAGCGTCAGGAAGAAGTATATCAGAAGCTTCTGCGTCAGATCAAGGCAAAACAGCAAAACATCTATTATTACTAAAGGACAAATGTACATGAAGAAACTTATATTTTGCCTGCTGCTACTCTCAGTGATACTGTATGTAGCTGCTGATGAAGTAGATAGAATAGTGGCCAAAGTGGGAAACGAGGTCATCCTGATGTCTGATCTCGCCACTCAGATCAATCAAATGCGCTCTGCCGGAGTGAGAGAAGATTTATTGAATGCGCAAGAAGTATTGAACAACATGGTAAATCACGAAGTGATGCTGCAAAAAGCCAAAGAGCTGCAGATCACGGTGGATGAAAATGCGATCAAGAAATATGCGGAAAACTATATGCAACAGCTGAGTGGACAATATGAAACGGAAGCTGAATTCTTGGCGGATCTACGTAAAATGAACACCACCAAGCGGGATCTTTTGAATTACTTCATTGAGCAGATCACGGAAAATGCGCTGACCGAGCAATTGGTGGAGCAGCAGATATCCAGGCAAGTGCTGGTAGAAGAGGATGAGATGCGGGAGTTTTATGAAGCCAGCAAGGATACCATGGCGGTAAAGCCGGTATCTTGGGATCTGAAGATGATCATACGGGAGGTCAAGCCTTCCGAAGCTTCGATAGCGGCGGATCTAGCCTTGGCCGAAGAGTTGCGGACGCGTGCTGACAGTGGTGAGGATTTTGCCACTTTAGCAGCTGAATACAGCGATTGCCCCAGCAAAGAGCAGGGCGGGGATCTGGGCTTTTTCAAGCAGGGTATGATGGTTAAACCCTTTGAAGATGCGGCATTTGAGCTTAGCATCGGTGAAGTGAGCCAGGTGGTGGAATCCCAATTTGGCTATCACATCATCAAAGTAACAGATAAGCGTGAGGGTGAGGTGCGCGCCAGCCACATCCTGATTACAGCCAGCGCTACTGAGGACGATGATGCCCGGGAAATGGAGCTGATGCAAAGCATCCGGGAGCGCGTTATCGCCGGTGAGAGTTTTGATGAACTGGCAACAGAGTATTCCATGGATCCCCAAAGTGCTGCCGATGGTGGACTATTGGGTGAATTCGGCGAACGTGATTTGCCGGAGCTTTTTTCCGCACCTATCATGAATACTGCCGTGGGCACTCCCACCGAGGTATTGCGCAATGAAGGCATCTTGTATCTCTTTTTGCGGGGAGTGGAACACCCGGAGCGCATTTATACCTTTGAAGAAGTGCGCGAGCAACTGCAAAATTACCTTAGTCAAGTAAAACAAGCTGAGGCTTATGAAGAATGGATTGCCAAAGCCAAAGCGGAAACCTATGTTCAGATAAGCCTGTGAAAAACAGCAAATTGAGCCTCTATCCATTACTTGCCAGCCTGTTTGGTATCGGCTATATACCCTTTATGCCGGGGACTTTCGGATCTCTGGCAGCCTTTGGTCTATATCTGCTGTTGCCCGCGGCGCTGTTTGTGGGCGGTGGATATTACTTGCTTTTAGCTGGGCTGCTGCTTGTGGCACTTTTGGGAGTACCCATCTGTCGCAAAGCGGAATACAGCTTGGGCGAAGATGCAGGATCCATCGTGCTGGATGAACTGTGCGGCTATTTCGTGGCTGTGCTCTTTCTGCCGCAGAGTTGGATGGTGGGGCTCTATGCCTTTGTCCTGTTCCGGGTATTTGATATTGCCAAGCCCTTTCCCATTTACCGCTCCCAGAGTATTCCCAAGGGATGGGGAGTGATGATAGACGATCTTCTGGCAGGATTGTATGCCAATATTTTGTTACAAATACTAATACGCATCTATCCAAGATTCTTTGGATTATAGGAGAAAAAATGATATATACACTATTACAAGCCGCCGCCCCCGCCGCTCAGAAGGGAAGCATGACCAGCTCCCTGATCTTTTTTGCCGCTCTGTTCGGGATCATGTACTTTTTGATGATCCGTCCCCAGCAAAAGCGCCAGAAAGAAATGCAAAAAATGCTGGATAGCCTGCAGGTGAATGACAAAGTGATCACTTCCAGTGGCATTTATGGCCGGGTGATCAGCATCAAGCCGGATAAAGACATCGTGGTTATCGAAATTGATGATACCAATAAAATCCGCGTGGATTTCCAGCGTTCGGCCATAGTCTCTATCCTGAATGTGAATAAAACAGAGGCATAAATGGCAAAGCTCCTTCCCGTCAGGATATTTGGTGATGATATCCTGCGTAAGAAACTCAAAGAGGTGGATCTAAAGGATCCTGATCTGCCGCGCTACATAGAGGATCTTACTTATACCATGTATGAACGCGATGGAGTGGGATTGGCTTCAAGCCAGGTAGGCGAGGATAAACGCTTATTTGTGATCGATCCCTGGTGGGGCGGTGACGAAGATGCTGAACATAAACCAGTAGTGATGATCAACCCGGAGATACTGGAAAAAGAAGGTGAGCAGGTGGGAGATGAAGGCTGCATCAGCTTGCCGGATATCTTTGCCAAGGTTCACCGTGCTTACAAGATCCGCTATCGTTACACCACGCCGCAAGGCAAGGTGGTGGAAGCTGAAGCTGAGGGATATGAGGCTATAGTGATCCAGCATGAATACGATCATTTGAATGGAGTGTTATTTACCGATCATCTGAGTACTTTAGCCAGATTGAAGGTATTACACAAGCTCAAAGAACTGGAAAAAAGCGCAGTTAATGGTGTAAATATCCGGGCTTAGGACGATGAGGATAGTATTCGCCGGAAGCAGTGAATATGCTGTACCTGCCTTGGAAGAGCTGGTGGCGCGGCGCAAGCATCAGATCGTATTGGTGCTCAGCCAGCCGGCGCGTCCCAAAGGTAGAAAGCTGATTCTGGAGGATACTCCGCTCACCAATGCAGCCAGGCTGCTGGGTTTGAATGTTTATTGTCCGGAGGATGTGAACAGTCTGGAATCCCTTACCAGGATCTCAAAAGCGGTGCCACACATCCTGATAACCGCATCATTCGGAGCTTTTTTGGGAAAAGAGCTGCGGGAATTGCCCCGCTATGGTGCCATCAATCTGCATCCTTCGTTGCTTCCTTTGCATCGGGGCTCATCTCCGGTGCGATCTGCGATCTTGAGTGGTGATGTGATTACTGGCAACAGCATTTTTCGGCTCAGCCGCAAGATGGATGCCGGGCCGATCCTGATGCAAGAGCAATTGCAGATTGGGGACGGGGAAAACTATAGTTCACTGCACGATAGGCTGGCAAATCAGGCGGCGATGATGCTGCCGGACTTGCTGGACAGAATCCCCGGAATCGAAGAGCAAAAGCAGGATCACAGCCGTGCCAGCTATAGCAAGCTGATCACAAAAAGTGATCTTAAGCTAGATTTTACGCTCCCGGCTGCGGACTTGATCCGCAGGATCCGGGCTTATGCCTTGGAACCTGGAGCCTATACCGTGTTTCGGGGACGGGAGCTAAAGATTTTGAGCGCGGTGAGCCTGCCTTCGCCAAAAAGCTATGCTCCTGGGTGCATTTCGGCAGTAATCAAAAACAAGGGTTTTACCATTGCGGCATCCGATGCCGAGCTGCTGATCAGCAGTGTGCAAGCAGCGGGGAAAACACAAATGGACGCCTACACATATTCCCTGGGGGCAAGATTTAAGCCCGGGGAAAGGATAGATCAATGAAAGAATATTATCTTGCCATCATCAAGTTTCCACTATTGGTAAGCCTGAGCCTGGTAATCATCTGGGCTGCATTTTTCATAGCAGCGCTGGGGAGCTATTTCCAGCTGGGCCTTTCCCTGTGGGAAACCGTTATTTATACAAGTGTGTTTGTGATATTGGTGTTACTGGTATCATCCTGGATTTTGAATCTGATCAGCACTCACCGCAAGATCCGGCCACGCTGGATGGCACAGTATGCCAAGTGGATGCTGCATCATGTATTTTACTATCTGGCATTGGCTTTATCCCGGATCAGCCTGCAAAAGAAACAGGATGTGCAGGAAAGCTTTTTGAACTTCAATAACGAGATCGTGCTCTCGGCGGCTGCGGATGTATCCCACAAAAATATCCTGCTATTGCTTCCCCACTGTCTGCAACGTTCGGATTGCGATGTGCGCATTACCAATGATATCAATGCCTGTAAGGATTGTGGCAGATGCAATATTGCCGAGCTAAAGGCTATCGCCAATAGGTATGGGATCAAGGCTGCAGTGGCCACAGGCGGATCATTGGCACGCAAGTTGATCAAAGATCTGGCGCCGGAAGTAATCGTTGCAGTGGCCTGTCATCGGGATTTGACCGATGGAGTACGCGATGCCTGGAGAGTGCCCACCTATGCGGTATTGAATGAACGTCCCAAGGGGCCATGCTTTGAAACAATCGTGAGTACCAAAACCATCGAGTTTGCGATCAAGAAGTTCATGTAATGCTCCTCAAAACCATGCTGCGCCGCGTGTATCACGCTCTGCAAAATAAGCACTCTACCGAACTGGCTTATTGGAAGAAGTGCTATCGTA
>Ga0265294_10003708_pt1 | contig 19376 bp, 19 predicted proteins | sample MunlanPumphouse3_FD_192504 | JGI IMG/M metagenome (GOLD analysis project Ga0265294, IMG submission 192504) | Groundwater microbial communities from a municipal landfill in Southern Ontario, Canada - Pumphouse #3 | ecosystem: Environmental > Aquatic > Deep subsurface > Groundwater | place...
AATTTCCGACATACAGTTTACAGCTTTGCCATTATTTTGTACATTTGCGACGAATTAGCAAGCAGAGCAACATGCAATGAGCCAAAACAGTGCATTCAGGATTGATCTGGACAAGGTTTTGCGTGGCAAGGCACCCAGACATTACAGGAAGATCCCAGGATTTCTGATCAACTATCTCAAACGGATTGTTCACCAGGATGACATCAATGGCATTCTGGAACGAAACAGCGATCTGGAGGGTGTTCCTTTCATGCGTGCGTTAGTGGAAAAGGAATTCAATCTGACACTGAAGCTGGAAGGAGAGGAAAACATCCCGACTGAAGGGCGGTTCGTATTTGCCTCCAACCATCCGCTGGGTGGTTTGGACGGGATCTGCCTCTCCTCAGTGGTTGGCGAAAAGTTCAACGGAAAGATCAAGTACCTGGTCAATGACATCCTCTACTACATCGACCCGCTGAAACCGATTTTCGTACCGATCAACAAATATGGGGCGCAAGCCAAAGCATCAGCGAAAGCAATCAACGAAGCCTACGCCTCGGAGGACCAGGTGATCACCTTTCCGGCGGGACTCTGCTCCCGCAAAACAGGAGGAAAGATCAGGGATCTGGAGTGGATGAAAAACTTTATCATCAAAGCAGTGGAATTTCAGCGGGATGTGATCCCGGTTCATTTCGAAGGTAAAAATTCCCGTTTTTTTTACAACCTGGCCAACCTGCGAAAAGCCTCGGGCATCCGGTTCAATTTTGAGTTGATCTATCTGCCGGACGAGATGTTCAAGAACAGCCACCAGACCTTCACCATCACCTTTGGCAAACCGATACCCTGGCAGACCTTCGACAAGAGCAAGACAGCAGGCGAATGGGCCCAGGCCGTAAAAAAGATGGTCTATTCACTCAGGGGGGGACCATTCATAACACAAGAAGAAGCGTATGGAAAAGATTATTGATCCGGTAAGCAAGGAAGTGATCAAAAGTGAGCTGACCGTTCAGAAGCGGGTAAGAACGACCCACAAGGCGAACAACGAGATATATGTCTTCACCGCCCACGACTCTCCCAACCTGATGCGGGAGGTGGGGCGTCTGCGTGAGATTGCCTTCCGTCATTACGGGGGGGGGACCGGATTGGAAGCTGATATCGACAAGTATGACACCATGGAAGTACCCTACCGCCAGCTGATCGTCTGGGATCCCGAAAATGAGGAGATCCTCGGGGGGTACCGGTTCATCTATGGTTCGGATGTAGCGTTTGACGAACATGGGAAGCCGATGCTGGCCACCGCACATCTCTACAACTTTTCACAGCAATTCATCAACGATTACCTGCCCACCACGGTAGAACTGGGACGCTCCTTCGTATCGCTCGAATACCAGTCCACACTCCTCGGCAGAAAGGGAATCTTTGCCCTCGACAACCTCTGGGACGGACTGGGCGCGCTCACGGTCATTGATCCGGAGATTGAGTATTTCTTTGGCAAAGTAACCATGTACGGCACCTATAACAAGGATGCGCGTAACATGATCCTCTACTTCCTGGGCAAACACTTCCCCGACCCGCAGAAGCTGGTGACCCCAATCGACCCACTGATTACCGGCACCAACCGGGAAAAGATGAAACAACTGTTCCAAGGCAAGAATTTCAAGGAGGATTACAAGATCCTCAACAAGGAGGTACGGGCGCTGGGCTACAACATCCCGCCGCTCATCAATGCCTATATGGGTCTCTCCCCCACCATGCGCTTCTTCGGCACCGCCATCAACGATGAGTTCGGAGAGGTGGAGGAATCGGGTATCCTTATCCGGATTGATCAGATCCTGGAAGAGAAGAGGGCACGACACATGGACACCTATATGAAGAGCAAGCCCAGCAAACGCTTCCTGATGCGTCTCAGGCGGATGATCACATCGAATAGCTCCGGCAGAAAAGCACCCATCACGAAAACCAGAATTGACGAAAGGAGTGGACCCGCCACAAACGACAGATCAAAAAGCAAGGAATAGGCCGCTTTCATTTTTTCGTAAAAAAAACTATCAGTATAAACTTATTCCTTCTTTCCGGTGTTTAGAGGTGAATCACGGTAACCGAGAAAAAGTTCTTTTCTCATAGAACGAAAACAGCAACATGAAATCAATAGCAATCATTTACGGTTCCAGCACCGAAAACACCAAGAGAGCCGCAGAGAAGATCGCTGACAGGTTGGCGGAATATGCCCCCACCCTCGTCGATATCTACGACGGGGATGAACAACCTTTCCTCACACACGATATGCTGATCATGGGTGTCTCCACCTGGGGTGTGCAGGATTTGCAAGACGACTGGAACGATTTCTACCCCAAGCTGGAAAAGCTTGATCTCACAGGCAAAACTGTAGCCCTCTTCGGTATGGGTGATGCCTCCATCTATCCCAGTTCATTTGTGGATGCTATCGGTATCCTCTATGAGATAGTGAAAGAAAAAGGAGCCACTCTTGTGGGACAGGTATCACCCGAAGGGTACGATTTTGAATATTCCCGCGCACTGGTGGACAACATGTTTGTGGGTCTGCCACTCGACGACGATACCGAGCCGGAGCTTACCGACGAACGTATCAATGCCTGGGTGGAACAATTGAAACCCTATCTAAGGGAAGGTGTCCCTTCATCCTGAGGAGGATGCTGTCACCCCCCTTCTCCTTTTCTGTAATGGCGAATGAATCTGCCACCCGCACAACTCTGGTGAAGCCATAACATGTGAAATATGACGGAAAACAACCTCTTGTCCCTGTCTGTGCAGTCAGAAATCGGCACGTTGGAGGCGGTCCTGGTACATTACCCGGGTGCAGAAGTGGAAAACATGACACCCCGTAACGCACAGAGAGCACTCTACAGTGACATTCTGAACCTCTCCATTGCCCGCAGGGAATATGAACAGCTGCTGGGTGTATTGCAAAAGAGTTCGGCAGTCTTCAGGGTTTCCGAACTGCTCTCAACGCTGTTGGCATCAGAGGTGCACAAGAAAGCACTGATCGGGCAGATCTGTGCTGCTGAACAGGTACCGGACTATTTTGATTACCTGATAAACCTGCCACCGGTAACGCTTGCCACCATTTTAATCGAGGGACTCCCCCTTAAGATCAGTACGCTTACCGAATTTCTCAGGGAGGAGTACTATGCCCTCAAACCCCTCTACAACTTCTATTTCACCCGCGACGCTTCAGCGGTAATTGGCAACAGTGCCCTTATTTGCAAGATGGCCAACAATGTACGCATGCGGGAGGCGATGATCATGGATGCCATCTTCGGCAGCGGTCTCTTTTTTGAGACCAGGAAGCTGAACAGCTACCAGCTGTCGCAACACAACCCGGATGTAAAGATTGAAGGGGGAGATCTGCTGGTGGTCAGAGAGGACATCCTTTTGATCGGTAACGGGACCAGAACCACCACACAGGGCATCGACGTGCTGGTGAAGGAGTTTTGCAAAAACGGAACGGGAAAGAAACATGTGATCGTACAGCAATTGCCCGAATCACCCGAGTCCTTTATTCATCTCGACATGGTCTTCACCCTGCTCGACAGAGACAAGGCAATGGTATACAAACCCCTGATCATGGACAGCTCCCGGTACCAAACAGTCCATATACAAATCGACAACGGCAGGGTTAGCAGGATCAGCTCAGCGGGAGGTATCCTGAGCCTGCTCCGCAAGTTGGGGCTTGACCTGGAGCCGGTGGTGTGCGGGGGTAAAGCCGACGACTGGGATCAGGAGCGGGAACAGTGGCACAGTGGCGCCAACTTCCTGGCTATCGCACCGGGTAAGGTACTCTCCTACGCGCGTAACGTCCACACGCTGGAGGAACTCAGCAAACACGGGTTCCGCGTGGTGAGCGCCGCGGAGGTGATCGACGGGCACTACGACCTCACTTCACCGGGTCGCTGTGTGATCACCCTTGAAGGATCGGAGCTGCCACGCGGTGGCGGTGGTCCCCGCTGTATGACCATGCCCCTGCGTCGTTCACCGGTAGACTGGTGAGGCGACACCTTGTTGCCATCGGTCCAGAAAAGAGGTACAAGGGACTCTCTTGCGGGATGGTCAGAGAATCTCCCGGATCCCGGCAAGGTCCTGCACCGTGTAGGTGGGCTGAAATCCCTGCGGCGGCAGGCTGCCCGGGTTGAACCATATCTGGTCGATGCGACTGTTACGGGCTCCGGCAATGTCGGCATCCCAGCTATCACCGATCATGACCGTCTGGTTGCGCCGTGAGTTGCTGTTCTTCAGGGCATAGGTAAACATGTCGGGATGAGGCTTGTTGGTGCCTGCATCCTCCGACAGAAAAATCTTTTCAAAGTAGGGTTTCAACCCGGAATTTTCAATTTTTTTATGTTGCACCTCACGAAACCCGTTTGACAGGATAAACATCCGGTATTTTGGGCGCAGATAGTCGAGCAGCTCCAGGGTTCCCTCGATCAGCCGCGTTTTGCGGGTGGTGCGCTCCAGAAAGTCATCGCTCAGACGCTTCGCATAGCTGGGATCGGTGATACCGAACGGCCTGACGGGAGCCAGGAAACGCTCCACGATGAGCTCCTCCTTGCGGATCTCTCCCTGGCGGTACATTGCCCATAGCCGATGATTGCCGGGCATGTAAACATTGTAATACTCCTGGAAAGTGGGATAGTAGTTCCGGTAGTGATAATCGTGATAGATCTCCTCGAGGCACTCCCTGCCATTGTGGTGAATGTCCCAAAGGGTATCGTCCAGGTCGATGAATAAATTTCTGTATGTCATAACGGTAAAAAGTCACGGAGTGATCTGAGATCACTCCGCAACGGAATCACAATGTGATACTGTTCCTGAACAGCAAGCAGAGATCTCCTCGAGATCAGTTCACTTCCACAATCAGGTACTTGGTGAGGCTCCAGAAGCGTTGTGTATCGGTAATCAGAAAAGTGAGGTTACCGTCGTCACCCTTCACGAACTGATAGGTTCCTTCCGGATGGGTGGACCACAATTTTCCCTTAGGGGCATAGAGGGGTATCTGCGTCACCTCACGGATGTCAATTTTCAGGAAATATTCCTTGTTGAAAGTATCCTGCAACACACGCGTCTGTTGCAGGAAACCACCCGAAAGGATTTTCTGCTCTTTCAATTCGCTGGCTGTGCCAAACACATAATAGGCGGTGTGCAACGATTTGTCCTGCTCCCGTATGGTGACCGACTGCTGTTCAGCCTCCTGTGCCAGTGCCGTAATATCTTCAGCAAGCAGGGCAATCTGCTCATCCTTACGCGCCAGTTCCGCCTGCAGCTCAGCCAGCCTGCTGCTGCTTTCACGCATCTCCGCATTGAGGCGGTTGATGGTGTTCTTCAGCGAGACAATCTCCTTGCTTCCCGCACTCTGCTTCCTGTTGAGCTGTTCCAGTTGTGCCTTATTGCGCTGAAGGATCTCATTGATCATCTGAAAGTTCTCCTGAACCCGCTGTCTGGTATCCTGTGTCATCTCTCCTCCCTGAGCCGACTGGGTAGCGATATACTTCTCCGCCTCCCTGATCCGGACAAAATTGGCTTCCACCTCACTGATCACTGCCATCATCTCGGCAGCCTCCGACTCGGCACCGGCAGAGCGCATCAGAAGAGAATCGCGTTGGGCTTGGAGCTCTTTGTACTCCTTCGAATCCTTCACGTTTGTACACGAGACAATGAAAAGCCCCGAGACCAATAATAAAATCCAGTTCTTCTTCATAACATTCAATTTTTCCTTCTCGTTAAACAATTTCATCCCAACAATAGTTTGCTTACCCAATTTACTTACCAGCTACCACGATCACAAATTCCCCTCTCGGCTCCTGTTCGGTGAAACGGGAGATCAGACTCTCCAATGTACCTCTCACCGTTTCAGCATAGAGCTTGGAAATTTCTCTCGATACCGATGCCAGCCGGTCACCTCCCAAATATTCTGCCAGTTGGGCAAGCGTCTTTACCACCCTGTAGGGTGACTCATAAAAGATCATGGTACGATGCTCTTCGGTCAATTGCCGGAGCCGGGTCTGTCGCCCCTTCTTCTGCGGAAGAAATCCTTCGAAGCAGAAGCGATCACTGGGCAACCCCGACTCCACCAGAGCCGGTACAAATGCGGTGGCACCCGGCAGACACTCTACACCCACACCTGCCTCCACACATGCCCTGACGAGCAGAAATCCGGGATCGGAGATGGAAGGAGTACCGGCATCGGAGACCAGGGCGATCTGTTCACCCGCCCTGAGTCGATCCACCAGGTGTGCCACCGTCCGGTGCTCATTAAACTTATGATGCGACTGCATCGGCGTTCCGATCTCGTAATGTTTCAACAGGAAACCGCTGGTGCGGGTATCCTCCGCAAGGATCAGATCACACCCCTTGAGCAGGTTGAGTGCACGGATGGTGATATCTTCCAGGTTGCCCACCGGAGTAGGAACGATATAGAGCTTGCCCATCGTTACGGCTGATTGGTTATGCAAATCCTTTTCTGATAATTCTCAGGAAATCCTGCACTACCGGTTCATCGAAATTCCATTCCATCGTTTCTTTCAGATAATCTTCTGCCTTTTCATAACGTTCAAAGGCATTCAGGGAGATCATTATGTTGTTCATCTCCTCCCGGTTATTGTGAAACAACTCCCGTTGAAACAGGAAGCGGTCATTCAGACTGATCCCCCTCTTCAGGTCGAGAAGTGAGGGGGGAGTCTGAATCACATCATTCAGGGAAGGTGTTCCCGGCTTCTCCTCCCTTTCACGCATAACAGGCGGAGAGTAAGGCGGTTCAACTGGTGACGGTTCAGAGGGACGCGGATTCTTGTATCCTGGCAGCATTACCCGATCCATTGACCGCTCTTCCACATTCTGTTGTATCACCTCATTTGGCTGTTCTGCTTCGTTTTTTCCGGACTGAGGTCTTGCAATGAGCACAGGTTCTGACTTTTCAGATAAGATTGCTACCAGCCGTTCCATTTGCCCCTTCATCTCTTCAATCTGTATCGACTGGAGCTGCTGCAACAAGCGGGAAATATGCTGCATCCTGTCGAACGCGTCGTTGAAAAAGGAGAAGGAAAGGGTTTCATTCTCCCGGGCAGCATCCACTTTTTCTTCCAGCAGCCGCAATTCACGCAGCAACCGATCCAGGTACTCTTTTCTGTTATCCTTCATACCAATAGCTTTTCCGGCAGCAGACCAGTGGATATTGTATCCCATCCGACTCTCCCCGCCGTTTCTCACCTGCAAATGTAGTTATATTTTGGGAAGCTCCACAAAATCGTCGGGTAAATTCACGAGATAAAGCTTCCGGGAGCTGCGTGTGATGGAGGTATAAAGCCAGCGATAAAAGTTATCGCCCATATAGGATTCCTGAATAAATCCCAGATCAAGAATGACGTTCTTCCACTCTCCTCCCTGAGCCTTGTGGCAGGTAACGGCATAGCCATACTTCACCTGCAGGGCATTGAAATAGGGATTTTCCTTCACCTTGCGATATCTCCTCCGCTTCTGGGTGATATCCGCATAATCCTCCATGACTGCGGTGAAAAGCAGGTCATGCTGTTCACGCGTGAGGCCGGGTGCCTCGGCATGAAGCACGTCGAGCAGGATTTTAGCCTCAAACTCAATCCCATAATCCGGGTGAAAGAGAAGCACGTTGCAGAAACGAAAGCCATACATCTCCTCCTCTCCTCTTACCCGGACCACCTCCACAAACTCACCGTTGGCCAGGAAGTCGAGATGATCGTAACCTGCGGCCCAGAAATAATTATTTTTGGTGATCATCAGGATGTCACCGGCCGAAAGCTCCTCCTCACGGTAGAGCACCCTGCTCCGGATCCCATTGTTATACGCGTTTACTCTTTTGTTGGAACGCGAAATGACGATGGTCTCCTCCACCCCATCGCGCCGGTAAGCTTCCCCGATCTCATCAATCAGATCCAGGCCGGTGATGCGCTGCACATCAGGGAATCCATCCATCCTGAGCCGGGGATACTGATCAGTTGCCTTCAGTTGCAGGGCATTGCGCAGCATCGTAGCGTTGAAAAGGATACCGGAGCTCTCCGCCTGACGAACAATTCCCGTAAGAGTGGCCTCCATCACCTGCAGGGAATAGGAGCGCAGCACATCCCGGTCAAGCGCAGGGCTCACAGCCTGCTTCACCGGGGGGAGCTGTGCACTGTCTCCAATCAACAACAGACGGCAGTCAGTAGCACCGTAAACATATTCTACCAGGTCGTCCAGGAGACGACCCGTACCGAAGAGGGAGTGATCGGGCGACTCATTGTGGATCATCGAAGCCTCGTCCACAATGAAAAGGGTATGGCTGTGCAGGTTTTCACTCAGGGTGAAGTGGAGAGCTCCCTCTCCAAAACGCTCCTGCCTGTAAATTTTTTTGTGGATGGTGAATGCTGGATGAGCAGCGTAGGTGGAAAACACCTTTGCTGCACGGCCGGTAGGAGCCAACAGCACGGTTTTCTGACCGAATAGGGAAAGTGTCCTCACCAGGCTCCCGATCAGGGATGATTTCCCTGTTCCGGCATATCCTGTCAGTAAGAAAATCTGATCATCTGTTCCCGAAAAAAGAAAATCAGAAATTCGCTCCAATGCCGTCAACTGGTCTTCAGTAAAAGAAAAAGGGAAATTGTCGCTGATTTTCTCAAGAAAGAAACGATTGATCATTTTTTTTGGTAATTTTTCCCGTAAAAATAGCACAATTCTTATTCTTTTTCTACATTTGTACTCTAAAATCAGGAAATCAAACAATAAACAGTATAAATATTAAAAAGAAAAGTCCATGAAAGTTGTAATGAGAGTGCTTCTAGCATTAGCCATTGTTCTTTTAGCTTACATTTGCTGGAAAAGCATCCAGGGTCCGATTGACTTCAATGCAGAGGTTGCCAGACGGGACAAAGCCGTTATCCAGCGTCTGATTGACATCCGTACAGCCCAGGTTGCCCTGCGTGGCCAGACCGGCTCCTATACTGCCAGTTTAGACACGCTGACCCAATTTGTAAAAGATGGAAAGATTGCCACACTGATCAAAGAGGGAGACCTTACTGAAGCTCAGCTGGAGGCAGGGATGACCGAAGAAAAAGCTATGGAGATCATCCGCAAGGGAAATGTAGCAGCCATCAAAGCAGCCGGATTGTGGGACGAACAGAAAAATGCGCCTCAGTTGGTGAGAGATTCAATCTTCTCGTCCGCGGTAGAAGTGCTTTACCCCAACAGAACCCGTTTCAGCATTGACTCTTTGGGCTATGTTCCCTTTGGCAACGGTGCTCAGTTCGAGATGGGGGTGGATTCTCTGATCACTGCGTCCGGATATCCCATCCAGGTATTTGAAGCAAAGACCCACTACCGTACCTATCTGGGAGATCTCGACCAGAAACTGCTCGAGCAGAAGATCCAGGAGGTGCTGGACCGTCCGGGCAACAAATATCCCGGTATGCAGGTGGGATCACTGGAAATAGCCAACAACAATGCAGGTAACTGGGAATAACCCAATTCGCCTGTGCAACCATTCCCATGTTTCTACCGGAAAATATTGATTTGGCTCATTCGGAGGAATACAGTTTATCCATTCGGCTTGCGCCGGATGGATTTTCTTTTTGTATCTATAGCGATACAGATCCTTCTGTTTTTCACCATCAGGGAACATCTCTCGGGAACAGGCTTTCTCCGAATGACCAAATCAAAAAAGTGATCTTCGACTTGGGTTTCTTCAGTCAGCCTTTCAGGAAGACATCGGTTACGGTTGTCTCTCCCCGCTACACACTGGTGCCGGATGCCTATTACGACAGAAAGAGGGTGAGGGATCTTTTCCAGTTCAACTTTCACCAACCGGATGGTTCGGTACTGGTTGACTCAGTGCAGGAGGAAGCCTGTCACATCCTCTTTGAACTGAACGGGGAGCTACATGCCTTCCTTGCGCGCAACCTGTGGAATCCCTGCTTCCGACACCATACAGGATCACTGCTACGGCTCTTCCATGCTTACGATAAGGATCCGGAACGCAAAAGCTGTTTTGCCGATTTCCATGACCAGAGTGTCACCCTCATCTGTTTCTCCGGTGAGAGGCTTCTCGCCGTCAATACCTTTCCTGCAGTGAACGTTCACGACACGACCTTTTTCATTGTCAGCCTGTGGGATAAGCTGCAACTCGACCAGTCGGCCGACAGCTTCTTTCTCTCGGGCGATGTCACATCGCACAATGCATCCGTGGAGATCTTGCGGAGACTGATACGGAAGGTGGAGAGGGTAGCACTCCATCCACGGGTGATGGTAGAAAAAGAGCTCTTGCAATGTTTACCCACCGATACCCTTGCAACACTATGCGGATAATCAGCGGCAAATACAAGTCAAGGCGTATTCAGGTACCAGCAAACCTCAACGCACGTCCCACCACTGATTTTGCAAAAGAGGGGCTGTTCAATGTGCTCAATAACCTCTTGGAGTGGGAGGATCTTACGGCGCTGGATCTTTTCTCCGGCACCGGCAGCATCGCCTTCGAGCTGATCTCACGTGGGGCATCCTATGTGGTGGGAGTAGAGATAAACCAGCTCCATTACAACTTCATCTGCAAAACACAGGATCAATTGGGTGCCAAGGAGCTTTTTCCACTGAAAGGTGATGCCTTCAAATACCTGCAACATGCCACACAACAGTTTGATCTGATTTTTGCCGATCCCCCCTATGACTTGCGCGATCTGGAGAAGATTCCTGAACTCATTATCTCCAGGCAGCTTGTGAAAGAGGGCGGCATATTCGTCATGGAGCATTCCAGCAGGTATGATTTCTCACAGCTGCCGCATTTCAACGAACTCCGACGATACGGAAATGTTCATTTTTCCATTTTCACCTTTTAGTTTGTATCTTTGGCAGGTAATTTTTAAAATTTCCATCAATGAAGAGACAAACACAAAACAGGTTGACACCGTTTCGCTTCCGGCGCTTTGCCCGCAAGTCGTACAGTGTCTTTAACAGCCTGCAAAAGGCTGTCACCATCGGCGTACTGGGTGGCAGCACACTGATCTGTGCCCATGCGGCACTGGCTAACCCGGGAGAAGTGGTCCGTCTGGAGAGATCCGGTGACACCATTCCGCCCACCGAACTGGATGAAGTGGTGGTCACCGCCTCAAAGGCAGCACTACCCCTCAACCTGGCTGCCAGGCTGGTAACCGTTATCCCAGCCGGCGAGATTGAGCGGGCGCCTGTCCGCAGTATTGAAGATCTATTGCACTATACGGCTGGAGCAGATATCCAGCAACGCGGACCGCACGGCGTACAGGCGGATATCTCCCTTCGTGGCGGATCATTCGATCAGACAGCCATTCTCCTCAACGGTGTGAACCTCACCAACCCCCAAACCGGTCATTACAGCTTCGACATCCCGGTCAACCTATCCGATATTGAACGAATCGAGATCGTACAAGGCCCTTCATCGCTGATCCATGGTGCCGGAGCCTTCTCCGGGGGGATCAATATCATCACCAAAAAAGATCATGTTTCCGGCGCAACCGCCAAGCTGGAAGGGGGTATGCACGGGCTCTTCGGGGCAGAGGTGCGGGGAGCCTTGCGATCCAAGAACCAGCTCCACACACTTTCTGCCGGATCCAAACGATCTGACGGTTATATTCGGAACAGCGACTACCAACTGCTCAACCTGCTCTGGCAGAGTCGCTTCAACATCAACGACACACATCTGGAGCTACAGGCAGGAATGAATGACAAAGCATATGGAGCCAATACCTTCTACAGTGCGGCCTACCCTGACCAGTTCGATGATACCAGGAGCTATTTCCTCTCGCTCAGGGGAGAGACAACGGGAAAACTGAAAATGTCTCCCCACATCTACTGGAGCCGACACTACGACGAGTTTCAACTAATCCGCAACGGCACACCCAATCCTCCCTCCTGGTACAGTGACCACAACTACCACCGCAGCGATCTCTTCGGTATGAACCTGCAGATGCAATATGCATCTACATGGGGGCTCACAGGGTTCGGCGGCGAATTTCGCAACGAAGGCATCCTGAGCAGCGTATTGGGCAAACCCATGGAAGAGCACATCGGGAAATACACAAAGTCGGATAACCGGAGCAGCATCAGCTATTACCTGGAGCATCATTTCATTTTTCATCGCTTCACCTTCTCACTGGGGGGGCTGTTGCATCATTCTACGGCATTGACTGATCAGTTTGGGTTCTATCCTGCCCTCAATGCATCGTTACGGGCTACAAGGAGCTTCACATTCTACGCATCCTGGAACCGGGCAACCCGGATGCCCACCTTTACCGACCTCTACTACACCACTGCCACCCATATCGGCAACAGCAACCTGAAGGCTGAGGAATCAGAAGCATGGGAAACGGGCATCCGTTACACCCACCGCTTGCTGCAGGGAAACCTTGCTGCGTTCCACATGAGGGGACGGAATATGATCGACTGGGTGAAGCCATCACCCGAAGCAATGTGGGAATCGGTGAACCATACACGCATCCACAAAAAGGGAATCGAGACAAATCTTCAGCTGGATCTGCAACAGTGGTTCGGATCCGATCAACCCTTCACCTCACTCAATGCCGGCTATCTCTTCCTGCAGCAGGAGAGGGTGGAAGATGCATTGATTTCCAACTACACGCTCAATCATCTCCGGCATAAATTCACGGCAGGACTGCAGCACCGGCTGAGAGGCGATCTCTCCCTCTCCTGGCACTTTCGCTGGCAGGACAGGGCAGGCAGTTATATCCTTTACAGCGATGGGAAAGCAGGTGAGCAGGTAAACTATAATCCCTACTCGATCCTCGACCTGAAAGCGGTCTACCAGTTAGGGAAAGTCAATTTTTTCATGCAGGCCAACAACCTTTTCAACAGCACCCACGTCGATATCGGCAACGTTCCCCAGCCCGGTTTCTGGCTGTCAGGGGGGGCAAGCTACAAATTCTAACCTACACCCTGCTCCCCTCCTGAAACACTTACCCGTGCTTCGGTGGGAGCTTCATTTGGCAATTCGGCAGATAAAAGCTATATTTGCGTGACACATGGTCTACCCATACAGACCCAAACCACTATTCAGATGTTTCACAAATTAGTCGCGATTGAACCGATCAGCTTGATTCCCTCTGCGGAAAAAAAGCTGCAGGCATTTGCCAATGAGGTTATCCTCTACCCCGATATCCCAAAGGATCAGCATGAGATTGCAGCACGCATCGGCGATGCCGATGCTGTGCTGCTGAGCTACACCTCCCACCTTGGGCAAGAGGCGTTGGAGCAATGCCCTAACGTAAGGTATGTCGGCATGTGCAATTCGCTTTATTCTCCCGAGAGCGCCAACGTGGATATCTATTATGCCAACAGCAGGGAGATTACCGTCACCGGCATCCGCGATTACGGCGACGAAGGGGTTGTGGAATATGTGATCAGTGAGCTGGTGCGCTGCCTGCACGGATTCGAGCAGGAGCCCTGGGACGGTATGGCGCGCGAGATCACCGGGCTGAAGGCCGGGATTGTGGGGCTTGGTAAATCGGGCGGCATGATCGCCGACGCACTCCGTTTCTTCGGGGCTGAGATCAGCTATTTTGCCCGCAGTGAAAAAGAGGAGGCCCGGGAAAAGGGATACCGTTACCTACCGCTGAACCGTCTCCTCAGCGAATGCGAGGTAATCTGCTGCTGCTTGAACAGGAACACGGTGTTGCTGCATGCAGAACAGTTCACACAACTGGGAAACAGAAAGATACTGTTCAACACCGGGCTCTCGCCCGCCTGGGATGAAGCTCCCTTCTTGGAATGGCTTGAAGAAGACAATCTATGCTTCTGTGACACGGTGGGTGCATTGGGTGGTAATCACTTGCTCGGTCATCCAAAGGTACGCTGTATGAAAGTATCCACCGGCCGCACCCGGCAGGCATTCGATCGCCTCAGTGAAAAGGTGCTGCGGAACCTGACCGATTTTACCGGCATCAAAACACAATAGGAGAGACAATGTTCTGCAAGGTGGCCACCACCGACCAGGCCGCGATCTCAGGTGTGGCACTGAAGACATCCACTATGGCATGTACCTGATCGTTCCCGATCTCCACCCGCTGTCTGTCTCCGCTGAATTCCGGGGTTGACTCCATTGTCACCTGGAGGCTTTCCGGCCCTACCGTGGCCAGCGAGGCAGCCACTGCCACATTCAAACCAGTTGGAAAGGTCTCAATGGCTTCACGGGCTGTTCCGGAGAAAATCACCCTGTTCTCCCTTTCCATATCGGGGCTGTAGAAAGGAGACCATCTGAGTGCCCGCACCCCCTTCACATTCAGAAAACCGGCTGTTGCATTTCCCATCAGGGAGGCAGTCCGAAGCACATCGAAGCCACCGGTAGCACCGGAAGCCAGGTAAACCCTGACCCCGCTGTTTGTGGCAGTTCGCTTCACCTCCTCATAAAAAGCGGAGTCAGCCAAGGCTCCAATGGAGAGTGTGACGATGGAGGTGCCATTCCTGAGTGCCGGGATAGCCAGCTCTTTCATCGCGGCGGGAGATGCAGCCTCCACCAGGTAATCGGGTTTCAATGCGAGTAGCTCTTCCAGTGAGCCACATGCAACGCAGCGTCTTCCATGCTCCTCCATCCTGGCAGCAAGCTGATCCGCTTTGGCCGCTGTACGCGAGTAAACGCCCACCAACTCATACTCGGGTAACAAACCCTGTAGCAATGCATCCGCCACAATGTTGCCCAGATAACCGCATCCGGCAATCACCATTTTGTTCATATTGGTCGAATAATTATTTCAATAACACCACAATTCACTGATATATCGCTGTATTTCATAATTTTATATACTTTCCCCAAAGCTCGTGCCGGCAAAGATAGGCTCTTTTCCTGGATGTACAAAATTGATTCACATTGACCGTGTAATTTGTGAATTTTGCCGAATTTTCCTTACTGACACCGACTGTATGTGTATCAACATAGAAAAAAGGATCGATGGAAGAAAGATTGACACTCCCTTGTCGGGAAATTTTCTTGAAACCAAACATTCCCTAAAAACATTTACATTCATTTATTTTTGCTTTATTTGTACAACCAACCAAGAGAGTTGAAATCTACAAAAATCCAATAGAGATGAAAAAGCGTATAAAGTTACAGGCAACACTCGCATTGTTCCTGCTCCTGCTCCCCCTCTACGCGCAACGATGGAACGTCAACTACGATGAAGCAGCTGTCGCTCCTTACTCATTGCCTTCCGTGCTGAGAACAGACGGGGGAATGATGGTCAGCTGTGTGGATGATTGGGAGACCTTCCGAAGACCGGAAATCTTGGCCAGTTGTACCCATCATCTGTATGGCAGGGTACCGGGAGAGCTGGACACCATGTATGCAACGGTGAAAGAAGAAAATGGAACAGCGCTCAACGGCAGAGCCAAAAGAAAGCAGGTCACCCTCACTTTCGTGAAGGGGGGGAGAGAACTCAGCGCTGACCTGTTGATATACCTTCCAGCAGGCAACAAAAAATCGGCCGTCTTCCTGGGGTATAATTTCTGGGGAAATCATGCCATCACCAATGATTCAAGAGTGATCATTCCCTCCTCATGGATGGCGGATAACAAAGATTTGCATATCCTTGCGAACCGCGCCGACGAACAATCACGCGGAACCATGAAACGTCGATGGCCGCTGGAACAAATTATCGGGGCAGGCTACGGCGTGGTCACACTCTACAGGGGGGATATTGACCCCGACCGGGATGACTTCAGCGACGGGATCCATCCACTGTTCTACGCCAGGGGACAGGAGCGTCCGCGTGACGACGAATGGGGAACCATCGCCGCCTGGAGCTGGGGATTGTCGCGCGTGATGGACTACCTGGAAACCGATACGGAGATCGATCACCGAAAAGTGATCCTGGTAGGTCATTCCCGGCTGGGGAAAGTAACCCTCTGGGCTGCGGCCACCGACCAGCGGTTTGCCGCTGCCATCTCCAACAATTCCGGCGCCATGGGTTCAGCTCTCTCCAGAAGGAATTTCGGGGAAACGGTTGAGGTGATCAACACCGCTTTTCCTCACTGGTTCTGCGGGAATTTCAAAAAATATTCCAACAGGGAACAGATGTTGCCTGTGGATCAGCACATGGTGCTGTCGTTGATCGCTCCCCGACCTCTCTATGTGGCCAGTGCCACAGAGGATCGCTGGGCAGACCCCAAAGGTGAATTCCTGTCTGCCAAAGAGGCTTCGGTGGTTTACAACCTATACGGCACAGAGGGTCTCTTCGCAGCCTCGATGCCTCAACCCGATACGCCCCTCATCGGCACAGTCAGTTACCATATCAGAACAGGCAAACATGATATCATCTCCTTCGACTGGGAGCAGTACATCAAATTTGCCAGACAGCACATCAATTAACCAACTGCATCCAGGCCTCAAACAAGAGGGGTCCGTTGTTTGCCACTTGTAGAGAATTGTCCGAGCAACACATGAGCGGTTAGCATACATCCTCACTACAATCGGCCGAATCAGTAAATCACTCATAACCTGACACAATACATATTGAATGAAACTGCAAAGGAGCTACTGCTGCAGGATATTCAGATCAATATAGCAAATTGTTCTAACATTATTGCTTAATTTTGCATTGCCTACGATTATGGATTAAAAAAAAGGAAAGTGATAACAGGTAAGGATATTGAGCAAATCTATACCCATCATGTGGACGCCCTCTTCACCTATGGAAAAAACCTCGGGTTTAACCGGGAAGTTGTCGAAGATGCCATACACGATGTCTTTGAAAAACTGGCTTTCGATAAGAACAAACTGGATAATGTTTCAGACATACGCTTCTACCTGTACAAATCTATCAAAAACAGGCTGATCGATATACATAAATACCAAAAAGAAGAGATTCAGACGGAGAGTACTGATATACTGCTGGAATTACCATTCAATATAACTGTAAGCGTAGAAAATATCCTTATAGAGCAGGAGGAAAAAAAACTGATAAAAAATGAGATTGAAGGGATGCTGAATACGCTCACGGATCGTCAGCGTGAGGTTATCTATCTCCGCTATGTACAGGAATACACCTACGAGCAGATTGCCGAACTTATGCAAATCAATGTTCATAGTTGTCGCAAACTGGTTTCGAAAGCAATCGTCAACCTACGGGAAAAATTTGGCGTCCTGATCATGTTCATTTCCGCATTGGCATAACTCCCCCACACAAGAAAGCTATTGTAGCCATCAATATCATTCTGCTTTTATCCCCATAACAAAGCCATAAGAGGCAACATCTTTTTTCGTCTCTTGCTCCAAAAAGTGTTAAATTAAAGAGAATTTTCGAAATTAAAGGGATATTTATCATACCTTGTCGTCTTATATAGTATACATCAACTGGAAGTGATATAAAATAGTAATATAAAGCAAAAATAATCCAGTTCATTCTACATGAAACATTATACTGATTTCCTGAAGGAGCATGATTTCATTCGATGGCAATTGCTATCTGATGAATCCCTGGAGAAGTACTGGCAACATTATAGAAGGGAACATCCTGAATCTGAGAAGGAGTTACGACGAGCAATAAAATTCTTAAAGAATGAAGGACTGAATCAATGCGCCTTTGACGAAACCCGACGTGCATTGTTGCTCGAGAGAATCAAAAAAACCATTCGCAAAAGAGAAAAACGGAAACAGCTTAAACTGATCTGGTTCTCAGTGTCTGCAGTTGCTTTTCTGATGATGGGACTCACGCTATATTACGTCCAACAAAAAGAAGCCATTTCCAGAGCCAGCAAGGGACTTATTGTGGGCAAGTTGCTGCAAAGCGAGGATATACAACTCATTACCAGTAGCGATACAATCTCGTTTCCAGGCAGTATTGATGTAAACCTGGGAAAAAGGGGGAAAGCCGAAATCCTGGAAAAGGAAAGACAAATCCAGGAAGTTGAAGTCGTGCAGGATCAGCCTAACAGGTTAATTGTCCCTTACGGAAAGCGCTCTTCCATCACCATGGCTGACGGCAGCAGGGTATGGCTTAACTCCGGTACGATAGTTGAATTTCCGGCGCAATTCACAGGCAAAAAAAGAGAAATTCGGCTGATATCGGGAGAGATGTACATCGAGGTATCAGAGAATCCCCAGAAACCCTTTTACGTGGAAACGTCCAGTTTCAATGTGCGTGTATATGGGACAAAGTTTAGCATAACAAACTACGCTGGAGCTCCTCATACGGTTGTGCTGGCAGAAGGGAATGTCTCCCTTCGGTCGAGGGAAGAGAAGGAATTCTTCCTATTTCCGGGTGAAAAAGCGGTCTATTCCGGAGATAACACCTTCAGCAGACAAAAAGTTGACGTGAACCAGTTCATCAGCTGGAAAGATGGTTACCTATCCTTTCAAAACACCTCCATGACAGAGGTATTGCAACTGATAGAGAGGTATTACAATGTATTATTCAATTACGATAAGGAGGGAACACTTAAAGAACTTACCTGTTCTGGCAAGATCATACTGTCAGAAAACCTGGACAACGTGATGACCACCATCGCAGCGATCACTGACACGCAATACAGGAGAGATCATAATCTGATTTATATCACTGACACCAACAAAAAAAATTGATGCCTATGAAATAAAAAGCAGTTGAAATGCCCAAACAAAGAAGGTCGAATGATATTCCCCTTACCATTCGACCCGTCAATTCTAATTACCTTGTTTATCAATAATTAAAATCATGTAAAGATATGAATAAATACGCTATTGGGAAAACCATTCTCAATAATTATAAACATGTTATACAGATTATGAGAATCACCTTATTCTTGCTTTTTACTTGCACTTTTCTGACACAAGCGGTTACTGGTTTTTCCCAGAAAATGGAACTGACACTTCACATGAACTCAGTCACCATCGAAGAGGTTTGCAAAGAAATTGAGAAAAGGAGCAACTACAGATTTGTTTTCTCTGGCAATTCCGACAAAAACATCAGTAAAAAAATTGATGTGGCAGTGAACGCCGAAAATGTGGAAAAAATCCTCGATACCATTCTTCACGGAACTGATCTTGCATACAGTATCGTAGAAAATCAGGTAGCAGTATTCCGCAAGGAGTCAAAAAAGGGAATCAGAGAAATCGCAGAAATCACTTCCAGGGATGCTATGCAACAGCAGAATCAAATAATCAAAGGAAAGGTTGTTGATGGAGAAACGGATGAGCCGTTACCTGGAGTCACAATCATGGTTGACAAGTCAACCCGCGGGGTGACAACTGACATGGACGGAACATTTGAGATCAGGGCTGCCTCTACCGATAAATTGATTTTCTCTTTTCTCGGCATGGAATCTCAAACGATCCAGGTAAAGAACCAGACTTACATTGAAGTCACCCTTTTTCCGGCAACCAGTGAGCTGGACGAGGTTACCATTGTTGC
>Ga0265294_10003710_pt1 | contig 19366 bp, 12 predicted proteins | sample MunlanPumphouse3_FD_192504 | JGI IMG/M metagenome (GOLD analysis project Ga0265294, IMG submission 192504) | Groundwater microbial communities from a municipal landfill in Southern Ontario, Canada - Pumphouse #3 | ecosystem: Environmental > Aquatic > Deep subsurface > Groundwater | place...
TGCACTATACGATGTTGTGCGTTCGGTGTTCTTTTTCGTTCGTCTGTCAGCGTTGGCAAAGACATACTCTTTTGCAATTTTTGGTTGCAGCGTTGGCTGGTGCGAATTGCAAATGTGTATGGCTTTTAGCGTTGGCATTATTCATTCATTTTCTTATATACTTTTTTCATCATCAATTCTTTCACTAAGTTTCCAAATACTTTGTCTTCGAGTATTTTTTCAAATATCTCTTGGTTTTGGTCCATTCGGTCAATTAGTTTGGTGATAAACAAGTCCTCAAAAGCGTATTTAAAGGTATCAATCTTATTTACTTTTGCTTGTGTTTGAAGCGTTTCATCTTCCATTAATTCCGCTTCAATTTGGTCAAAGAAAAGTTTGTCGGCTTCTTCAAATTCAGTTCCGAAACGGTCATTTAGAACGTTAATTATTTCAGATAGCAAAGCTTCTTCTTCTTTTGCTCGTTTCAAACCTGCTTCTGTTGTTCCGCTTAATTCTCCTGTTTCTCCTGTTAGCAAATCAATTGAACCTTCTTTGATTTTTTGTAAACGATAATATTCCAATGCCACTTCATCATCTAAATGCAAACTTTCAGAGAGTTCTCTCTTTGGTAATCTCGTTTGCAAAAGTTTGGCGTACGCATAAAAGCGTTCAAAATCTGGGTCAACAAATGGCATAATTTGAGCCAAGAAAGCGTAAAGATTGGTCCAAGTGCGTAATCCTTTTTTAAACTCGTCTTGCTTTTCTTCTTCGGATATTTCTTTAAACCTATCAACCGCAGGGTCGGTAAATGAATACAGATATTTTTGTTGTTTCGGGTTGTTCAGTTTTGTTTCAGGATGGAAATAAACATTTGCAAATGCTTCAATTTCTGTTTCCCAATAAATCTGAAATTCATCAAGCCTTGCTTTTAAATCGTACAAATGATTGATGTCTGTTTCTTCTGTAACCGTTGTGATTTCATAATAGGGTTGAAACGATTCAAAAATAGTTTCACGGTCATTTACAAAGTCCAAAACAAAGGTGTCTTCTTTTCCTGCACAAGTTCTGTTTAAACGAGATAAGGTTTGTACTGCTTTTACTCCAGATAGTTTTTTATCAACATACATTGTTTGCAAAAGCGGTTGGTCAAAACCTGTTTGATATTTGTCGGCAACAATTAAAATCTTGTATTCTTCCCTGTCAAAAATTTCAGGTAATTCCTTCTCGCTATATCCTGTCATTTGTGGTTCAGAAACGCCGTCAGGGGCATTGTCATCCATTACTTTTCCCGAAAATGCCACAAGGATTTTAATATCATTTTGATAACCTTTTTCTTTTATATACTTATTAAACTCTTCAAAATAGCGTTTGGCGTGCAATCTTGAACCACAAACCAACATTGCTTTGGCTCTTCCGCCAATTTTTTTAGAAACAATTTGCCTAAAATGCTCGATAATGATTTCTGTTTTTTGAGCCAAATTATGCGGATGCAATGAAACAAATTTACCAATTGCTTTTGCTGCTTTCTTTTTATTCAAATTGGGGTCGTCTTCAATGGCTTTGGTCAATTTGAAGTAAAGTTCGTAAGTGATGTAATTTTTTAAAACATCTAGAATAAATCCTTCTTCAATGGCTTGACGCATTGAATACAGATGAAACGGTTGTGGTTTGCCTTCGGCACCTGCCTGTCGCGCCCACTTCGCTAAGGTTTGTTTTTCAAATTCTCTTTTTAACCATTTTCTACCAAAGCCAGTTTTTAGCTTTTTTTCTCTCTCTACCGCTGCTTCACGCGTATTAAAGATCTCCCAATGGATTAATTCGACCGGTAAATATTTTGAAGTCCAACTAACTTCTCCTCTTTTATGTTCTTTTAGCCTTCTTGGAAAATCTTGGGACTGACCAATATAAAAAGAATCATCAGAACATTTTAGGACATAAATACAAAATTGCCCTGCTTGTGGACTTGGCGCAGGCAGGTCTTTATGACCAAAAACCTGCAAGGTTTTATACTTTGGTGTAGCAGTAAATGCAAAAAACGAAATATTACTCTGTTGCCCTCTTGCTTGTGCAGAACGCTCTATTTGCTCTCTTACAAAATCATCGCCTGTATAGTCGTCTTCCAAATCATCTTTAACAGCATTCTCTAAGGATTTTGCCGCTAAAACCTCTTTCATCTTTTTACTGGCTTCGCCACCTTGTGAACTGTGCGCTTCGTCAATAATGACCGCATAATTTCGGTCGGGTAACTCGCCAACTTTATCCACCACAAAAGGAAATTTCTGCAAAGTGGTAATGATGATATTTGTCCCATAGCCCAAGGCAGCTGCCAATTGTGTGCTGTCTTTATCTATTCGCTGAACAACGCCTGTTTTATGTTCAAATTGATAAATGGTATTTTGCAATTGTTGGTCAAGCACTCTTCGGTCGGTAACCACAATTACCGAGTCAAAAATTCTTTTATCGGTGTCATTATGCAAACTTGAAAGCCTATAAGCCAACCAAGCAATGGAATTACTTTTACCTGAACCTGCCGAATGTTGTATTAAATAGTTTGTTCCTGCTTCTACTTCGAGTACGTTGTTACTGATTTTACGAACGGCATCTAATTGATGGTATCGTGGAAATATTAATTTTTCTTTCTTGTAAATTTTGCCGTTAGATTCAAATTCTTCCGTTTCCAAATGCAAGAAACGCTGCAAAATTTCCATCCAACTATCTTTTTGTAAAATGTATTCCCATAAATAAGCCGTTCGGTAACCATTTTCATTTTGTGGGTTTCCCTTTCCGTTGTTTGCGCCTTTATTAAATGGCAGCCAATAGGTTTTGCTACCATCTAATTTTGTGCACATAAATACTTCATCTTGGTCAACGGCAAAGTGTACCAAGGTTCGTTTTTTGAAAGCAAACAACAACTCTTTATTGTCTCTTGTAGTGCTGTATTGTTTTAAAGCATTGCCAACATTCTGATTTGTAAACTGATTTTTTAACTCTAAAGTAGCTACAGGAATGCCGTTAAGTGCCAAAACAACATCTACCGAGTTTTTATTCTTGGTGCTGTAATAGATTTGGCGGTAAACCTTTAGGCTGTTTTTATTGTACAAATCCACCGCATCAGGGTTAAGTCCCGAAGCAGGTTGAAAATATGCCATTTGGAAACGTACGCCATAATCTACAAAACCATTTCTAAGTACATCTAAACTTCCTCTTAAATCGAGTTCTTTGTACAGACGTTGTATAATTCTATTATCGGTATCGGCTCCGTGAATGGCAGAAATTTTAGCCCATCTTTTGGGTTGGGATGTTTGCAAAAAGGCAATCACTTCATATTTAAACATTCCCAATTCCTTGCTGTAATCTTCTGCATTTCCTTGGGTATAACCACCTTGTTCAACGAGTGATTGTACAAGGGCAGTTTCAAATGTATTTTCGGTTGTGATTATATTCATTTTCTGTTTTAATTTTTACTACAAAAAAGAAACTAAACGTTTTTATTTCATTGAACAACAGTCAGTTGGGTGTTTTTCTGATTTCATTTCTTTTTCATTTCTTTTTTTTATGCCATAAAATAAGTTCTGTTTTTAGATGCTCCCATTGTTTTAAGTTTTTCTTCTTTCACCAAATTATAAATGGTCTTTCGTAAATCTTTTATATCAATATCAGGTATTCGTTTATGAATTTCCGAAATAGAACTGCCTGGATACAATTGCAAATCACTTTCGATTAATGCAACTAAACGATGTGGCTCAATAGTTTTTAAACTGGGTTTTATGTTTAGTTTTGATGATTTTATTAATTGTGGATTAATCAAATACTGCTTGCCTTTTCTTACGCCCTGTGATATTAAAATCTTCTGTTCTTCCAATTTTGTAACATAAGAACGGAGTCTATCGTCTTCTTGAATTTGTAAGTATTTAATTAGTTCTGTGCCGAGTATCTTTTTCTCTCTGGCAATAACTCCGAGGGCAATGAATTGCTTCTGCGACAACTGATAATGTTGTGAAATATATTCCAACAGAAACACAACTTCTTCGTTTAAAATTTCTGAGCTTTGAATAACCTTTGTATAATCAAATCCTGTTTTTACAATTGGAAATGGTTTATTGTCTTTGCTGTCCAATTCATAAATCAAGTCGTACCCTGAACCTTCGCCTTCCATTAAATTCAGGTCATGAAAAATTCTTATTAAATGAGGATTCCTACGGTGCCTGCTATGAAGTATGTTGTTCTCGGTTATTCCAATGGGCAAATTCCCCGGATTAGTAATTTCTAATTTATTGGGATAAACCTCAATAAATATATCTCCCGAAATAGTGTATTTTTTATGAGCAATGGCATTTACCAATAATTCTCTGATTATCTCAGGTGCATAATGCCTGATTCGTTTTCGGAAAAGTCCTTGAGGAAATTCATAAAAATATTTCAATTCGCCTGCCTTCTCTTCCACGTCAATAATCAGTTCTTTTGGATTCAATTCATAATCGTTCCAATTCTCTTTTTTTATTTTTTCGCCATATTCATCATAAACAATGTACTGAATGGTAATAGGATAAGAAATACGGCTTCGCATCTGTTCAGTTCCTAACCACAAAGCACCAAGATTTGTTAAATTTCCATTGATGCTTAAATTGTAATGCTCAATTATTTCAAAATTATCTTTTTGCCTTACACTCTCTTTTACCCTGTCTGATTTGCGTATGTCATTAGTAAAAGCTGTAATGTTTTTCTCAGGGATTTGAGCTGTTTTAAAAGATTTTAATTCGACCAATTCCCACTGAAAAGCATTTTTCTCGGCAGCAAGACGTGTTACATCTTCGCCTGAAATGGGATAACATTTGTCTTGAATACGCATTAAAATTTTTCCACTCGAAGTAGTGGCAATAGTTCGGCTGGTATGAAATACTTTAAAATGAAAATATTGCCCACCATTTTCGTGCGTTTCAATAATAGCATCACCCAAACCAACACTATCTGTTAATGAACGAACTCTTGATAATACATCATTTACAATCTCTTGTGTGATTTTTTGATTTGCGGGCGGTAATTTGTCTTTGTCTTCTACGCCAACAAACAAACTTCCACCCTGCGAATTTGCCAAACATACACAGGTTTCTGCCAGTTCTTTGAAATTGGCTTTTGTTCCAAATGCTTTTTTAAGGCTTTTGTATTCAATATGTATATGTTCAGTTTCCATAATGCACTCTCTGTTAAATTACTTTTATTTTCCCCGTTACCACTTCGCTGATTAAGGCGGTGCGGTATTCGGTAAGTAGGTCAATTAGTTTATTGGTTTTGTCTTTTTTAGCGTTTATAAAAGAGCATTCTGCTTCTAAGTGATTGATTATTGCTTCTTGTTCCGTGATAGGTGGAACAATAATTTGAATATTCATTAAATTCTCGGAAGTTAACTTTGGCTGAGCTGAACCTGAAATCCAAATTGAATAATCACATAACTCCATCAATTCACAATAATACTCAAGTATCCCAAATGTTGGCTTTAGAATATGAGCATGGTTATTAACCCAATACTTACCTCTCGCTATGAAAGATAATCTTGTATTTCTTGTTACGAGGTTTGCTCCATCTTCTCCAATGAGCAATAAAGGTTCGTCAAACAAATAATTTTCAACTTTATCAATGACGCCTGAAGCTCCATAGTAATCATATTCACGAACAACCATTTTACCACGTTCATCTGCACTTAGAGGAATTCTAACACTGTTTAAGGATTTTAAAACGTGTTTTACTTTCTTCACCTCCCAATGCTCAGGAATATCGCCCAACCATTCAATACCGCTGTCTTTCATTGGTGCATTGGGGTTAATGCCTTTGGTAACCGCTTGATTGATAATAGCCGTTTTTTCTTCTTCGTAGAGTTCGAGCAGGCGTTTTTTGTCGGCTATCAGTTCGTCTATTTCGGTGGTTTTGCGATCGAGGTAGGAAGCTATGGCGGTTTGTTCTTCGGGGGTTGGAATTGCAATAAGCCCATTCTTTAATTCTTCTCCATTTACGTGAGGAACACCCATTCCAATTGTTGATTCCTTTAATTGCGGTTCAAAGTGTTTGAAATAATACCAAGAAAAGTTCTTTTGAATATTCTTTAAATTTAGCACAGCCATTGTAGATGAAAGTATGCCTTTCTTGCTCAAAACAAATTCACCTGCGTTTGAACCATCCCAAAGCAAGAGAATTTCATTATCATCAACTTTTACGTAGCTTTCAACATCTTCAACATAAAGCATTTGCTTTGGATTACCTCTCAAATAATCCATTGCTAGATATACTTCTGTTTCTTCAGTTTCAATAAATTTTAATTCTTTTGGATTCTTTCCTTTCTGATAATCTAAATAGAATTTTATCCTACTTATTTTCCAATGCTCAGGAATTTCCCCAATCCATTCAATACCTGAATCTTTATAGTTGTCGTATTTTTTCATTAGTCTGAACCTTGATTTTTTGGATTTTCTTGATGCCTTGATTTTTTGATGAGTGCGTTGTTATGTACTCTTTTGAATTGCAGGCTTTTTGCACCAAAATTAATAAGCAGCCCAATTTCCATTTTATAAGCCTCCAAATAGTTCATCGCTTGTGCCAAATGCACATCTTCGAGTTGTATCAGTGCTTTAATCTCGAGCATAATGCAATCTTCAATAAAAAAATCAACTCTTCGCGTGCCAATATCATAACCTTTGTATTGCAGAGACATTTCTTTTTCTCGTTCGTGATGAATATTGTTCATATTTAATTCAATAGACAAGGCTCTCTGATACACGACTTCTTGGAATCCATTGCCAAGATGATTGTGCACCTCCATTGCGCAACCAATAATTTTCCGTGTTAAATCCTCCTGTTCCATTTTCTATATTATTATTTCTATTTCCGTAATCAAGAAATCCATTAATCAAGTACATCAAGGTTCAGACTGCTTTTTTCTTCTAAAGCCAAAATATCGGCTTTAATCTTATCTAAAGGTCGCAGGGGTTTGAACTCGTAAAAATATTTGGTAAAGTTTATTTCGTAACCAATTTTGGTTTTGGTTTCGTCAATCCAAGCCGTTGGCAAGTGTGGTTTTACTTCTCGCTCAAAGTATTCTTCTATGGTTTGCGATACAAGATTTCCGTCTTGGTCTGTTTTTAGAAAAGGTATGTTTTCATAATCACGCAAAGCGCTGTCGGCTTTGGGTTTGCCTTTGCTTTTTACCACTTTGCCATTTTCTTTAAGCGGTTGTTCAACCGTAATTCTCCAATAAGCAAAATAGTCGTTGGGAACTATTTTAGAAAACTCGTTTTCTTCAAAGTTTCCGTATAGCTGCGTAATAAAACCAATGCCTTTTTCGGTTCCGTTTTCAACAATCTTTTTTCGCTTGTTGCCCAAACTTTTATCCATTTTTTGCCAAAAGCGGTTATAATCGAGCTTACCTTCTTTCATTAGTTCTTCATCTTTTACACCTGTGGCATTTATCAACTGAACTTTTCCTTTGCGTTCTGCACTTTTATTATTGGTTACAATCCAGATGTAAGTTGAAATTCCTGTGTTGTAAAACAGTTGGTCGGGTAGTGCAATGATGGTTTCTAACCAGTCATTTTCAATAATCCATTTTCTAATTTCACTTTCTCCGCTACCTGCTGCACCCGAAAACAAAGGCGAACCATTAAACACTATTCCAATTCGAGTTCCGCCTGGTTTCATTTTGGAAATCATACTCTGCAAAAAGAGAAGCGAACCATCGTTAATTCTTGGCAATCCTGCTCCAAAACGCCCTCTCATTCCTTTGCTATCTGCTTCGGCTTTGATGATTTTTTGGGCTTTTTTCCAGTCCACACCAAAAGGCGGATTGGAAAGCATATAATCAAATTTTTCCTCTTCCAGTCCGTCAACCGTAAAGGTGTTTCCAAATTTCACATTGGAAGGGTTTTGTCCTTTAATCAGCATATCCGATTTACAGATGGCGTAGGATTCAGGGTTTATTTCCTGTCCGAAAACTTTTAGTTCAGCCTTTGCATTGAGTTCGTTTAAATGCTGTTCAGCCACAGAAAGCATTCCACCAGTTCCACAAGCTGGGTCGTACATTGTTTTTACAATTCCTTCTTTGGTTAGGGTTTCGCTATCTTCATTGAAAAGCACATTAACCATAAGCCGAATGACCTCTCGTGGCGTAAAGTGTTCCCCTGCGGTTTCGTTGGATTGTTCAGAGAATTTACGGATAAGGTCTTCAAAAATGTAACCCATAATCATTGGGTCATCTTCCGAAAGGTCAATTTCCTGAAATGCTTTTACTACCCGAAAAAGAATGTCCGCCTTTGGGTCGTCCATTCGGTCTATTTGGTCATCAAAGTTGAAGTATTCAATTATTTCTCGGGCACTTGTAGAAAATCCGTTGATGAAGTTTCTTAGGTTAGCCGCTACATTGTTTGGGTCGGCTATGAGTTTGTCAAAGTCAAATTGGCTTCGGTTGTGAAAGTTAAAACCTGCTTTTTTGTTCAAAGCAATGTCTTTGGCACTTTCTTTTAAACTTTCAACTTTTGGCAAGTAGTCAAGTACATCTTGTTTTGTGCCTTTTAAAACACAATCCAAACGTCTTAGCACTGTCAAAGGCAAAATTACTTTTCCATAATCTGCTCTTTTGTAATCGCCTCTAAGAAGATTCGCAACTTCCCATATTTTGTCTGACTTTTCTTTAAAGTTCTTCATCTATTTTTTTTGTCCTTTTATTCAGTTTTTAAATTTACGGTCCTGTTTCGTTTTCTGTCCGAGCGTTGGCAAAAAACAGCTCTTTTGGTTTTTTCAGCGTTGGCTTTTGTGTCGGCAAAAACCAAATGTGCTGTTTGTGCGGTGGGCTTTTACACTGACGCACAACGGTTACGTGTATGGTGTCGTTTGGCGATTCGAAGCACTAACCTGTCAAACCGCTAAAAAGTTTATTAGATGTAACACCCTTGAATTTAGCACTATACGCCAAATGCACTATACACGATGTTATGCCTTCGCCCTTTTTGGTTGTTGTCATTTTTTCTCTATTTGATGATAAAGTTTACTGGATGTGCTAATAGTTTTCCGTCTTTCCATTTTTTTATAGGATTTTTGATTTTAACTATTTCTGCATTTACTGCACCAGCATTAAAAACACAATAAATCCAATACTTATCACCGTCATTTAGTTTGAAGTAATTTCGAGCAATTTCCCATTGTGTTCCTGAAATAGAAAGAGTCTGTCCAAATTTATCGGTTGTTGACTTGACTTCAATAAGTCTGATAATTTCATCACCTTCCATAACCTTAAAATCAGCACCAACACCCTTTTGTCCTCTTAAGTTAAGGTCAATTATTTCTGTATTATCATCTCCTTCAAATTCTTTTGTGAGTTCTCGCAGTACATAATTTTGTCCCCATTCACCGATGTCATTTAGGGTTTTTTGACTTGGTTTTTCTTTCTCTTTATTACCATTTGGATTATCATCAGTAACCTCATCTTTATCTATATCTTCACCACCATTTTCTGTTTGTTCGCCTAAACCTTGATTGGGGTTAAATTTAATGTTAATGTCTGCTTCCTCTAATTCTGTTGCGTTTAAATCTGCTTCTTCCGGTTTTAATTCAGGTGTAAAACTATCTTCAATTTCTTCGGAGATTTTATCATTATCATCATTTTTGTTTTTTTGTTCTGCTCTCCACTTTTCATAATACTCAACCTCATCTGGAGGAATAAATTTACCTCCTGTTCTTGCCTCAATGTCCTTAATTTCATCTGGTTTGAATCCTAAAATATCACCCAACATTCTTGCATCTTCATCGTTATAAATTTCCGGAAGAGATGAATATGATATTTCATTAGTCAAGCACAAACGCTCGTCAACAAAAATCCAAGGGTGTTTCTTTAATTGTTTCAAGAAGTAAGCATCAAAGTTTTTCCGATAGTCAGAATAATATTTATAAGAGTATTCTCCTTGAAAAAACTTCTTTTGATTATAAGAATATTGCCTTATGGATTTTGCCAGTAGTTTCCACAAGGCAACTGAACTTTTTAAAGTAATTTCTCCTTCAAAAAACTCATTCAATCCATCCAATTTATAGTCCTTACAATAATGTTCATAAGTATAGGAAGAACCATTCCGCAAAGCTGACTTTTCCTCCCAACTTAATTTAGGGTTAAACTCTATGCGTCTTAAAGATGATTTTACACCTAATTCAGTTAACAGGGTAATTAATTGCGCATGCTCTTTTGGAGTTAAAGCGTATTGTTCCTCAGCAACATAAAATACATTGGGACTTTTATCGAAATATGTTTCTAATAGTTCATTACGTAAATAGACTGAATTGTATTTAAAATATCCTGTTTCCCCAGTTTCAGGATTGTACCCAAGTATGAAAGGACATTCTTTTAAATCCTGAAGTAAACGCTTACGTTTATCTTGATTTTGGGATTGAAATGCCTCTATAACTTTCTTTAAGTCGTTGAAATAGTCTGGATATGTCTCACCATTTTTTAGGTTTGGTAATATGAACTCATTAATTTCTGCAAATATGTCCGGGGTTGTTAGACCCAAGTCCTCTAAGAACTTTTTTGCTTCCTTATTTCTGGCAATATTGTGTTTTACAGTTGCATATTTCGAAAAATCTTTTGTAGGTAAAAACACATTAGGTTTCCCATTCTGCTGAAATGGCACAACCTGTCTTTTGTTATTATTGCCTTCTATTCTGATTATTGGTTTACTTCTTAAAATACCGTTACTTGAATATTTAGAGCCCATTCTCCAAAGTGCCGGAGCTTTATTAATTACCCTATAAAACTGAATTATCCATTTATCAGTTTGTTCGGTCATAAAATCATTATCAATCTTATTAGCAAAACCAGTCAAATCATATTCAGGAATGTCAATATTGTAATACAAGTAATCTCTTAATAGTTTGGTTTTATCATTTGTGATTTGCTTGCTTAGCCAATAGGTTCTACCAAAAAGTTTTTTTGCCTGTTTTGACGTTAGCAAATCTGCAAGGTAAGAACTTCCTAAAAGCATTAGTTCTTTTGCGGAAGAAAAGCCTCCCTTAGAATTTGGCAATAACTTTTTTTCAGAACTAAGCTCCGATTTAACAGCCTCATAAAGTTCCTTATAGATTTCTGAACGCTGACAAAGGCTGTCATCAATTGGCAATGCGTTTAAAAGGTCAACATGAAGAAGACGTAATTTTTTGAAAACCAATAAGCATTCGGAAAGAAGTTTACCAAGTTCTTTTTGTAATTCGTCATTTCTGTGGTCAGTTTCAATATTTACTAAGCTATCTCCCTCTTGTATATTCTCACGGGCAGGGGTAGTGTAAAAGGGTGCGTGAACTAAGAATTTTAAATTTGTTTCAATCTTGGTTGGGAAGAACACATGTAGTGGTGATTTATCACAAGGAACGATTTTTCTTTTATCACCTTTATCCAACAGAAAAGCAAGTTTTATTGTCAAGTTTTTGCTATCAATAATTACATCTTTTTCAATCAGAAAATATTTTATTTCCTCATTTGAAGATTTGAGAGATATAAAACGCTTGTCTTTGAGGTTGAAATTCTTTTTGTAAGCTCCATTGTTTTGTGGAGTTTTCCAGTTTATGGTTTCAATATTTGAAAGAAACAATAAATAATTTAGGTTTAATCCTGATAGCTCATTTCTTAATATCTTTATGGTTCTTTCTCTTTTATTTGTTTCAGTTTTAAATGGAAGAATAATTTTTGTGCCTTTAAAAAAATCCGAATTATACCCATTTGTTCTTTCAGGAATATTATAATCACGAATTGTAACATCAAATTCTGCTGAAACAATTCTTGGGTTGTCTGTAATGGCGTAAACCGACTTAAAACCAATACCAAATCGTCCAATCGCATTTGGTTTTTCTTTTTTCTCTTGATTGTCTCCAAAGTTTGAAATCGCTCTAATATCATTAAAGTCAAATAATTTTGGTGCATCGTGTGAGAAAATTAATTCATTTTCAGTTAATTCAAACGAGACATGTTTAGCTCCTTCATCTTCGGCATTCTGTAATAATTCTGTAATAAAATGTGTAGGATTACCATAAAGTCCGGCAAGTAATTTATGAGAATTGTCACCGTCCTTTTTCATTAAACGGACTTTTTCTTTTCGGTCTTGTATTAATTCATCAAGTTCTTTCATTGTCAATCTTTTCATTCAGTTTCTTATTGGTCTTATCTTTTTCAGAGTGAGGCATAACGGATAGCGGTATGTTTTTGTTGCCGATTTCGGAGCACGTCACTGTCAAACCACGATGAAGTTTGAAGCGAGCCACAGCCGTTGATTTCAGCACTATCTCGGCAATAAAATATACCGCATGTTACAAGCTGTTTATCTTTCATTCGTAAAGGTTTCAATCGTTAATTTTAAATTCAATTTCTCATTAATTTCATTGAGGACAGCAATTTTTTCTTTTGTCGAAGTATGAACCATAATCCAATATTTTCCGATTTTGTGCTGGTTGTAAAAGTCGTCTTTGCTCTCAGATACTATCGCTACTCCCGCACGATATAAGTTTAATGGTAAAACTTTTTCAGGTCCTATTTTTTTAATTGTCTCAACGAATGTGTCAACAACTTTTTTGTTCTTAACTACAGTTTTGTCAGGGAATGTAACTGATATTTTTTCTCGTATTTTATTCTTTTGATGTCTTTTAAAAATCACATCTTCAACTTCTGCAAATTCAGTTTCTGTTTCGGATGAGCCATTTTCATCAGCTTTTTCTTCTTCCTCGATATCATTTAATTCAAAAAGCTCTTCAATTTTCCCTTTTGTAAAGGTTTTTAAGTCGTTAGAGTCAATTTTGAATGTCGGTTCCGTAGATTTTATTTTTTCTAAAAGTTTTTGTGATATTATTGCCACAATACTATCGGTTGACTCAATCAATGCTTTCCAACCATTGTCAAGCAACTTGCTCTTTTTTAACAATGTGTCTAAAGTGTCAATATTGGAATAAGCAAATGACGATAAACTTCTTGCCACATATTCTATTTTATCGGTTTCAATGTCAACTTGCCAAACAATTCTATCTTTTGGGTTTTTCTCAAAAGTTTTGAATAGTAACCATTTTACTCCATTTGTCAGAACACCAAAGTCAATTCCTGATTTGAAACAATAATTTGCAAGTTGGTCAATAATTTTTTTGTCTTGCAAGTCAATTGATAAATTCTTTGCTTCAACAATCAAAGTCGTTTTCCCATTTTTTAAAAGAGTGTAGTCAGGTATTTTACCGTCTTCGTCAGGTGCATTCGGTCTTACAAATTTTGGATTAGAAGTTTTCCAACCAAGCACATTCAAAATTGGCTCAATTAATTGAGTTCTTACTGCTTGTTCATTTGAAATATAGTCTGTCCGAAATTCAACTACTTGTTCAATTGTCTCTTTTAATTGGTTTTCAATTTCTTTCATTGTCTGTCATATTTATCATTGTTGCTGTTTTCTTTAAATAGCTTGTAACGTTGAGTATATGAGTCGTTGGGCTTTTTGAAACACCTAACTTTTAATTTAATATGCCGTTTATTAATATTTATCATATCCAATTTAACTACCACTCGCCCAATGCCTTATATACATTGTTGTAGCCAGTGTTTTATTTAATTATTCTTTGCTCTTTTAAAATATCGTAAGTTATTACTTTTCTGATAGGTGCCATTTTTATGTCATTCATATCTATGTTCATAACAAATATCCAAATATTATTTTTTGCTACAATATATCCGACATTCCAACCGATATTTTTACTCCATCCTGTTTTTGAATGAATAACATAATTTTCAGTTGAATCCGTAATCATTATGTTTTTAACAGTTTCCTGAATCTTTTTATCAAATGGCAATTCATCTTTTATCAGTTTTTCAAGAAAATCGATTTGCTCATTTGCTGAAATTGCAAGTTTTCCATCAAGCCAAAATCGGTCAATTTTATTATCAATTTTTTTATTGCCATAATTTGCTGCATTTATCCATTTTTGCATTTTCTCCTGACCTGTACTACGAGCTAATTCTTGATAAAACCATACACAAGAAATTGGTAATGCTGTTCTCATTGTTTGGTCTTTATTCCAAGGTTTATATTCTCTATCCACTCCGTCCCATATAATTGTATCGTCTACACTTGCAATTGATGAAACTTGTAATGCAATCATTGAATTTAGAATTTTAAAAGTAGAAGCTGGAACAAATTCTGTATCGCTTCTTTCTTTGTTATAAGTTAAAGTTTTACTCGTGTTCAAATTTTTTAATACAAATGTTCCATTTACATTATTGTCTTGAAATAATTTTCCCCAATTATCTATGCCTTTGTTTTGATCACAGCTTGTCAAACCAACAAAAATAATTGTCAATAATATTGTTAATTTTCTTATTCTCATAGTTATTCAGTCTCTCCTTTACATTGGCTACAACGTTTGGCGGTATGGTTAGTTGCCGATTTCGAAGCACTTACCTATCAAGTTACAACTACTTTTGATACGAGCTGTGCCGCTTGAATATGCACTGCACCGGCAATTAACTATACCGCGTGTTAGCCGTTCGGTGTTTATTTCTTCAGTCATTTTTATCTATTTCCTTTTGCTCTGTTATGAGTTTTACATAACATTTCACAATTCTTTATGTCAGTTGCACCGCCTTTACTCCACGCAGTAACGTGGTCGGCATCCATTTCAGTAAGTTTCCAAATTTTTGTCTTGTTGGAATCGTGACCGATTGCACATAATGAGCAATTAGAAACACCTTTTTTCTCAGCTACTTCTGTCTGCTTTGCATAAACAGATTTTTTTGTAGCATCATCAAATACTCTAACTTCTAAAAGTTTTGTGTCAGTTGAGCCACCTAAAACATATTCAAAGATACCTTTTCTGCTTTTTACATACGGGTCGGCATACAATCTTTTTACTTCGGCTGAAACTGTCTTTGAGTTATATGGTTTTTTACGATAAGTTTCATAAAGTCTGCCCCATTCAATTCCCTTCATTTCGCTTTCAACATCAGTGAATACAGTAGAAACCCAGTCAATAACACTATTGAAATAATCTTTTAGTTCTGTAATATTGTTATCAAATCTATGTCGGCTCATATATTCGCTAACATTTTCTTTACTAACCCATTGTAAAGCTCTTTCTAAAAAGTCCTGTCGATTTGCACTACCTGAAATGTATGCACTCCATTTTTGAATATTGGAATTTTTACTGTTGCTAAATTCTTCTTTACCTAATGTAACGAAAGGACCTGAATAAACCGCATTTAGCAATTCTTGGCTATTTAAAGGAACTCCTGCAATGTTTATAGTTCTAAACCATTCTTTAATTTCACTTTCTGTTCCTTCACATTCATAGATAAGAAGTTTAGTATTCAATATTTTATTCTTTTTGTCTAAGGCAAAACCACCGAATAATTGCTCATTTCCGTTTTCGTCTTTGATTGCAAATTTATTTGTCACAAAACGACCTAAACTGGTAATTCGTTGTTGTCCGTCTAAGACTTCAAAATTATCAGGATTGACTTTATTGAAATAGATTAAGCCAATTGGATAACCTTTTAAAATTGATTCAATTACAGCCACCTCTCTCTTGCCACCTTCAGAAGCATAAATGTAATTTCTTTGATACTCTGGTTGAATTGTAAGTTTACCTGAAAGCCCAAATAATCCTTTGCCCTCAAGTTCGCTATAAACAAACCCGTCGCATATTTCCTTTACAGTAATTTCTGTTCTTAATGTTGTTTCCATTTTTATACTTTTCTGTGTTTAATTAAAATTCTTGCATAAGGGTCTTTTTGACCTGTTATATGAAGTTGGTCTGGTTTTGGCAAGCCTTGTTCTACTATTGAAAAGAAATGCGGATTAATGTCAATTATTTCAAATTGCTCTGGATTATATTTATCAAGGAATGTAATAGGAACCCCCATTACTCCATCATAGTCACTTGGTATAGCGTCTGTAAAGGGAATTTCAATTGCATCATAATTATCATATTTCTTATAACCTTTTCCCTTTATACTTTTATGAGAACTAAACTTGATATTATCATTCATAGTCATCAATGGCAAAGGCTGGTGTCTTTTTCCGTGGTCTAAATTTGTAAGCCAAAGACAATTATTAGTTGCTACTATTCTATTACCATTCTCATCAATTCTAGCTTCTGTGCCATATAGTTCATAAGTTTCAGGAACGATAAAACCTGAAATCCACCTTCCCATTCCTGTTCCTAACCAAACTTTATTTTCTTTAACAAGTGAAAATACCTCTCGATATGAAATTGAATTTATATTGCCAATTATTAAAAATTTCTTGTCATATTCAACAAGCTGCTTAATGAATTCTCTGAAAAGACTAAACGGGGGATTTGTTATTACATAGTCTGCTTGTTTTAACAATTCAATGGATTCAGTACTCCGAAAATCACCTTCACCGTCCAAAGGTGCCCACTCGTTCTTTTTGTTTTGTTTTAGTTGTAACGCAACATCTTTTAAACTGAATTCACCGTCACCATCTATGTCACCAACTGAGTTTATAATAAATTTGTTTGCAGTTACTTTTGGTCGTCCTTTTGTTTGTTTTACAGTTTCGTTATCTCCAAACAATTGTAATTGTGTATTTGCAACTGGTGAAGGTTTGTAACTTGTTGTGATAAGCTGTTTTAATCCAATTCGGTCAAAGTTTAATATGAAATACCGAAAAAAATTGCTTTCAAATGGGTCGTCACAGTTGCAATAAACAACTTTACCTCTGAATGTATCTGGGTTATATTCGAGATATGCTTCAACTTCTTTTTGTATGTCAACATATTGCGTGTAAAATTCATCACTTTTTGCTTTTCTTGCTTTACGCAATAAATTGCTTGCTCCTTGTCTTGCCATTATATTTTTATCCTTTTTTTAAGTCGTAAATTTACTTTTTTTATGTCAGCTTTCAATGTTGCACGGTCTTCTTACACTGACGGCTAACGGCTACGTATATGAAACGTTAGGGAATTCGAAGCAATTATCTATCAAAATATTACTAACTTTGATGCGAGAGCAAAAGTTTAAATAACCACTTAAACCCCAATGTTTTATATACATTGTTAGGGGCAGTTTTTCCTATTTCCAATTCAATTCAGTTAGCAATTCTTGAATCCACTTTTTTGTTTCCTCTTTACAATTAATCTCATTTGCAGTTTCAAAAATTGAATCAACAAATTCAGACTTTTTATAAAGTTCAATTTTCATTAATGAATGTTTGCTATAAGAGTAAATATCATGGAGTAAGGTATAAAATCCCTTAGTTTCAAATTCCTTTATTTTGCTTTCAAGCTTTTCTTGGTCAAAAGTTGCATTGGCTCCAAAAATAAACTCACCCTTTTTTCCATTTGCCTGAATAATTTTCGAAAATGCATGTTCAACATCATGTTCGGTGAAGTTTTTATCCTTAACTTCGATTGAGTACAACAATGAATCGCCTTTAAAAATATCAATATCACCTGTCTCTTTTGACGATGCGCCACTTTGATTTACTTTGTGTGCAACAACTTTGTAGTCCTTACCTAATCTTGAATAATAAATCTTCTCAATTGCTCCTACAATAATAGCAGACGTTTCTCCTTCAAATGACTTTTCAAGAAACAAATAAATGAATTCATATATTTCTATTAAGGTTGGATTGTATTTTATCGAGCTATCATTTAAGACTTTTAGTTCTGTTATTCTTTCACTTAGCAACTCCAAAGCACAAGATAAATAAGCGAGAGCATCTTTTGATTTCTTTATGGAGTTAAATATATAAATTAGAGTCAGTAATGTTTCTTTGTCTTTTCCTTTCCTTACAGCATTATCTTCACTTAAATGAGTAAATCTTGCAGGTTTATTCAAGAAAGGTTCATTTGAGCCACCCAAAGCATTTTGTAGGAAATCCCTTTCAAATGGGACAATAACATTGTGACATAAACTTCTCGCATCAAATGCTCCGTCAACTGGTGCTCCAGCTTGCAAGGCTATTGGATTTGCTTTTCCATTGGTCGCTTTTGCAAGCAATCCATTTACAAGAACATATTTGTAGGTTTTGTGTGTACCTGTAATAACATTTTTAATTTTCTTACAAATCTCGTCTGATTTGAGGCAACGCTGTCTAAATGCTTTTAATAAAGTTTGTTCTGCATCAGTTTTGCTAATATTTATGGTCATTTTAGGCTATTTCTAATTGATAAGGTTTCTTTATTATGAATTTTTCTAACTGTTCATGAGTAAGATAATCTGATAACATATTTGCAATTGAAAAGCCTAAGTTACATGGTACAGCATTTCCAATTTGTTTGAATATTGAGGACTGAGAACCGCAAAATTCATAATCTTCTGGAAATGTTTGTAAAATTGAACATTCTTCTACTGTCAATCTCCTTAATCTTTTGGGTGCTTCCTTAAATTCAGAAGGGCTGCCCCCTTGCATGATTTTTGAATGATATGATTCGACCCAACTCTCTTTATTTTCATAAAGTTCGTCTTCGTCTATTATAGGTGTTTTGTTACCACCCATCGAAGCAGGTAACGTCGCACAGTATCCATTAATTCTAACAGGTCGTCCCGCTCCATTAAATAGCATTCCTGCGTATGGAGATTTTCTCAAAACAGGGTTGGGGGTCAAAGTAATCTTTGCTTTACAAATGCTACTATTGTTTCCTGTTCCTGCTTTATCAAGTATAGACAACGATTCTCTTACCGTTGGAGCTTTTTTTCTGTAATTATCAAGCATTTTATCTAAATCAGGCACAATTAAAGGATTACTTTTAAATCCAATAAAAAACACCCTTTCTCTTGCCTGAGGTACATTAAAGTCTGTTGCATTTAAAACAACAAAGTTAACAGCATAACCATTCTCTCTAAAATGTTTTAATAATTTACTGCGTATTGGCTCCCATTTACTCAATGAACCTAAAGCTTTAACATTTTCCATTACAAAAGCTTTGGGTTTAACTATATCGACAATCTCAGCAAAACTCCAAATATGTTTGCTTCTCGGGTCGTCAGGATTCATTTTACCAGCAACGGAGAATCCTTGACATGGCGGTCCACCAAAAACTAAATCAACCTCATTTGTGTATTTATGTAACTCACTTTTAAGACTATCTATATCGCCACAGTGAACGTGCTCACCAATGTTTTTAGCATATGTTTCACAAGCGTTTTTGTCAAAATCATTTGCCCATAAAATATCGAATCCAGCTTTTTTAAAGCCAACATCCAATCCGCCTGCTCCTGAAAATAATGATATTGCTTTCATAATACAAATTTAATCATTTTACTTCTCAATTCTTGCACGATGTTTCGGTTTTCTTAAATTGCCCCTAACGGACGGCGGTATGAAAAGTTGCCGTTTGCGGGCGGTTTCCTGTCAAGTTACACAAAAGTTGA
>Ga0265294_10003711_pt1 | contig 19356 bp, 13 predicted proteins | sample MunlanPumphouse3_FD_192504 | JGI IMG/M metagenome (GOLD analysis project Ga0265294, IMG submission 192504) | Groundwater microbial communities from a municipal landfill in Southern Ontario, Canada - Pumphouse #3 | ecosystem: Environmental > Aquatic > Deep subsurface > Groundwater | place...
ATCAGCACCATAAGTTAAGCCGAAACAAGATAGAACTATCATGAGTATTGATATGAGGACAGGATAAGTTTTACTGTCAACTTCTTCTTTTACTTGCTCCACAGTACCCGAAGTCTGAATTTGTATTATTATAAATATTATTAATAATATTATACCGGTTATACCTTCAATAGCGTTTATATTTCCATCTTGGGAAGCAAAATAGAATAAAAATGATGCTATAATCATAATTGGTACATCTATTTTCTTCGTGTTTTTGGAAATTTGCAGTGGGTATATGATTGCAGAAATGCCTAAAATGAAGGCTATATTTGCAATGTTTGAGCCAACTACATTACTTATTGCTATCTCTGAATTGTTTATTAGTGCTGCTTTTAAACTTACTAATAATTCCGGTGCAGATGTACCGAATGCCACAATTGTCATACCAATAATTAAAGTGGAAACTTTTAATTTTGAAGCAATGGATACGCTCCCCTTTACCAAAAAATTTCCACTTAATATTAGAAGTATTAATCCGCCAGCCAATTTAAGCTCGTCCATCGATGCTTTTTTTATTATTGATATATTCGCACATCAAAAACGCATCTTCTTTTTCTAAAATTATAGGCTGTATAACGGATTCATATTTATATGGAACGTATTTTTCCAATATTACGGCTGCAAACATTTCATCTTTTGATGTTAATGCTGCCATCCTTAAGCCTGACGAACTTTTTACACTGAATTTATTCAATTGTTCATAATTCTTTTTCTCTAATACGGTGTACAAATTATAATATTCATTATCAGGATAATATATGTAATGCGTGTCGGTTTTGCTGCCTGTCGCCTTGAGAACTGTCATCTTGCTTTTCGTAAATATCAATAAAATTGATACTGCGGCTAAAATAAATCCTAACGAACCTACCCATATCTGAATTTCATGGTTGTTTTTTAAGTATATAGATAAGAATATTAATATCATGCTGATAGTCAATAAAGTAATGTATACAGTTATCGCAATTATATTCTTTTTTTTGTAGCAATAGGTGTTGCTTATTTCTGAAATGTTATTTGTTTCCATTATATAAATTTTTTTTGTTGATAATATAAAATACTCGCTTTGGATAAATAATATATCCTTTGTATGCGCCCATACTGTGATAGACAACATAATTTTGATTAATGAACGTCAGTTGCGAATTGTGCCGACTTTAATCGTGATATGTGTGTAAGGTATTCTATATTAGTATTTTACAATAAAAATATATATATTTTAGAATGTGATTTGAATATAAAAATACAGGTAGCAAGTAAGTTTTGTTTCGTGTGTGACTTTTTATTGCCGCTGTATTGTCAGAAAGTGCGGTGAGCCATATCTTACCGATATAAGTTACTGTTCTGCAATTATTTATGTTGTAATAAGAACCGTTTAATGATAACGAATTGATTTTGTTTAAACAAAATATTTGATATTCATCATTATAAATTGATTTATAGTCAATTTGATATTCGTGACGACAATTATTGTCAATAGAACTGCCATTATCTTTCTTGCCGTTGCCAATAAAGATATAACAGCCTGTAAATAAGCATATTGAAATTATTAATAATTTAAAATTGTCGCTCATCTGACTAACACAATAATTTTGTGCAAAGTAAATGTATTTTTTGATAATATCGGCTTGTTTTATAAAAAAAAACGAGCCGATATTTTATCGTTAAATTTTTCTAAGTGCTTTAATTTGAGCTGAAATTACGGCTATTTTTTCTTCTGTATCGGCTTTCTTTTTCTTTTCTGTTTCTACGATGTTTGCAGGTGCATTGGCAACAAATTTTTCGTTGGATAATTTTTTCTCTACGGAAGATAAAAATCCCTGCATGTATTCCAAATCTGCATTTAGCTTCTTTATTTCGCTTTCAATATCAATGTTTGTTGGTGCCGGAATATAGTATTCGGTTGTTGCGATTATGAAACTTAATGCGCCTTCTATTTTGTCGTTAACGTATTCTATTGAATCAAGATTGGTCAATTTTGATATTACGCTGTCAAATGTTGTATCAGCTTTTTCGTTGTCATTTTTCTTTATGCAGAGAGATAATTTTTCTTTTTGAGCAATGTTTTTTTCAAGTCTTAATGTACGAATGGCAATTATTACTTGAGAAGCTGCTTCAAATTTATTCAGTATTTCTTTATTATAAGGCTGTACACAAGGCGTTTTTGACATCATGATACAGTCTTTTTCTTCTCTTTCTCTTAATGTGTGCCAAATTTCTTCTGTTATAAATGGCATAAAAGGATGAAGTAACTGCATCAATTTTTCGAATAAATTAATTGCGCTGTTGTAAGTTGTTGTGTCGATAGCTTCTCCGTAAGGCGGTTTAATTATTTCAAGATACCATGAGCAGAAGTCGTCCCATATCAATTTGTAGACAGTCATGAGTGCTTCGGAGATTCTATAATCAGCAAATTGATTGTCAAGGTGTTCTATTGTAGCGTTGATTTTAGCGTCGAGCCATAAAGAAGATGTTGCAGCGTATTCTGGTTGTGCTTTTTTATCATCAACAGTCCAACCTTTTACGAGCCTTAGTGCGTTCCATATTTTATTGGCGAAATTTCTACCTTGTTCGCACAGAGATTCGTCAAAAGGTAAGTCGTTGCCGGCAGGTGATGTTAACAACATTCCAACTCTGACACCATCTGCGCCGTATTGCTGTATCAGCATTAGCGGGTCAGGTGAATTTCCTAACGATTTAGACATTTTTCTGCCTAATTTATCTCTAACGACACCGGTGATATATACGTTGTGGAAAGGCACTTCATTTCTAAATTCCAATCCTGCCATGACCATTCGTGCTATCCAGAAGAACAATATATCCGGTGCGGAAATAAGGTCGTCTGTAGGGTAGTAGTATTTTATATCTTCATTGTCGGGGTTACGTATGCCGTCGAATACGGAGATTGGCCATATCCACGAAGAGAACCATGTGTCAAGAACATCTTCATCTTGCCGTATGTCGTCTATGGATATATTGCCGGCATGTAGTTCGTCAATAGCTTTTTGTAAAGCTTCTTCTTTGGATTTTGCAACTATCATTCTGTTGTCCGGCAGGTAATAAACCGGTATTCTTTGTCCCCACCACAACTGTCTGCTTATACACCAGTCTTTAACGTTTTCCATCCAATAGCGGTAAGTATTTTTGAACTTGGCGGGATGAAATTTGATGGTGTCATTTTCTACGACATCAAGAGCCGGTTTTGCAAGTTCTTTCATCTTCATGAACCATTGTAGCGAAAGTTTAGGCTCAATTGGAGCATGTGAACGTTCCGATAAGCCTATTTTGTTGATGTATGGCTCGATTTTTACCATATAGCCTGCTTTTTCAAGGTCTGCGGAGATTTCCTCGCGGACGACAAAGCGGTCTTTGCCAACGTATAATTGAGCATTTTTGCTTAAAGTGCCATCGTTATTCAGTATGTCAATTGAAGGCAGGTTGTATTTGAGACCTATGTTGTAGTCGTTGATGTCGTGTGCCGGCGTAATTTTTAGACAGCCGGTGCCAAATTCCATGTCGACATATTCGTCTTCAATGATTGGTATTTCTCTGTTTATCAGCGGTACTATTACTTTTTTGCCATGAAGATGCTTAAATCTTTCGTCATTAGGGTTGATACAGACAGCCGTATCGCCCAAAATTGTTTCTGGACGTGTAGTTGCTATGGTCACCCATTGATTTTCTTCTCCGACAATTTGATACCTTATATAATATAACTTAGCGTGCTGTTCTTCGTATATAACTTCTTCATCAGATACGGCTGTAAGTGCTGCCGGGTCCCAGTTTACCATTCTTACTCCTCTGTATATCAATCCTTTGTTGTACAGATATATAAATACGTCTATTACAGAATCATACAGTGTTTTATCCATTGTAAAACGTGTCCGCGACCAGTCGCAAGATGCGCCTAACTTTCTTAATTGTTTGAGGATTATTCCGCCGTGTTTTTCTTTCCATTCCCATGCGTATTTCATAAATTCATCTCTGCTGAGGTCGAATTTGCTGATGCCGCGTTCTTTCAGCATGTTGACTACTTTGGATTCGGTTGCGATAGAGGCATGGTCGGTACCCGGCAGCCATAAAGCATTAAATCCCTGCATCCTTTTTCTTCTTATCAGGATGTCTTGTATGGTGTTGTTTAACATGTGTCCCATGTGTAAGACACCGGTGACGTTTGGCGGCGGGATAACGATGGTATAAGGTGTTCTGTTATCGGGTTTTGATGAAAAGAAGCCGTTTTCATCCCAAAATTTATACCACTTCTCTTCGGTTTGTGAAGGGTCGTATTTAGAAGCTATTTGCATATAAAAAAATTCAAAAACATTACTACAAACTGCAAAGATAGTGTAAAATTTTTAATTTTGGCAAATGTACGTGATGATTTTCTTATTTGAAATTTTAACAATATAATTCATAGTTCTGAAAACAAAAAAAGCGACTAAAAATAGTCGCTTTTTTTGTTTGTGGGAGTTACTGGGGTCGAACCAGTGACCCCCTGCTTGTAAGGCAGGTGCTCTGAACCAACTGAGCTAAACTCCCTTCGTTTTGCGATGCAAAGATATAAATTTTTTTTATTATCACACTTTTTTTTGAAAAATATTTTTGTTGTGAGTTAACGTGCTGATAATGACAATGTTGTAATTACTGCCTGCCGCATAATAGCTTGTAATTACAAGAAGAACAAATGTTTTTAGAAGTTGTTGAGGTGAATGATTGGTCGGAATTTTTTATCTCAATTACAATCTGTTTGACGAAATCTGAAATTTTATCGATGGTATCGTCATCTATAAGTGTACTTATCATAACTTCTTTGACCTGCTTTGTGGAAAAGTCTTTGTGACGTAAAGCGTATAAACCTGCCGAAAAATTACTTATATGCTTATTGTAATATATTAAGTAACTGTATAATAATAATTGTATGGCTTTTGTATTTGGCGCAGCGAAAAATTTATTGTCATTGATTTCAAATGATTTTTCTCCGGTATTACCTGTTTTATAATCCATAATTCTGATTTGCCCATTGACTTCTTCAATTCTGTCAATTATTCCGTATAAAGTGATGCTGGTTGTATTATCTATTTTTACTTCTTGCAAATGACTGTTCTCTAATTGTCTTATAATTAATGTGTTATTTGTCTCGACTTTGTATTTGTCGCTTTTTATCATGGCTGTCACATAATTTTGTATGAGGCGTTTTAACAATAGATTTCTTCCGGATTCTGCTTCAATTTTTTGTTTTTTAAAACTGTCTTCTATAGCTTGCTCAATATTTTTTTCTATTTCTATAAAATCATCTTTTGTAAGACGATTATTTAATTTGTTATTATATAAGGTGTGTAATGTGTCGTGTATCAATGTTCCCATCATTGCAGGGTCTATCAATTCGCTATCGGTTGTGTCTTTAACACCTAATATGTATCTATAATAAAATTTGAGTTGGCAGTCTATGTAAGTATTGAAAGCTGATGGTGAAATGTTCTTTTTCAGAAAAGCTTTTATGTACTTCATCACCGTATCATCTTTTTCTATTACGTCTATTTTGTTGCTGTTTATCAGCTTGTTAGAGTTGATATATGTCTTTTGCCGGATTACTGTATCGGGATTGTAAGTTGGCTGTTCGTAAATTAATTGAGCTATGTATCTGCTTTTTTCGTTTGTTCCGATGCTTCCTTCGGCGGAGTTGTAAATCAGGTAGATGTTTTGCGATCTTTGTATTAATCTGTAAAAATGATAAGCGAAGACGGCGTTTTTCTCTTTCTCTGAAGGCATTTTATTTTCTTTGATTATTTCATACGTCAAAAAATTTGAAAGAGGTGTTTTCTTCGGAAGTATGTCTTCGTTGAGAGATAAGATGATGACGTTTTTGAAATCCAAGAGGCGTGTTTCTAATAAGCCGAGTATTTGCAGTCCTCTGAGTGGCTCACTTTTAAAAGAAACGCTGACTTCTTCTAAATAATATTTTATTAATGCCGCAAGATTTGCGACTTCATTTATTACGGTGTTTGATTTAAGGTCTGTTTTTATTTCGTCAAATATCGTTAATAAATTTATAATTATTTCTGTTTCAATTACATAGCCATCTAATTTGCTTATAGTATTGTATAATTTATTTAAAAGTATGGTGATAGTTTCTAACGCTTGTAAAGAGTTGTTGTTCCAAGGCAGAAGGAAGTCTAATAGGTTGGTTTCCAATGTTTTGCCAGATAAATCAGCTATAATATCAGCACTTAAAATTTCTTTTTTGAGAATATTATTTATCTCAATCTGCAAAATACATTCGTTTTTTATCAGAATTTTGAATATCGGATTTTGAACTATTTTGTTGATATAGTTTGTTTTGTAGCAAGATTCTTTGTTGTTGTTGCAGATGGCTTTTGTATGCAATGAAAAGATGTCGGCTATAAGTTTGTTGATAGGGTTTGCGGCTAAAGGAACGCCTAAGGTGATGTTGGGTTTGTTGTATTTTTCGGGTATAGAATTTAGCATTGGGAGCAACAAATTTTCATCAGCGAGTACTATCACAGTTTCGTCAGCATCAAAATCGTTGTCAACAAGTATTTTATGTGCTATTTTAGTTTGCTGTATGTTTCCTGCTGTATTGATGATGGTTATATTTTTTTGCATAGAGAAGCAGTTGCTCAAAATGGCATTTTCATCGTTCCAAAGTTTTAGATGTCTACGAAGAAAGAGTCCGGCTTCCTGCATTTCGTTTTCTACATAATATTTGTCGGCATCCCATATAAACTCGGCTGTTTGGCTTTTATGTAAATGGTCAAATATGGTTATTTCGCTTTTACTCAAAGCATTAAATCCGATAAACAATATTTTTTCCCATGTTATGCTTTGGGAGATTTCTTCTATATTTTCCGCTACATATCTGTATAATTGTCCGCTGTAACATAAGTTGTTGTCGAATAGTAATTTGCGAAGTTCGCTGTAATATTTTTTTAATGTAGATAAAAATTCTATATGGTGTTTTTCAAAATCTGTAAGTTGTTGTTTTTCAGGCGACCAGAGTTCTATGGCTTTAGCTTCCGATAAATAGTTGAAAGTATGTTCAGCATCAGCCATATATAAGTCTATTTCATTAAAATCTTTGAGTGCGGAAGAAGCCCAGCCCAAGAAGTTGGTGAAAGATTTATCATCTGATATTTTACAATGTACTTCGTAAAATTTGAGCAATAAAGTAACAGTATCAGCAGTAATCAAGGTTTTTTTTACAGCTGCTAAAGCGGTTATAAACTCTTGAATAGACATTATTTCGGGTGCGAAATTTGCTTTGTGCAAGCTATTGAATATTTCGTGTTGCAGATGAGTTTTTGCTCTGTTGTTAGGTACAACCAAGCATAAATCCATGAGATTTTGCTCGTACTTTGAAATAATGAGCTGTGTAGTTTGTTGCAGAAATGTAGTGGAACAATTATTGTTTTCTACCATGTATCTTCTCTTAAATGGTTTATGATTACGTTTATATTTTTATATTTCTTCTGATAGTATTCGGCAAATTTTTCGGCGCAGTATACGGAGCGATGTTTGCCGCCGGAGCATCCAAAGGATACTTGCAGCATATTGAAATTGCGTTGTATGTATTTTTTTACTGATATTTCTGTGATATTAACTGCATAATCAAGGAAGTCGTAGACTTCTTTTTCATTTTCCAAGAAATTTATTATCGGAAGATCTTTCCCGCAGAATTGTCGCAGTTCAGGGATCCAGTAGGGGTTAGGCAGAGCGCGACAGTCGAAGACGAAGCCACCGCCGTGAGAATGGTCTGACGGGACACTGTTATATAAATATGAGAAAGATGTAACTATTAAATTCAGCTTGTCGGGAACGATATTGTTGTTATTGTTTCCCAAGTTTTTTTTTGCTTTAATTGATGAGAACACGTTTCGCAGCTCCGGCAGTTTAAAGCTATCGACATCAAGTTCTTGCAAAAGCGAGTAAGTATTTTCGAGGCTTATTGATATACTTTCGTAAAAGTGAGGTTTCCTTTCTATTAAGCCTCTGAAACCGTAAGCACCAAGTGTTTGCAGTATGCGTAACAATCTCATTATCAGCACATCATTGTCGAAATGTTTTTTATCATAATCTATATATTGTGAGATAAAGTTGTAATAATCATTTTTCAAAACACTTCTGTCATCATCGATAAATCCGGCTTTTGCCTGATAGATAAAAGAGACGAGGTCATAAGTGCAAGGACCTTTTCTGCCGCCCTGATAATCTATAAACCAGGGTTCATTATTACGGATTATGATGTTTCTGCTTTGGAAGTCGCGGTACATGAAAGAGTTGGTATTAGCGGCTAAAGCTTTGTCGGCGATAAAGTTGAAATCTTTTTCGAGGGCGAGTTCGTCGAAGTCAACATTTATCACTTTCAAGAAGTTGTATTTAAAATAGTTGAGGTCCCACATTATAGACATTTTGTCGAAGGTTGGTGTAGGGAATGCGAGAGAATAGTTGATATTTTTTGATGCTGCGAACTGTATATTGGCGAGACACTTCAGCGATTTACGGCAAAGTTCCGTAAGATAGTCATTGAGTGTATTGTTTTTTTTTGTTGTGATGAGGTCAAACAGAGCAATATTGCCGAGGTCTTCGAGCAGGTAAATGTTATCGGTTTCGTCAGCAGCTATGATTTTCGGAACATTAGCGCCGGCTTCGTCAAAAGTTTGTGTAAAGTTCAGAAAGGCTTTTGTTTCTTTAGAGTTTGAAGAATACACAGCGATACAACTTCCTTTTGGGAATGTAATTCTGTAATAAACTCTGTTTGAGCCTGAGCCTGTTATTTGTTTGGCGGACCAGTTATTGCAGTAGTTGTCTATAAGTTTTTTCAGTTTAGGATTCATACAATTTATATTGTTCATATAATATTGTACAAAGGTAGCACTAAAAAAATTATTATCCGTTCATAGAAGCTAAAAATTCTATATTATCTTTTGTAAGTTTCATACGGTCTCTGATAAATTCCATAGCTTCTACGGGGTTCATGTCGGCGAGATGGTTTCTCAGTATCCAAACTCTTTGTAATATTTCTTTGCTTATAAGGAGGTCTTCGCGTCTTGTGCCGGAGGAGACGATGTCTACGGCAGGGTAAACGCGTTTATTGGATAATCTTCTGTCTAGTTGCAGTTCCATGTTGCCGGTACCTTTAAATTCTTCGAAGATGACTTCGTCCATTTTGGAGCCGGTGTCGATAAGGGCAGTAGCGAGGATGGTCAGTGAGCCGCCGTTTTCTATTTGTCGTGCGGCACCGAAGAAGCGTTTCGGTTTTTGTAGTGCGTTGGCTTCTACGCCGCCGGAGAGTACTTTGCCGGAAGAAGGGGATACGGTATTGTAAGCGCGAGCAAGTCGGGTGATAGAATCAAGTAGAATTACGACATCGTGACCACATTCGACCATGCGTTTAGCTTTTTCGAGAACTATGTTGGCTATTTTCACGTGTCTGTCAGCCGGCTCATCAAAGGTAGAGGATATTACTTCGGCTTTAACGCTGCGTTGCATGTCGGTAACTTCCTCAGGCCGCTCGTCTATAAGTAATACTATAAGGTAAGCGTTAGGGTGGTTGTATGCGATGGCGTTAGCTATCTCTTTGAGTAATACTGTTTTACCTGTCTTGGGCTGGGATACTATCAAACCTCTTTGCCCCATACCTATCGGAGCAAACAAGTCGATGATTCTGGAAGACATTGTCTCGTACGGGTGTCCTGTGAGCTTGAATTTCTTCTCCGGAAACAGCGGTGTCAAAAAGTCGAAAGGTACTCTGTCTCTTATCTCTTCGGGTGTCTTTCCGTTGATAAGTTCTACTTTTATCAAAGGAAAATATTTCTCGCCTTCTTTTGGTGTACGGATTATGCCGTTGATAGTATCACCGGTTTTTAGTCCGAATAATTTTATCTGTGATTGAGAAACGTAAATATCATCAGGCGAATTAAGATAGTTGTAGTCGGAACTTCTTAAGAAACCATAACCCTCGTTCATTATCTCAAGTACGCCTTCTGTAGATACTGTGATGTCAAAATCTGAAACCGACAATTCTGTTTCAGCATCTTTAATTATGTTTCCGTCAACATCACGTCTTTGATTGTTGTTTCTCTTGTTGCTGTTCTTTTTATTTTTTTGATTTTTGTAGTTGTTGTTTTGACGGTTATTGAGCTGATATTTTGCTGTTCTGTCTTTAATATTATTATTGTTTTCCGAAGCTGTATTGACTTGTGTCTCTGTGTTTTCTGAAGATTCTGTACTTGTTGCGGTTGTTTTAGTTTCGGCTTCAGTTTCTGTTTCAGTCTCAGGTGCGACTTCTGTTTTTTGAACTAAAGGAATTTCATTATTTATATTTGACATGTCTTTTTGTTCGTCTGTAATTAAAGATTTTCCGTCATTAAAGATTTTCGTATTATTGAAAGAAGGCTCTTTATCATAATCAGGTCTCTTTTTTGCCATTGGAGGGATTATGGTAGTTGGTGGTTTTATTTCGGAATTTAGCAAATTGTTGTATACTTCTTTATTATTAGCAACATTTTGGACTGATACAAATATATTTTTCTTTGAATTATTTGGTGTATTTGTTTCGTTTTTGTTTGCGCTTTCTTGGACGAAAGAGTTACCTGCTGAAGAGGCTAATTTACTTGGTGAAGATATGCGTTTTCTTTGGCGGGATTTTTTTTGTGAGGTGTTGTTGTTATATTCTTCATCATCAGGGAACAGCTGTTGTTGAATTTTATCTGTGTCGGCTTTCATCACTTGTTTATTGTTGATGTTTACATTTTTGTTTTCAGCGTTAGAGTTTGTTACAACAGGTGTGTCAGCTGTTTCGGATTCTTTTTTAGGCTTATCCGTTTTTGTTTTTTTGGGTTTTGCTTTAGGTTTTGCGGCTGTATTTTCGGAAGGAGGTTCGCTAACTATTTCCTGTGGCTGTGTTTTTTGAGTTTTGCCGCTGCTGGATTGAACTGCCTGATGGTCTAATATTTTGAAAATCAAGTCTTGTTTTTTTAAAAAATCTATTTTTTTTATATCCATTTCTTTGGCAATTTGCTTCAAGTCATTAAGAAGTTTGCCTTCGAGTTCGACTAAATCGTACATAAAATACTGTTATTAATTTTGAATTTGTTCAAACAATAATCTGAACATTAATTTTAGAATGTCAATACTATTTATGTTATTGAAATTAATAATTGCCGACAGAAATGTTGATACGTTTTTGTCGGCTGACGTTTGTATAGGACTACGTCTTTTCTTATCGGCTGCAAAGGTATATATTTTTTTGTTATAATTGGTTGAAAGTTGCAATAAATTTTTTCCGATAATCTTCAACATTATTTATTTCGACTTGAAATTTTTCCGGGTTACGGTCGAATATCTTTTGGTATAATGACAAAGATTCGTCAAAATATTTTTTTGCCTTGTCAAAATGTCTCCAATCGAAATACATGACAGCCAAGTTCTTAGTGTATCGTGCTAAATTTTCATCCCATAATTCCTGATTTTCGGAGTCGGAAGCATATATCTGTTTTACAAAAGCGATGCTTTTCAGATAAAAGATTTCGGACTTCTTATATTTTTTTGTTTTCCACAACAAAAAGCCCAAGTTGTTATAATTTCCAGATAAGAATATGCCATATTGTTCAGGAGCATCTTGGGAGATGCGTTCTGTTATTGCGATAGCTTGTTCCATATATTTTACAGCTTTTTTATATTGTTGATAGCTGCCATAGAAGTAGCCAAGATTATTCAAAGAAACGGCATATCCGATAGAGTAAACAGCCTCATCAATTTCTAATAGCTCTTTTCTTATTGACATCCCTTCGTATCGCATTTTTTTTGCGAGTTTGTATTCATCTAAATATTGATATAAATCGCCATAATCATCGAGTAGTGTAGCATATTCAACTAATATTTTTGTATCATTATAACGTTTTAAATATTTTTTATATTTATTTGCGGCAACAGCGTATAATGTGTCAGCGGTTTGAAAATCTTCAATGTTTGCATATAAACGTCCCATTTGATAGTAAGCATAAGCGGAATACTTTTCATTGACAGCTGAATTTTTGTCAATAAGTTCGTTGCTGATATTCAGCATTTTAGAATAATAGTATTTGCTTTTGTCATATTCAGACGTAAATCTATAAAGTAATCCAATGTTATTATAAACATGATATAAGTAAAAGTTATAAACCATTGGATTATCTTGTGCTAAATGTTCAAAAATTTTTATAGCTTCCAAAGAATATTTTTCGGATAGTGAGTATTCATTTAATATTTTATATGTAGAGCCTAAGTTAGATGCGGCTAAAGCTAAAGACTCCAAGTCAAAGCCTGAGCCGGCGACTGCATTTTCTTTACATATATTATATGCTTTCAGGTGATATTGCAGCGATAGCTTTCCTTCTTGATAGTCAAAATAGGTACTTCCAAGATTGGTATATGTATTGGCAAGGAAATTATCATATTTTTTAGGATTATCGGCGGCAAGTTTCTCATATATTTTTATTTGTTCTAAAAAGCTGTTGACGGCTTCTTCGATTCTGTTATTGCTTTGCAGAAGAACAGCTGTGTATCCAAATAACTGAGCATACATGGAAAGATGTTTTTCGGAATTGTCTTGTGCCAACTGTTTCGCAACCGGTTGTGCTTGCGCAAAACATTCATCAGCTTGTTCTGCTTTGTTTATAGTATTATACAGATATCCCATTGCCGATAAAGTTGTGACATAAGCATCTAAGGAGACCTCCGAATTTTCATCATAAAACATTTTGGATAGGGAAAGGGCTTTTTTTAAAGTTGTCTCCGCTTTATCATATTCGAGCATTTCTCTATATAAATCGCCTAAATTATTGAGTACATCTATTTTACAATATATGTCTGTAGTATGCCTTTCTGCCTGTTGATAGCGGGCAACAGCTTTTTTATATTGTCGAATTTCGTATAAAAATGTGCCGTATTCCATAAGATTATAGAAATCGGTACTGTCGGCAGCTATGATCTCTTCCCAATTAGTTTCAATATATTTGTAATTTGCACTTCCACCGGCAAACATACGATATTCGTTTTCTTCTTTTAGTGTCTCTATTAAATTATTGATGTCTTCAGCAACTTCATCTCGGAGTTGTATTTTTTCTTTTAATTTTTGAAGAGAATTAGTCTGTTGATACAAAGCAATAGCACCATTAACATCTCCATTTTCAAAAAATTTCAAGGCGTTAAGTTCTAAAGAATCCAAATCATCTTTGTTAATACGGGCAAGTCTTTCTGAAAAATAATGCAGCTTTTCAAGTGCAGTATTTTGTTCTTCATAAGCTTCTGCCAACTTATCTTGGTATTCTTTCAAAGATATTTGATGATTGTTCAATAAATCGGCATATTCATTTTTCAGGATATCGAAATTGTTTTGTAAAGATTGTTTTCCTATGCCATAATATTTTTCTTTAGCTTCATTCAGCGTTTCTTTTTTAGATAAGATGATGATAAACTCTTCTTGTTCAGACAGTATCCATTTTTGAATATCTTTGTCGTTGACGATTTCATAATCTTTTTTGAAGACATCTTCGCAAATAACTTTGCTGCCGGCTTTTAAAGTAGAGAACGATAGAGAGAAGCAGCCGTTTCCGTCGCTGATGGTAGGAATAGCGCCGGATACTTTAATAGACACATCTTCAATAGGTTGTCCACCTGAGTTTTGTAAAACGACTTTGCCTTTTTGGACACTTTGAGCGAAAAGAGTCAGGTAAATGACAGTAAAAAATATAGAGAAGATAAATTTTTTCATTGATATAAGATTTTTAGAAACGACTAATTTTTTTGCAGGACAATCAGCCACGGTTCTTTTTCAGATGGTGCGCCTCTATGGTGCAGCCATGTTTTGTAGCCGTTTTTTTGTATCATTAAACTTTGTTCTTTCTTTTGCAAATTGGGAGGAATTACGATTTTGAAATTTCCGTTACAATCGCTTTTTACCGCTATACCTTGTAGTGTAATTACAGCATTTGCAACCGGCAGCCCATTTTCGTCTTGAATATATCCGAAGATCAGTCCTAAATCGTTGTTTCTACGTACAGTCAGCTTTATATCTTTAGTGATAGGCAAAACTGTATCTATTGTGATGAAGCCGTCTGCGTAAAACTCGATATGGGCATCTTTGTGTTTATGTTTATAATTGATTTCGGAGACAACTACTGTTTGGCTGTCTTTTGTGATTGTAAACGGTATGGTAGCCAAATCTGAGTAAGTTACTTTAAGGATGCCGTCATTTAGAGGCAGCGTTGGTATTTTATAGTTACTATCTTCATTAACAGTGATTTTCATGTCGATAGGGGTATAATATCTCCATGCTAAAAAAGCGGTATACAAGACACATGCAGGGATTAAGAAGCAGAACAGGAAATATTTTATTATTTTGGTCCATGTTTTGTCCGGTTTAGGAATTAAGCCGTTGTCTTTCAGGCGTTTTACTATTTCGTCGAAAGCCAAGTCGGCGAATTTTTCAACGGAGCCTTTTTGATAATCAAAATGTTGCATTGACACGGGGTTGTATGCCAATGGAGCAGGCTTTGTTGTTGCCACCATAAAATATCCGGACTCTTCCCAAGCGTCCATAAACTGTTTTGCGGGGTATGTACAATGTACTTTGCTGTTTGTCGGGTCAGTAAGAGTAACTTTGACATCATCGGGGTTGGTAGTGTCAATACCGGCGACAACAAGCACGTGATTAGCTTCTTTGCCAGACATTACATTGTCGAACTGTCGCCATTGCTCACTTTGTTCCAAGTCGTTAGTATCAACGCCGACAATAATTTTATGTCCTTGTCCCAATTCGTTCATGAGGTGGTAGATATTGGCGTTACGCATTTGTACGGCGGATATATCGAAATAATTAAGCAGTTCCCCGACATAATCCATCGGGCTGCCGATATTATCGACGAACCATCCATTTTCACGAGCTATTTTAGTAAGCTCCGGTAGAGATATGTTTATGCCATAATCTTGTAAAATTATTTGTTGAGCCTGTATAGCACAGCTTTTTTTGTCATCTTCTGTAAGTGCAGCAATGGCTGTTTTTCCGTAACCTGCTAATTGATAGCGAGTGTCATCATCTAAATTGTCTTTATCTAAAAGAGATTTGGCGTATACGGATTTTTTCTTGCTTTTAGTTTTTTTACTGTTGCTCTTTTCGTTGTCGTTTTCCATGAGAGCATGTATTTTGGTCATCATGAGCAATGCCTCATACTCTTCAGGGTGCGTGGCAATGTAATCTAACACCGCACGAGTCTCTTCCTGATTGGTGTCACAATCAAGATAACGGGCTATGAGTTCATCGGTTATGTTAATATTTGCCATCTTTTAATTTTTTTAGTGTGGTCTTTAACTGCAGTCTTGCCAAATGTCTCAAATTATACAGGTTATCGATAGTTGTATCTAATTTTTTCGCAGTAATTTCAAACTTTTCTTCTTCCAGCTCGGATATAATAATCAAGCGATATCGCAGGTTAGGCATATATCGAATAGCGTTATACAAGTCGATTTTGGTATATCCGCGATATAATTCTGTATCATCAGAATCTGCATCATCGTCTTTTTTGTCGATTTCTTTTTCGTATAGAGGCACAGAATTTTGAAAATATATAAGTGTATTTCTTTCTTTTATAAAAAAATGTGTAGCTACGACAGTCAGCCACGTGATAAGTTTGGATTTTCCCTGAAAACTCTTAAGTGCCGCCCATTCATTAGCTTGCAGATGCAAATAAAATTCGTTAGCAACTTCTTGTTTTTCGATATTATTATGGAAGATTTCGGATACAATATAAGAGAACAATTTATCACATTTTTGGTAAAAAAAATAGTCGATAAAAGGAGGTTCGTTGTTTATCACCCTGTCGATTAGTTCCAAATCGCTGATATTATCATAATTTATTTTATGTTTCATACAGTATAGTAGTGATAATCAATGTTTTTAAGTTTTGTGTTATTGTCGTTCAATACAGATGCAAAGTTATTAAATATAATCAACAAGGGATTGAAAAGTGGCAAAAATTTTCGATAAGATATTAACAACGTAGATTCAAGTAGCAAGTGCGAAAATACAATAAAGAGTTGAGAAATTTTTTGGTTTGAATCTATCCATGAAAAAAATTAAAAATCAGTTATAGATTTGAGATGGTGAAAGGCTCTATATAATGTAAGAATAAAAAATAAAATTAGACCCGAAGGCTCGATGAGGGGAAAGAACGGAGAGAGAAAGAAGATGAAAAAATATAATGTTAATCAATTTACCAACAACTTTAATTTTTATGATTTTGTGAGCTTTTTAAAAAAAGAGTATCCGAATAATAATGTGCGAGAACATGCGATTATAGGGCAATACAATCAATCCGTCATGGTAAAATATTCTTCCGTTTTGCGAGGACAGTTTATTTATAACAGAAATACCGGTGAATTGTCTCTTGCAGCACAACCGACTATGTGGGGGTCACTTTTGTGCGGAATTTTTTGGATAGCTTTTACCGGAAATGCACAACGCAGGTATTTACAAACCATGCAAGAAGTAACAGAATATTATTTAGACACTTTAAAATAAATTACTCAACACCTGCTTTATGTCTCACGATGTTTTTATTAGTTATTCCGGCAAAGACAAACAGACCGCCGATGCCTTATGTCATGTTTTGGAGCAAAACAAAGTATCGTGTTGGATTGCTCCACGCGATGTTACTCCGGGAAAGCCTTACGCATTAGAAATTATTGAAGGTATCAAAAACTGTAAAATTGTAGTTATAGTATTTTCAAAAAATTCCAATATTTCGGAGCATGTTAAAAATGAATTGCAAAACGCATTTGCTAAAAATAAAATCATAGTGCCTTTTATAGTTGATGAAACTCCTATGGACGAAGAGTTTGATTATTATTTAGCGCGCAAGCATTGGATTGTGGCGTATCCTCATCCAGAAGTCAAATTTAAAGATTTGCTTGAAGTGGTTATAAATTTGATAGGAAAATCATCTACGACAACGGGTAATTCTGAAAAAGCAGAGCTCGAGAAAAAAGCAAAATATTATGAAGATATATGCAATAAAGCGATGGCATTAAGAAAGTATAAAGAATTATTTGACATGGACAAGTCGAATATGGAATTAAGGCACAAAATTATACAATTGCAATATGAAGTGGATAATGAAAGGAAAAAAGATAATAGTAAATATATGATTTGGATTATAGTTGGTACTATTTTTCTTATCATTATTGCTTGTATTTTAGGAATGTTGGAATAAATTTAAGTATTATGGCTTTTTTGTTAAAAAAACCATATCTTTGTCTCACGAAAACAACCTTTAATTTTTAACTTGTTATGAGACATTACGACATTTTTATCAGCTACCGCCGTGATGGTGGACACGAAACGGCTCAAATGATTGCCGAACATTTGAAAAATAAGGGATACAAAGTCTTTTTAGATGTTGAAAACCTTCGAGAAGGTCCGTTTAATACCCAATTGTTGGAAGTTATCAAACAATGTAAAGACTTTATTCTGGTGATTCCAAAAGACGGTTTAGACCGTTGCAATAATGAAGACGACTGGGTTCGCTTAGAGCTGGAATGTGCTATTGAAAACAATAAAAATGTAATACCGGTATTGCTTCGCGGATTTGTTTTTCCTGAGAAATTGCCGGAATCCATTAAAGAAGTGAAATATTATAATGGCGTTGCTGCCGGCGATAATAATTATACGGATGCCCAACTGCAAAAATTACGCAGCTTCCTGAAATCAAAAAACGGATTTAGCTTTGCACTCTATAAAAAATGGATCTATTTAGCGATCATATTTATTGTCGCAATCGGGGGAATTGTCAGTGCTGTCTTATGGCATAATTATAAAGAATACGTTATGCTATGTAAGGGCGTTTCTGATAAAATGGCTGCCTGCCTTGTGGAAACACAAGGTACAATCATCTCGTATGAAGATGCTGCCGATTATTGGTATGACTATACAGACAGATTAGATAAAATAACGAATATTAAAGATACTGCATATCTGTATGGCGAATTGGAAAAGATAATATACTTTAAGCAACAGCAAGAACATAGATATCAAATAATTTCATTGTCGGAAAATGATAAAAAACAGTTAAGAAAACATCGTATTCAACCGGAAGATATTGAGGTGTTTTTTGTGCCGGGTGTGTCTGCCTTTTTTGAAAATGTAAATATCAAATATTCCTTTCTTTTAAGCCGCTCCGCCCCGAATTTCTATTATCATAATAAAAAATATGCTCGTGAAAGAACAGACGATGATCTGTATTGCCTTCAACTCGAAGCAGATGCGGTTTATTATCATTTTTTATATGTTCTTTCGCAAATGCCTAAAGAAGTTCAGGAGAATTTTGATAAAATAAAATCAACTCTTACAAAATTTCCTGATGTGCCTACCGATAATAAAAAAGAATATTACGAAGCTTTGTATGTTAAAGTTACAAATAAATTAGAAGAAAAAGTTCTTAAAGATATAAAAGACTTGGAGGTTAAAAAGTTGGCTTTGCAGGAAGTTGAAGATACTTACAATGCTTTACAAGAAATAAAACAGATGCAGGAAATGTTGAATAATGATACTGAAATAAAGCAAAAGACCCAAGAAGTCGCCGTTAGACAAGAGGAAGTAGAGGTTTTACAAACTAAACTGCAAGATGAAAAACAGAAATCAGATGCAAAATATGAAATAGCGATGGAGAAGTTTGTCATTGTCGGTGATGACCAGTGGTTAGATTGGGCAAGAGTAGTAAGAATGTCGTCAATATCACAAAATGCAATGCAATCGAGGGCGGATCTTGCCAAAGAACTGAATATAAGTATCAAAAAAGTTGAAGAAGGATATAAATACGACTATAAGAAAATGTTTGAAACAGTAGATCGTAGATTCAAGTAGCAAGTGCGAAAATACAATAAAGAGTTGAGAAATATAGATTTAAAGGTGTGATTTTTGATATTATGTCAAATTTGCATTAGTTGTATTTGATTTTAAAGTGTTTATAATCAAGATGTTTATTTGCATATATTGTTTTTCTATTTTTTCTTCTTTTACTTTTTTATGACTAAAAAAGTAACAAAAAAGTCTTCCGCTGCGTCTGATTTTGCTAAAAGCTGTCGTTTTCCGCTAAGCCAAAAGAAACTCGCCTTCGGCTCAAACACCTTTTGGCTTTTAACGCTACAAACTCCATCTTTTTTAACGCAAAATCAGCCAAGGCGGGTCTGCATTGTTGCTTTGCAACAATTTTGGGTTTGCCTTATCAGTTTATAAATTCTCTGACATGACCCCGTAGGGGTCGC
>Ga0265294_10003712_pt1 | contig 19355 bp, 25 predicted proteins | sample MunlanPumphouse3_FD_192504 | JGI IMG/M metagenome (GOLD analysis project Ga0265294, IMG submission 192504) | Groundwater microbial communities from a municipal landfill in Southern Ontario, Canada - Pumphouse #3 | ecosystem: Environmental > Aquatic > Deep subsurface > Groundwater | place...
TCGTGGATGGGGATGCCGTGCTCATCTCATCAATAAACTGGAACGAAAATTCCCCATCTTTTAACCGTGAGACCGGGGTCATCATTGAAAGCCAGGACACAGGAGCCTACTACAGCAAAGTATTCGACGCAGACTGGAAGGATGCCGGGCCACTGTCAGATAGTCTGTCAGCACAGGCCAATGATACCTACCTCAGACAGGAGATTGCGGCAGGCGTTGTGATGCTTCTCTTCGTCGGATACGTTGTTCGGCGCCGATTACGGTAACACCCTTTTTTTAGACAGAAGATAATTGCAAGTTAAGGCGTATTCAGAATTTAAAGCTATGATCAGAATATGGGCCAAGACCATCCGTGCCAGTATCTTACACCCGCTGGATGTCGCCACATTTACCATCCATGAAAGCAACATTCACTCATATGCTTTATCCGCAGGAACGGATTGCCATTCTCATCCTCATTGGGGTTCTCATCGTACTGCTCGCGATGTCGTTTCTAATTGAATCAACCGGAAAAGAATTCTTTGCAACACCATTTTCTGAGACACTGGAGGATGGCACCCTTGCGGTCCTCTCCGGCACCGTAACAGAGGCAGCAAATTCCCGCACCGGCGGTCACCTCATGCTCACCGTAGACAACATCTCAGTCTTTGTACCGGATGGTGCTCTGGAGGATCCAAAGACGGTAATCGGAGGAACGGTCAGCGTAATCGGAACCGTTCAGACATATCGCGGAAAAAAAGAGATTGTTGTTGAGCGTCCGGATGACATTGCCATCCAACCGCAATGACTCAGCGCATTTTACCGAAAAATATCGGTATCATCCTCTACCGTTATCGTGAACCGATCAAATGACTTTCTTTTTTTTACCTTTGCATCCTGATCCCGTCCATCGGGGGCAGGGCGTCGTTTTGGTGCGGAAGGACTGACGGTGATTTTATCATTATCATCCTTTGCACCGCGGGAGCGCTTCCCCTCAACGCCCAGGCCCTCGTCAAGATCGGATTCTATGAACCGTGCCGGTGACATAGTCACCATCTTGACTCGCGAGTTGATAACCACACTACCTCCGACATGTGAACCCAATATGAGAAAATTGCGACAATGAAAAGGTATCCAGATGGGGAAATCGTTGAAAAAAGAGAATCAAGTCAGATTCAGGGCCCAAGTACCGGTTCCAGTGCCCAAACAGGAATATCAGGAGTCATCCCAAGTGCCCAGGTGATGATGGTAAACATCGCGACAGTCACAATAACTATGCCGATGACATTAAGCACCCACCCAGTGCGCATCATATTATGCATGGTTATATAGCCGGAGCCATAGGCCACCGCATTCGGCGGGGTTGCAACCGGTAGCATGAATGCCATTGACGCGGCAAAGGTGGCAGCGATCATCAGATACAACGGATTAATACCCATCGAAAGAGAGGTGACCGCCATGATAGGAATCATCACCGATGCCATCGCGGTATTTGACGTCACCTCAGTCAAAAGGGAGACAATAATACCCACCACAATCACTGCAAACACAATCGATAGACCATGGAAAATGGTGAAGGACTGAATGATCTCCTGAGCAAGACCTGATGAAATGAATGCCTTTGAAAGCGCAATACCCCCACCGAAGAGGATCAAAATGCCCCACGGTATCTTTTTTGCCCATTCCCAGTTCATCGTGAAAATGCCCTGTTTCCAGTCAACCGGGAGCAGGAAGAGAAGGACTGCCCCTGCGATGGCAATAGTGGAGTCATCCACCCATGGCATATAGGTATTGATACCGGGGATGATGAGCCAGCCAATATCCTTTTCAGAACGCATAATCCAGGCAACAGCGGTCATCACAAAGACGATGAGAGTCCATCGTTCGCCCTTACTCATCGGGCCAAGTTCCTTGATTCTCTGCTGAATTATAGTATTCCCGTGGGAGATCTTTTTGGGCATATCCCGGTAGGGACCATACGTCAGCCACAGACAGGCAACGGGGAGGAAGACCATCGCCAGCGGCACTCCGAACTTCATCCAGGTAAAGAAATCGATGGTGGGCGCCATGGGAAAGATAGCCTCCATCTGTGCAAGGAAGATACCGTTTGGAGGAGTGCCGATGATCGTTGCAAGTCCGCCAATACTGGCCGCATAGGCAATTGAGATAACAATACATTCTGCAAAGGCACGCTGCGATTTATCCATCTCATCAAGTTTCAGATCCTTTTTCGGCAGAATGGTGGCAATGATGGCAATAGCGATGGGAATCATCATCATCGCCGTTGCAGTATTTGATATCCACATCGAGAGGAATGCTGTTGCAATCATGAACCCGAAAATGAGCATGCGTGAACTCGAACCAGCCTTATTGAGAATCGTTAGTGCAATCCGTTCATGCAGACCCCAGCGTTGCATGGACATCGCAATGATAAAACCACCCAGAAAAAGGAAGATGACCTTATCAGCATACGGAGCTGTTGCCTCAGTGGCTTTCAACACGCCGAGGGCAGGAAAGAGAACAATGGGCAAAAGAGCAGTCGCCTGAATAGGAATGGCCTCAGTGATCCACCAGATCACCATCAGGGCAGTAGCTGCTGCGGTCGCCTGCACCGGGAAAAAGGCGGGGTCCATGGGCCAGAGAAGGATGATAAAAAATACCAGAACCCCGACAATTTTTCCGATCGTCTTTTTCATATCTAAACAGGTAAGGTCGTATGATATAAATTATATATCTTTTTTAAATATCGAAGATTTAGCCATATTTTTAAATATGGATTTATCTAAGCGGAAGAAATAGAAAATAAATATTTTGGCCAGTATAAATATTCTGCCGAACAAAAAACATCTGAATAATCCTGTGTCCTTATTCAATAATTTCCAATAACCCCATATATTCCTTAAATTCAGAATAAACACCCAAAATATTCGATATCAGGATGGATACTTTCTTACACCACGAAAAAGAGCATAGACCCAAAGACATTTTTATTCCAACAAGCATATCCACATTCAGGAAGTGATTCAATCATACCTGCGTTTGAGTGGGACGAATATGAAACTGCAAAGCCCATTATCTGGGTTGCGCTCGTTGTCATCGCTATACTAATGGAATTTTACTTCCATTTGGTCTTGGGCATCTCTGTTGTTTACACCTCATTTGCCTACCTCGTGATCGCCATCGGTGGTCTCTGGTACAGAAAAGGGGTCGTTTATATGGGCGTTGCATTGGGACTGTTGCACATCATCGACGGTTACCTGCTCACAGGCACCTTTGAGGCGGCCATTGTCATGCGTGGCCTGATGTACGCTGTGGTAGCGATTGTCATCTGGGTTATCTCCGGCATGGCAGAAAAGGAACACCTTGCATTGATCGGTTATATCAACGAAACGGCTCTTCGGCTGAAGGAGCCATTGAATGACATCAGCAAAAATCTCGAGGATATCGCAGGTGAAATCACTGACGAGGATATACGCTTACAGATTATGGTGCAGGCGTCCCATGTAGCACAGGCATCCGAGACCATCCGGGAACTGAACCACGACATTGTCACCAAGGCAACAGATATCCCCGATGCATATCGTGAATATCTCTCAAAATAACATGCCACCCTGCCAACCCTTTTTTTCCGATACCGCATATATCTTTCATAAAAGCCGAAAACGGCCATCGGTACCATGAACGAACATACACTAATCAATATTACCCAAGGCAGTCTCAGGCACATGAATCCAGTGACTGATGCCGCTATCCTTGAAGCAGGGAGGGCGGCAGGCATCAAAGAAGGGAGCCTTGTTATCGATGCCGGGGCCGGGAACGGGACAGCGCTCATCCTTTTTGCAGAGGCATATGGCTGTAGCGGATACGGCGTTGACATCCGCGACGACGCGTGTAAGGCGGCCTCATCTGCGGCAACTAAGGCTGGAGTTTCGGGTAAACTGAAATTCGTCTGCGGCGATGCGACAAAAACAAAATTCCCCGAAGGGGCGGATCTCGTCATCTCACTTGGTTCTGCTGACTGCTGGGGAGGGCCTGATGAGGCCATCCATGCCTGCGCAGAACGGGCCGGTGAAAACGGGTCAATTCTCTTTGGAGATCGGGTGTGGGAGAGGTCGCACACGCCTCCCGAATTTGCCCGTGAATGGCCCGAGGTCAGAACTTTGTATGAGCTTATCTCCGCCGGACGGCAGGAGGGGTATGTGCCGGTATGGATCTGGCATGCAACACCCTCAGACTGGGACCGGTATGAGGCGGGCATCTGGGCACATACCGCAGACTGGATGCAGGAACACCCCGGCACCCCTGAGTCAGCAGAACTTGCCGCTTATCTTGAGGCAATACAGGATGAATACATCCTCTATGGGCGGGAAGCCATCGGCTGGGCAATGATTCTCTTCCGCCCTGCCTGAATATCATAAAACGACGAGATCGGAATAAAACCATGAATCGATACGCATTTGTCACTACCATCCCCAACCTGACCGGAGCCCTTCAACGCGGCGTTGCCATCATCACGGAGCATAACGGCAATATCAACCGGATTCATTTTGATCGCGGTATTGACCCCTACACTGTTTTTTTTGAAGTAACCGCCACCGCTGAAAAGTATGAGCATATTCGCCGGGAGCTTGCGGATATCGGCTATCTGCAAACAACCCTTGAAACCTTTGCCTGCCTCAAGATTCATGTCCACCTGCCGCATGAGTCAGGAGGACTCAACGATTTTCTGAAGATGACTACAGGGGCAGGAGCAGAGATCACCTCAATCACCTTTGATGACGCAGGCATTCATCCCGACCGGGTCACGATATGCATGAGCGTTCGGGAAAGCAGTCCTGTTGAAGAGCTCCTCCATGCACTCAAGTCACACTACCCGATTGAGGTGCTGGAGTTCGACAACACCGGCCAGAGCCTCGATGACACGGTGTTCTACCTGCGATTTGCCCAGAAGATGCGCACGCTCATCGACACCCCGGACGACGATTTTCTGCTGCGGTTTTTGGGTGAGATCAATCACACTGCACAGGACCTGACCGCCCGCGGAGAGAACCCCAAGATGGTATTTCAAAATGTGCTGGGGGCAGGCGAATATATCGCTCTCACCTGCAAAGACGGATTCTATGCAGATGTGCAGGTTTTGACGCTCTCTGAGGAAGTAACGCTCTATGCCATCCAGCTCCCCAGCGGCGGAAACATCTACCTCTTCCGCACACTGGACGGGATAGAGATGCTTGACACCGGATACGGAGTTTATTATCCGGATGTGATGCAACTCTTTGCCGCATACGGCCTGCCCGTCACAGAAGAACTGACCCGCATCATCGTTTCGCACGGAGATGCAGACCACTGTGGTGCAGGCGGATTCTTTGATGTACCTGCCCTGATGCATCCCGCAACATGGGAGATTATCCGGACGGGCAACCGGGCGTGGGGGTCACGAAGTGCGGGGATGGTACTCGAAGAAGTATATACCACCATGATCGCCCTCTACTCTCGCTGGAATCCCCCGGAAGAAAAGAATATTTACCTCATCGGGATGGAAAGCGATGAAAAACGGTCCATCTTCCCCGTAATAGGCCGTATCACCATCGGCGATCTTGCCTTTGAAATATTGGAAACACCCGGAGGTCACCAGGTTGGCGAACTTGTTCTCTACTGCCCAAAGGAAGGTTATCTCTTCACCGCAGACAGTTTCATGAACTTTGCGAGTCTTACCGAGGAAAGGCGGCGCTACAACTCCTACGCCGATTTCCTTGTCACCTCGGTTAACGTGGATTCTGATATTGCACGAACTGAACGGCATGCCCTCTCCGGGATAGCACAGGAATTTACCAGCGAGACAGGTCGCCCCAGCACCATCTTTGGCGGACATGGTGCTGTTTCGGAGTATCGGGATGGCATTCTCACGGTCATCGGCACCATTGAGCACTATACTCATGCAGGAGGCAGGGAACTCCCGGAGGATAAACCCTGATGCGCACGGTCACAAGTGCAGATACGGAGATTCGCCGAATTGCGGCGGATATGGCCTCGGCCCAAACAAAGGGAGACCTTGGAGCCATTCTTGCTCGTGAAATTAAACGGTTTGACCGCTATGACCTGACCGTGATCAGTGCACGGGTCAGACAGGACATTGACCTGCTGCCGATGCCCTACCGCGAGAAGTTCCGCCCGTATGCAGAGAAATGGTTCTTTGGCCGGTATCATGAACTTTTGAAATCTGATCGAAACGGGGCATGGGCACATATGCAAAAACCAATTACCGACAGGGAAACGTTTGAAAAATTCTGCCGCATGATCCCGGATGCCTGCCTTCGGACCGAACCGGATGTTCCTTACCCCGGTAATAACGAAAAAATGGTCCCATTCTATCAGCTTTTTTATTACCTGCTCTGTGCATTTGCGATCTTTGTCTGTGATGAGCCCGGCCATCCGCTGGGAACTCCATTCCCTGGCGGATTTACCGTGCACACAAAAAAAGGCGTCTGTTATTGCCCTATCCGGGACAAAGAGGAGGAGATCTGGCACTCCATATGCAACTTCTGCCCGGTTGTTCAGGACCCGGATAATCTTTGAAAAATTCTTTCCAAATCGACAGCAAAATAGAATCCCGACTGCCCTTACCACCTCTATTCTTCAAATTAGGACAACCCATTCAGTCCCTCCCATCGGACATAAATACAACACGATTAAATACCATAATGATGCAAGTTGGGCCGGAGATAACCATGTCAGGAGTAGAATTTTTTAAATTAGTAACCGACGAACTCGGCAACCTCATCAATGCAAATACCATAATGGGCGATCCAATTGATGGAGGGGATAAGATAATTATCCCTATCGCCTCATTCGGATTTGGTTTTGGCGGCGGAATGTCAGATCGGGATAAAAAAGACGAGGAAAAAAATGATTGTGCCGGAGCCGGAGCAGGCGGCGGTGTATCGCCGATTGCAATCGTCGTCATGCACAAGAATGTGACGGGAATTGAGAGTGTGCAGGTAATATCCCTCAAAAAGAACACCGCACTATCTGAGGCCATTGCCACTGTCAGCGAAAAGGTCCTCCCGCAGGTGACCGAGACCCTGAAAGTGATGACTCAAAAGAAAGAAGCGAAACAACCCGTTGAAACCGCACCTCCGGCTGAAATCCCGAAAAAATCCAACACTGTATAACCGGGATATAACCTACCTCCCTTTTTATGGCATACGAAATCATCATCATTGCAGCGGTGCTCCTCATCGTCTTTATTGCAGCCGTGCTCATTATTCTCTGGGCAGTGCCAGTGGTTTTAACCGGCCGGGTTGAGCTCTGTCCTGATGCACCGACGCTTTTCATGATGTTCTGTGCAAAGTGGGGGATTGTCTCCCTGCATGCAGATATGCTGGACGGGACTGCCATAGAAGTATCACTCTTTGGGCATACATTCCGGAGAATGCTGCCAGAGATCAATCAAAAAGAACCTGCTCACAAAAAATCTGCCTTAAAAGTAGAGGAAAAGACAAATAAGGAAACACCTGCCCCCGACATTATGGGCATTGCAGATGCAATGCTTCCGCAGGCAGGCCCCCTTCTGCACCAGATTGCAATTGACCATCTGTGCGCCTCTGTCAGAATAGGACTGGGTGACGCAGCGCTTACTGGTCAGATATTTGGCATTCTCATGACAATCAGGGGCATTTTGATGGCAACGGGGGGACGGGTATCCCTTGCTGCCGCCGCAGAATTCAATGACCACGTGATAGAAGGAGAGGCAGAGGGTGCTATCCGGATTGCCCATCCACTCTCTCTGGTTCCACCCATGGTCAGAATAATCCGCCACCCAGTGGTATGGAAGATGGTAACAAACAGATGAAGCAGCATATCTCGGCTGAGGCCCCCTACATCAGAGGCAATGTAACCATCATTCCGGTCTGTCAAACCCGCACAACCTCAGGTTCTGACTGGTATGCCGCCGAGAAAGAACCGCTTGGTGTTTTGATTCACAGCGGAACCTCTCTCCGTATCGTCTCGTTTACCGAAACCTCTGAATGGTGGGAACTCCTTACAAAAGAGTATCCGGTATTGCAGGGTTTGCACCCCGTATTTCCGGATGCAACGTCTGAAATACCTAAAGATTAAGATTTTTTTGTTATTTTACTCAAACCGGAGTGCTTCAATCGGATTGAGATTTGCCGCTTTCCATGCCGGATAGAGACCGGAGACGAGGGTAACAAGGAGACCGATACCCATCCCGTAGGGGATATAGAAGAGCGTCTGTGGATAGAAAAGATAGGACGCATCCCCCAGCACTAAGGACAAGGCAACGAACCCACCCACAAAGGAGATGAGACCGCCGACACCTGATCCGATCAGGCCAAGGATAAGCGCCTCATACAGAAACATTCGCATCACCTCAAACCGTTTGGTTCCGATACTCCGAATGATGCCAATCTCCTTTATTCGTTCCGTAACAGACATCATCTGTACATTAAAGATGGATACACCGGCCACCAAGAGAGAGATTCCACCGATTGCCGTCGTAAAGGCAGATATCTGACCAAAGGTGGTCACAATCATATCAAGGATCATCCGGGTGTCAATGACCGCTACCTCATCGTCCCGGCGATTGAGTGTGCGTTCCACTGATTTTTTAACCGTATCGATGTCATTGATGTCACGAACCTTGACAATTACCTGATCATAGTTGTCCTGCCCATAGGTTGTGGAATACCATCGGTCGGATACAATAAGGGCAGAGTCCGGATTAATATCAAACCCCATACCCTGTTTTTCCATAACTCCCGTGATTCGTATCGTCTTGTCGCCGACTTTTATCCGACTGCCGGGCTTTATATCATACTTGTCTGCAAGAGTAGCGCCGATAAGGGCACCACTGGTACCGCGAGGGGCGATGCCATCGGCAATGGTAACCATTAATAGAATCTGCTCGTTTCTGATACCATAGAGGGACGCCATATCCTTCTTTGATCCGATCTCAATTTTGTCAGCACCGACATAGAGAGGCACCGCCTCATTCGGAGCGACCACCCTGACTATTTGTTGAAGCTGCCGGTCAGAGATAAATGGCATTTCCATTGCATTCTGAGCGGTATTTCCTCCAATAGGGATGATGATGACTGAGTCACCCACTTTTGAAAGAGAATCGGTGACAGACAGGGTCAGAGCGCTGCCGAGGAGGCCCATTGAGGAGATTGCAACCACGCCGATCACAATACCGGCAACTGCTAAAAAGGAACGTAACCAGTTGAGCCGGATGCTGCGTTTAGAGAGTTCAAAGAATATCATGTAGCCTTCCCGTCCACGATGGTGATCGTTCGTCTCGCATAGGCTGCAATATCGGCATCATGGGTGACCATGATGATGGTTTTACCCCGTTTGTTCACTTCTAAAAGCATGTCCATGATCAGCGTCCCGGTCGCCTGATCCAGATTGCCGGTTGGCTCATCGCATAAAAGGATCGCCGGATCATTGATCAGTGCACGGGCAATGGCCACCCGCTGTTGCTGTCCGCCGGAAAGCTCTTTTGGCTTGTGGGCAAGCATCTTTTCAGTAAGCCCAACCTTCAGCAAAAGATCCCGTGCACGGGAATTGCCCTTTATTGACTCCCGGCCCTTGAGAATCATGGGATATTCCACATTCTCAAGGACGGTTAACAGGGGAATCAGATTGAATTGCTGAAAAATAAAGCCGATACGATCCCGTCGCAGTTCTGTGAGAGCGTCATCCGAGAGCGTACGGGTGTTGTGGCCGTCAATATAGATATCTCCCGATGTCGGGACATCAAGACTGCCGATGAGATTCAGGAGGGTGGATTTCCCTGACCCTGAGGGGCCCATAATGGCAATAAACTCCCCCGGCATCACCTCAAGGCAGACCTTGTCCAGTGCTAACACATCACCGAAGGGAAGAGAGTAAATCTTTGTTGCCTCCTCCAGTCGGATGACTGCATCCGGTGAAAATCCCTCAGTACAGGCAGGTCTCGTTACTTTTTCTTCCATGAATAGTAGATGACGCCAGCAACAACTGCGGCACAGATGATAAAGATCACAATATAGACAATAGGCATGCCCTCGTCTGCCCCCGAACTGTTACCATCCGGGAGTGCAGTAAAGAAGAGCGGGACACTGATCTGGTCTGAGTAAAGATTGCCGTCCTTATCCTTGTAATTCGTAATAAGCGCTATTTCTTTTGTGCCCGTTTCAACTGAGAATGTCGCTTCAAAGCCTGAAAAGTCGTCTGGTTCAAGGGCACCGATCACGTAGGAGCGGTATGGGTCTACCGGAGTCGCCAAAGCACCGGTGGTGACCACGACAGACTTCGCGTCTGCCAGACCGGCATTAGTGATGTCACCGGTAATAATATAGTGATCTCCCTCACGTGCGACCAGAATATTGTTGAAAACCGTTTCAGCTTGTTTCCGGTCGATACCAAACGTGACCGGCACTGCTGCAGAGACTTCATGAGTGTTCATCCCGTTGCGATAATGGATGATAAATTCCATAGGAGTTTCGGCGTAAGGAGTAACAGAGAATGTCGCATCAGCCGCTTCATCAGGCTTAAGGGCTCCAATAAAGTGCGATGACTCTGTTGTTTCGAATCCATTTGCCGCTGGAGTGATCACGACTCCGTTCACTGCGTTCTCCCGCGGGTTTCCGACCATAATGGTGACCGACTCCTTTTTTCCGGAGGTAAAAGCATCCGGACGGCCGGTGACAGAAACAGAGAGACCGGTGCTCTCCACTTTGACGGGCACCCGGTAACGCAGACTGGAGGCATCCCTCAGATCAAGATAGAAGAGTGGATAATAGATACCGTCTGCGGTGGTTGCTCGTATCGTAAACGTAAACTGAAGGCTGTTTCCCGGCCCGATGGATCCAACAGATCCATAGTTCTCATCTCCGAAGACAGCAAGTTCACTGGAGGTGAGTTTGGCCCGTGATATTGCAACCGGCGTTGTGCCGGTGTTTGTCACTGTGATCTTGACCGTCCCGCTGTCACCATACATAAACACGCCGGGGTCAATGGACACGTCGGTGACGCCCAGCTGACCTTCAATGATTGTTGCAGCATCCGCTGCTGCTGCCGGGGCTATACAGAGTCCCAGCAGAATGCAAAATACAAATAGTATATGTTGATTTTTCAAGTAAATCACCCAATCTGAGAAAATAACGTAATAAGACAATATATGAGAACCGGAATGCCAACGGTGATCAAAGCGTCTTTTGTGGAAAGCCCCCTTGCTTCCTGCATCCCGAATACCCAGATATTTGCACTCCAGATAACAAAAACAAGAGGGATGATGCCTGCCATCACCATCGAAGGGGATGACATGAGTTCAGTTAAAACAACATTGATCTGCATCGGGTCGGATACCGGAGAGACAGTTATGCCCGAGAGATAGAAATAAACAATAATCGAGGAGATTATGGTCCCAAATACCATCGGCAGACTGCCATAACCGGCTACCGCAAGGGTGCGCTGGAAATCCCCTTTTCCGCCCCGGAGTGCCGATACACCGTGGAAGACAGCGGCAACAATGAACCAGATAAGCAGAGCCCCGATAAATGCCACAACTGCACCAATGCCAAGGAGAATCGTCCCCATACTTGCTATCTCTGAGGGCATCATTGCCATCGTCACCGAAGATACATAGACGGCAGACACCGCACCCACAATTCCGTAAAGCAGAACAATTGCAATAGGCATCTTCAGGCCCGGTTTATCCCCCTCAAGGCGGCCGGAAAAGAAAACCGCCGGACGGAACAAAAGATCAGTAATATTCATAATAACGCGCAATTATATTCACCTCTAACTAATATAATCATTGGGTGGCAGATGGTCATGAAAAGAACACAAATTTTAGGAATTGTGGGAATCGGGACATGCATATTCGTGATTTTCGCGCTCATCAATCCCCTCATTCTGATACTCGCAGCAGGTTTCCTCGCTGGTTCTGCCCTACTATATGTGGTGCTTTCAGGAGCACCCACACAATATGAGGATGAAGAACAGGAGATGACAGAAGACGAGATCCTTTTTGTGTATGATGACTGAACGCCGGTAGTGCTCATTCGTCCTCCTCTTCAAAGATAAAAAGTTCATCGATGGATGTCTCCAGAGCACGGGCCACCTGCCATGCAAGCCGAAGGGAGGGATTATACTTCCCCTTCTCGAGAAAGACAATCGTTTCACGCCGGACGCCGACAGCTTCGGCAAGTTCTGCCTGAGTCATGTTTACCCGTGCACGAAACTCCTTCATGTGTGTCTGCATACGCACATCCTTTCTGGAATCGTCAATAAACGTCCCCCTTCCGATTGTAATACCACTGGAAGAAGAGTGCAGATCCTATCATCAGAACCATCAGGCAAACGAGAATCGTGGACACCTGTTGTTCAAAAAGACCCAGCATATCCAGGAAGTAGAAAAGAAAAACGGTCATAAAAGTGACATACCAAGAGAGAGAGATGTCCCATAACAGCCTATTTTCTGCGACCGTTCGTCAATGATTCGCTTATCCTCTGAACGTGTAAGCGAAATGCCGCCAATGAATGCCATAATAAAACCACCGGTGATCAAAGAAACTCCACCCTCAGGGATAGCACCTGAGAGGGTCACAATAAGACCTATCCCCACCATTATAACACCCAGCACCGTTATCACCCTGAAATACCAGCGATTCGGATGGACTTTTGCCACCGCCACAACAATCATCAGAATGCCGATACCTGAGAGGATGCCGAGGGACATCAGGTCTGCCGTACCATTGGATAAAAGCCAAGCTATACCAGCAGCTCCGATAAACAAGAGGCCAAACAGAATGCCCCACGCCATTTTTTTCGTTGAATTGTCTTCGTCCATATGCGATATACCCCACAATATGTTATAATATTCTAACATAAAGTTAGTTATACCTCACATTTATACCTATCTAACATTCGGCGTAAAATCAAGAAATGCAGAAGAGGTAAACTGTTTCATGAAGTATAGAGGGCATAAGATGATCCGGATTCAAGAGATTACCCCCCTCCAAAAATCATCTTCGGGTCCAAAGGTAAACGGAACAAATGTACAGGTAAAAAAAAGGAAAAACCCTTATTTCAGTCCTGCGGCCCGCATCGCAGCAAGGCGCACCACCGATTCAGGGATACCCTCATAACGTCTGCCGCCCGAACATTCCCCCTCAGAACCCTCGCAGGTGCCGCACATCGAACAGGTCTTCGGCACGTAGATGGGGACGATCTTCTCAAAAGGCACGTCATTAAAGAGAATCTGCATCGGACCATCTTTTTCGGTTATGACAGAGGGAATACCTTGTCCCTCCAGCTGATACCGGATATCACCCAGGACTTCCTGAAGAGGACGTCTAGTGTCAGAACAGAGTATAACAGGCTGCATGGGGGCTTCTGGTCGCTGCCAGGTGATGGTAACACCCGTAGCTACAGCACCGAACGTCTCATCCACCCATGCAAAAACCAAGTCACGCACCCCCCGGAATCCCTTTAGAATATCGCCGTCACTCCCGGAGAATTCAGATGGGTCGGGGAAGAGATGATCAATCAACCGGCGAGACGCTGGCAGGGGAGGACAGGCGCCTGAGCACTCACAGAGCCGGGCCACCGTGTCAAACTGTTGTCCCATGAACACCTCGAGTGGTTTTGGTGCATGTCCCGCCATAGAAATGCCTGCCTCCTCCATCACGCGGATGGTATACTCGTTCATCGATGCACTGGGATAGTTGCCCGCCGAAAAAGCGGCATACCGATCCCCATAACGGGCATTCAGGTATGCTTCCGCCATCTGTGACCTGCCTGCATTGTGGTTGCAGACAAAGAGAATGTCCTGTGTCATGACTGTATTATTCACTCCATTCAGGGTTTGGTGTCAGTCTCTGAATCAATTTCCGTATCCGCTGGTCCAACGACGCCAAAGAACGGGTCAATATGCACAATCACATCCACCACACCCTCTACCTCCGTCATCATCCGTTGCCGCACCAGTTTGCCAATGAGATACCCCTCACGAACCGTGATATCCGGAGCGACCACCACATGCAGATCACAGAATATCTCACCTGCCTTGCCGCGGCAACGGAAATCATGGTAGCTGATCACCCCTTCCGTTGTCTTTAGAACCGCATCGACACTATCGTAATCTATCGGAGCTGAGGCATCTGCAAGGACTTCCAGCGCCTCATAGAGTATTTTCACCCCCATCCGTGCGATGAGAGCGGCGATGAGGAGTGCAATGATGGCATCGGCGACCGGGTACCCCAGCCAGATGAAAAGAAACCCAACAAGGACAGAGAGTGAAACTAAGATGTCACTTGCGGTGTGCTGCGAATCTGCGAGCAGGAACGAACTTTCCTCTTCTTTCCCCACGCGACGCTCATAGAGAGCGACAACAATATTCACGCAGATAGTCCCCACCATCACGGCAACCGTAAGCGGGGTTATCTCCGCCACTGCTCCGGAAAAAAACCTCCCAAAACCCTCATATCCGACAACAGCGGCGGTGATAAGAAGGAGTGTCCCTACCACCATCGTCCCGATTGTCTCAAACTTGCCATGGCCATACGGGTGACCGGAGTCGGGGGGCGCATCCGCGATGGTGAGACTGATCAGACCCACAATATTTGAAACCGAATCAAATAGGGAGTGAAACGCATCGGCAACCATACTGACCGACCCGGCAAGAGCTCCGAATATCCCCTTTGCAAAGGAGACAGAGAGGTTCAGGAAAAAGGTTAGAATCAGGGTTTTTTTTACGCGCCGATAGTTCACAGATTATCAGAATAAATCTGAATCAGCATCAGATAAGACTTTCTTAGGCTACCGTTCAAGGGAGCGTTACAAGAGGAGTGAGGAGATTTCTCGACGCTGTAGTTTAAGCCCCTTGAGAACATTGATGAGGAAGAAGGTTTCTTGGTGTCCATTAACCGTCCGCGGGTCAGTGGGGATGAACAGATCGGTGATACCTAACACTCACACTCAGCCAGGGTAAAATGCACACTCACAGACCGGCATCCGGAAAGCATTCAGAAATGGCATCCGACAGTATCTGGCGGAGTGTGCGGTATCCGTCCCGTCCATCTGCACCTGCGATGCCGGGGACGGGGATATTCAGGACGACATACTCTCCTGCGAGGGGGATATGGTATGCATTCTCCCGGACGGAGGGGGAAAGAAAGATGACGGTGTCATATACGGTACCCGAACAGGCACCAAGAGACCGCGGGTGATGGGAAGAGAGATCAATTCCTCGTTCCTGCATCACAAAAACCACATTTGGGTCCACCCGAGAAGGGAAGAGACCCGCACTCTCTGCCAGATATCGACTACCTGCTGCGGCATTCAGAATTGCCGCTGCCATCGGAGAGCGAACCGAGTTGTATGTGCAGACAAAAAGGACACGGTGCAATTCAGAAGATATCACAATAACCAAAAAAGGAACTATTATTCAGAGAGCGCACCGATGCGGCCCATCGCCTCTTTCAGTCGCTCCAGAGACGCCGCATAGGAGAGGCGAACCCATCCCGGTGTGCCAAAGGCGGTTCCCGGCGTTACTGCCACATGAGCGTTCTTAAGCCACTCACCGGCTACCGCCATATCGTCTCCACCCGTCTTCACGTAGGCATAGAAAGCGCCTTCTGCGGGCGCAGTCTCATAGCCCATCGCCTGCAGGGCGCCCATGATGTATTTGCGGCGGATATCAAACTCCCGTCGCATATCCTCAATGCACTGCTGGTCACCGGTGAGGGCGGCAAGCGCTCCGTGCATCGCAAAGGTGGCGGGGTGACTTATCGTGTGCTGCTGCACTTTGATCATCTGCTTTGCAAGCGGTTCAGGTGCTGAGGCATACCCGATACGCCAGCCGGTCATTGCATAGGCTTTGGAGAAACCGTTCACCGTGATCGTCCGGTCTGCCATGCCGTCAAACGATCCGATAGAGACATGCGTCTTTTCGTAGATGAGCTTCTCGTATATCTCATCTGAAAGGACAAAGCAGTCATTGTCAATCGCCGCATCCGCGATAAGCCGGAGCGACGCGTCATTCATCACTGCACCGGAGGGATTGGACGGGCTGTTACAGATGATCATCTTCGTCTTCGGGGTGATGACCTCAAGGAGACGGTCGTCCACCTGAAAGTCCGTTTCGCGAACACTGCAGTGAACCGCGGTCCCGCCCGCAAGCTGGACACAGGGCTCGTAGCTGACCCATGAGGGATCGATGATAACGACCTCGTCACCGGGGTTCATCACGGCCTCCATCGCCTCATAGATTGAGTTCTTCGCTCCACAGGCAACAACGACCTGACCCGGGGTGCAGGGAATGTGATTCTCGGTCTTTAGTTTTTCAGCGATAGCCTCCCGGAGTGCGGGAATGCCGGGAGACGGGGCATAGTGGGTCTCTCCCCGTTCAAGGGCGTCAATACATGCCCGGGTGATATGAGCGGGGGTTGGGAAGTCAGGCTCCCCAATCGACAAAACGATGACATCGATACCTGCCGCCCGCATCTGTGCTGCCCGGTCAGAAATCTCTATTGTTGCAGACGGTGCGATACCGACCACTTTCCGGGAGAGTGTTCTCATGCTAATCGCTGGACGAGTTTGATCGCCGATTCAACCGCACGGCGGGCGTAATCAATTCTCTCGGATGCCTCAAGACGGGTCATACCCGGCCCTGAGATGCCGAGGGTTACCGGTTTGTTGTATTCAAGGGAGAGGTCAATGATCTTTCGGGCGGCGTGCTGCACAACGATCTCATCATGCTGGGTAGCGCCCTCAATCACACAACCAATGGTGATAACCGCATCGATATCCTTGTTTAAAAGCAGCTTCTTGATTGCAAGCGGCATGTCATATGCACCAGGAACATAGAACTTCTCCGTCACTTCTGCGCCAAGGAACTTTGCATGTTCTTCGGCTTCAATTTCCATCATATAGGTCAGGTCGCGGTTGAATTCTGCGACGACAAATCCGAGTTTAATTACCATGGTCTCATCTGCTCCGTATCGTATAATTCAGATAGATAGAGATTGGCAGTTATCCCATAAAAGTGATGCTTCCCGAAAGTGGATCTTCACGGTGTCACAGGCTGAAAAGGAACTGCCCCCTGAATCGAAGCAGACGCAATAATTGTCCTCCTTTTCAGATAATTGCGTCAAAACGTCCGATATTAGGGGATACGCATTGGACCTATTGACCCGTGGCAGAAAAACCTGATGCAAAAAAAGTATTAATGGCGGGCAGGACCTGCGTCCTCAAATCCCTGGCGCTGACCTGTGCCTGCTTCTTTGATAAGGGCCTCAGGATAAAGGATCAGTTTTACCGCATTCTCTGCATGCTCCCGGGCCCGCCGTTCAGCAAGCCAGGCAAGCTCCTTGTCATCTTTTGCCTCATCCTCGTGGACAAAGACCTCGATGATGTGATGATTGGTCATTAGCTGGCAGTGAATCAGTCCCTGAGAAGCCTCATGTGCGCAGAGACGGTCTTTCTCTTTACCGCCCGGCATTCCAAGAGCCATGACGATGTCACAGCCCCGCTCTTCAATAAGGATCTTTGCAGCGACCGGGAGGTCTTTGACACCAGGAACCGTGTAGCGCTCGATGGAAACAGATGCATGACGCCTGAGCTCATCCACCGCGGCAGCGCCCATGTTTACGCGGGCGAATGTGGTGTCACAGACCCCGACTTTCATGCAAACAGCACCTCACAGGCGGCAGAGACTCCGTCGCCTTTGAGAGAGTATCCTGCTTTTTTGAATGAGCCCTGCACCATTGCAAGAACCGCAAGAATTTCAGGAGCACCGATGGCGCCCATGGTGCCGATCCGGAAGATCTTGCCACTTATATGATCCTGCCCGCCGGAAACCTCGATACCAAGGTCTTTGATCTTGCCGCGTATGGCGGCATCGGTGATGCCCTCAGGGTAGCAGATCGCGGTTGCGGTGTTGGAGTAGGCGTGAAGCGCATCGGTCTTTGCAAAGAGGGAGAGACCCCATACGTCTGCGGCTGTCCGGACAGCATCTGCCATCTGGCGGTGGCGGGCAATCCGGGCTTCCATGCCTTCCTCAAGAACAATCGCGCATGCCTCACGCAGAGCAAGATAGAGCGGGACGGCAGGCGTGAAGGGGGTCTGATTTTTGGCCGCGCTCTTGCGGTATGCCGGAAGGTCAAAGTAGAATGGCGGGTTTTTGCACTGCAACTCCCATGCTTTCGGGGAGACTGAGAGTGCAGCAAGACCCGCAGGTGCAGCAAGACACTTCTGTGAACCGGTGATTGCCACATCCACACCCCACTTGTCGACATATACTTTATCAGCACCGATGGAGGTGATTCCGTCCATAATAAAGAGTGCGCCGTGCTTCTTTGCAAGGCGCCCTACCTCTTCTGCAGGGTTCAGAATGGCGGCTGAGGTCTCGTTGTGGACAAGGGTAACTACCTCTGCGCCTTGTTCGAGTTCCTTTTCCAGTGCATCCAGAGGCAGAGGGGTGCCCCAGTCTGAGGCAAGTGCCACAGGGTCACCGTAGCGTTTGCTCACTTCATAGAGACGTTCACCAAACTTGCCATTCACGAGACATGCAACCCGCCTGCCCTGACAGAAATTTGATATGGCGGCTTCCATCCCGGCGGTCCCTGAACCACTGATGGTCAAAAGATCGTTTTTGGTACAGAAGATCTCTTTGAGCATCGCTGTTGTCTCTTGTATGACCAGCTCAAACTCTGCGCCGCGGTGGTTCATTGCCTGACGTGCCATCGCAAACCGTACCCGTTCCGGCATCGGGACCGGACCGGGCATCAAAAGAAGTGATTCATTTTGCATATTGATCAGTGTAATCATTTTTGGTGGTTATGCCATATGGAGGTTATGCAAGATGGGTGCCTCACATGCCAGATACAGGCATTACATCTCCACCTCCGACGCTCTCGGGTTCGGACAAACGGGAGGGAAATGCCCACCTCAGGGCACCTCATCACACACCGTATAGCCCCCGTATATTGATGCGAGACCAGCAATTCCAGGAGATAATGCCCAATCTGGTCCCCCCTTATTTTGCGCATCTATTTTTCTTTTCGGGATCCTAACATCAATCTCTTTATGCAGATACTTCGATACACTCTCACAATGGTAGATGTGGCAGTAATTGCCGGCTCGGCATCAGATAAAGAAATTGTAAGCAAAGCAACACGGGTACTCGAAGAAGAGGGCATATCCTATGACTTTCAGGTACTCTCCGCGCACCGGAATCCGGAAGAGCTCGCAGCATATGTAAAGGGTTCTGAGGCACGGGTATTCATTACGGTGGCAGGACTCTCGGCGGCACTCCCCGGCGTTGTTGCATCCCTGACAGATAAACCGGTCATTGGGGTCCCCGT
>Ga0265294_10003715_pt1 | contig 19343 bp, 17 predicted proteins | sample MunlanPumphouse3_FD_192504 | JGI IMG/M metagenome (GOLD analysis project Ga0265294, IMG submission 192504) | Groundwater microbial communities from a municipal landfill in Southern Ontario, Canada - Pumphouse #3 | ecosystem: Environmental > Aquatic > Deep subsurface > Groundwater | place...
GAATACAGGATACGCGTAATCAATACCGAGAATCCTCCCCAAAGGGTCAAAAGAGGACTACCTTGTCATCTTTGACAGACTCTTATCCTCAAAAATCTTCTTGATATAGATGATGAAGGAAAAAATTGAGGCGAAGGCACAAAGAACAAAGGTAATATTCAACACAATTGCGAAGATGGAAAGCCAGGAAGCCTCGCTCATCCAACGCTCCAAAGCGAGATATAGGATTCCTAATGCTCCTGAAATCGCATACATCACCGTCTTGCTCTTTCCATATTTGTTCGCCGGCATTACCTTTCCCTGCCCCATCATCAACATACGGATAAACAGGATGCTGAACTCCCGATACATGATGATAAGCATCACCCAGTTGGGCATTATGCCGGAAATCATGAAGCATATGAAATAGGTCAGGTGGCTCAGGGTGTCGGCAAAGGGATCCATCACCTTGCCAAGATCAGTGATCAGGTGGTATTTACGAGCAATCTTGCCATCAAGCAAATCAGTCATCTCAATAGCCACAAAAAGCACAAGGCAAAGAGCTGTGGAGGTATCCGCTAGTCCTTCTCCAAACCAATTGGTCAAATTAAATGCAATAAAAAATAAAGGAGCCATCACAAGCCTGGCCACGGTAAGTCTGTTGGGCAATGTCATACGTTTTTTCCTCCATAGAGGCAAGTATACTTGTTTTCAAGGTATCTGGCGTAATATGATGCGTCAAGAGTTTTTCCTGTAATTTGCTGAAGAAGTTCCTTGGGTTCATACAACATGCCCTTGCTATAGCATTGTTCATTCAGCCAGGAAGCAAGAACACCTAGTTTCCCCTGCTCAAGGAGCGCTTCACTATCCATGCTTTGATTAAGCTTATCCCAAATTTGCGCCCCGTACAAATTGCCCAAGGCATAGGTAGGGAAATAGCCGATATCGCCGCTAGCCCAATGGACGTCCTGCAAGCATCCCATCTGGTCATTGGGGATGGCAAGGCCAAGCAATTTCTTGCTTTCCTCGTTCCATGCCTGGGGAATATCCTGAACGCTTAGACCTCCTTCCACAAGCTTCTTCTCAAGCTCATAGCGGAGAATGATGTGAAGGCTGTAGCTCACTTCATCACTATTGGTCCTGATATAGGAGGGTTCCACGTGGTTCACCGCCTTGAGGAACTGATCGAGCGAGATATCCTGGGTCTGGGAAGGGAATATCTTCTTAAAGACAGGATAGTAATGTTTCCAAAAAGCCTCACTCTTGCCAATGATGTTTTCCCAGAGCCTGCTTTGTGATTCATGCATGGCATAAGAAGCTCCATTTGCAATACTGGTTCCTTTCTGTCTTTGAAATGAGGCACCTTGTTCATATAGGGCATGCCCGCATTCATGTATCGAGGAATAAAAGCTGTCCATCACTGAGGGGTCGGTGTATCTGGTGGTGATTCTGATATCATCATTGCCCAAGGTCGAGGTGAACGGATGCAAGGAGATAGCCCTGCTCCCCCGGCTGAAATCAAAGCCCATATCAGTTATCACCAGCTTAGCGAACTCCTCCTGTTTGTTCTGGTCATAGGGCAAACGTAGGAAGTTATCATCTACCCTTTGGTCCTTCAAGTTTTCGACCAAATGCTCCAAAGTAGGTTTTATCTGATCAAACAGGGCTGTCACCTCGGCACTGGTGATACCATTCTCATAATTGTCCAAAAGGGCATCATACAAATTCTTCTCACTGCCCTTGTTATAGGCTATGGCCTTCTCCTTTGTAAGGGAAACTATTTCTGTAAGCAAAGGGGAGAACTGAGCGAAATCATTTTCTTTCCGTGCCTTTGACCAGACCATATAGCCTTCGGTGGTGATTGCAGAAAACCGTTGCACAAATTCTTCACTTAAGGCTTTCTCTTTTGTATAGGTTTTATAGTGTAAGCGGACAAGAGCTCTTTCAAAGGCATCTTTGCCACAGCCCGAGGGTGCAGCATCACTTGCATCCATTATGGCAAGAAGATCACCCATCTCAGTACTGCAGGAAAGCCGATGGATCTCCGTGGCGATATATCCTATCTGCCGTCCTCTTTCCTCACTTTCCAATGCTGTCGCATACAATTCCTGGTCCCAGGACAGTACTGCGTTGATATGTTGAAGCATCACCATTTGGCGATCGATAGCTTCTAGGCGTGCGAATGCTTTTTCCTTGGTCATTGATCCTCCTTGGACTTTTCGATTGTAGTCTTGTTGTCCGATTAAGACAACCTGATACAACAAACAACCTGTCCACAATCACTTATGGACAGGCTAATCAAAGGAAACTCACGATAAGCTACAATTGCTCCTTGGAAGCGACGATAGCATTGACCTCGGCGATAAATGCATCAGTTGTCAAACCATTGGCCTGTTTGCCATTACGATATCGTACAGACACCAGGTTCTCGTTCATCTCGCGCTCGCCAACAATCACCATATAAGGAATCTTCAGCGTCTGGGCGTTACGGATCTTCAGATTCATTCGTCCATCACTCAAGTCGGAACTCACTCTCATGCCTGCTTTCTTGAAGACAGCCTCCAAGCTCTTGGCATAATCATAGAATTTCTCCCCAACAGGAATGATCTTGATCTGCTCAGGAGCAAGCCAGGGAGGAAATGCTCCGGCATAATTTTCCAGAAGGACTCCGAAGAATCTCTCGATGGAACCAAGCAAAGCACGATGGATCATGTACGGTTGCTTCTCAGTGCCGTCCTTATCAGTATAGGTCATATGGAAACGTTCTGGCAGGTTGAAGTCGAACTGCACAGTGGACAGTTGCCATTCCCGCCCGATGGCATCCTTGACCTTCAAGTCAATCTTCGGACCATAGAAGGCTCCACCACCCTCATCAACCTCATATTCAAGGCCTTCCTTCTCAATTGCCTTGCGCAACGACTCAGTCGCTGCAACCCATTTTTCCGGGTCACCTACGGAATGTTCCGGCTTTGTCGACAGGTATGCCTTGATATCCTGGAAGCCAAAACAATGAAGCATATGAAGACTGAACCGCAACACTTCGATAATCTCGTCTTCCATCTGCTCATGGGTGCAGAACAAATGCGCATCATCCTGGGTAAATCCCCTGACCCGCATCAGACCATGCAACGCTCCAGCCTTCTCATATCGATATACAGTGCCAAGTTCCGCCCAGCGGCAAGGAAGATCACGATAACTTTTCTTGCTGTTCATATAAATCATGATATGGAACGGGCAGTTCATCGGCTTCACATAGTAGTCGGCCTTGTCCATGACCATGGGAGGATACATGTTCTCCTTGTAAAATCCTAGATGCCCACTGGTCTCCCACAACCAGGCTTTCCCGACATGGGGAGTGTATACCATCTCATAGCCGTTGGCATAATGCTCCTGTCTCCAGAAGTTCTCGATAATCTGACGGACACGAGCCCCCATTGGATGCCAATACACCAATCCAGGCCCCGCTTCCTCATGCAAACTGAAAAGATCAAGATCCTTGCCAAGCTTCCTATGGTCCCGTTTCTCGACGTCTTCCAAGTGCTCCAAGTACAAGCGGAGTTCCTTTGCATTCGACCAGGCGGTGCCGTAGATACGGGTAAGCATCTGGTTTTTCTCGCTTCCCCTCCAATAGGCTCCTGCGATGCTCATCAACTTGAAGGCATCACCACGAAGCTCCTTGGTGGACCCGACATGGGGACCTCTGCAAAGATCGGTGAATCCTCCCTGGTTATAGGTGGAGACCTCCTCCCCCTCAGGAATGGCATCAAGCAATTCTAGTTTGTATTTCTGATCCTTGAATATCGCTCGTGCCTGATCCCTGCTCACCACGGTGCGGACAAATTTCTTATCTTCCTCAATAATTTTCTTCATCCTTTCGGTGATCTCATCCAAATCCTCATTCACCAACGGACGTGGAAGCTCGAAATCATAATAGAATCCGTCTTCAATTGAAGGTCCGATGGCTATTTGAGCGGTTGGAAACATCTGTAGCACAGCCTCTGCCATGACATGGCTCATACTATGGCGGATTCTGGAAAGTTTCTCCTGTTCCGCGCTCTTTTTTTGGTCTGCCATATCTCAAACTCCTTCCTGCAACAGCAGTATAAAAAAAGCCTTCATGCCTTCACCTTCCCGGCTACGGCAAAAGTTCCGTATTCCCGGCAAGGACGAAAGCATGAAGGTTCTTCATGTTCCGCGGTTCCACCCTGCTTCCTTTCCCCTAAGGAAAAGACTCTCTTTGGGCTTGTATCGTCAAGCAACACGTCCCAACTACTTGTCTCCGTTCGAAGGGCAGCTAAAAAGGGGTTTTCATCAGAAAGCTACCAGGTCTCTCACAGCCAAGGAAACCTTCTCTTTGATAGCAGACTCCAATTACTCGTCTTTCTCAACGCTTTGGGATAAGGATGGTACGTTACCTAAAAATAGTCAAGAGCAAATTTGCTAAGAGCTTATTCAACTATCGAGTATCCTGCATCCCTAAGCACTTGCAGGGCCTTACAGAAATTCCCTTCCTTGATAAGCACATAATCGGTATTGAAGGTAGAGAGAGCAAAAATCCCAATCTGATTGTCCGCTAGCAGTGAGGTGAGCTTGGAAAGAATTCCAACAAGGGAGAAATCAAGCACCCCCTGAATACGAAAGGCTCTCCATCCTTTTTCACAGGCAATGATATTGTGAGGTGTCTTGTCACTCGGACAGACCACAGAGAATTCCTCGTCGGTCTTGCCAACAAAAAGAAATTGATTTGAGAAATCAAGTGCGGAAACATCCTTTACTTTACAAACCGAAAAACCCTGGTTGATGACCTTAAGCTCCATTTTATCATTTTCGCGTCGCCAAAGCCTTTCCACCAGAAACAAGCAGACTTTTTCAAGATGCCTTTGATCCTTGACGGTAAAACGGCTAAGCTTGGAACTATCGATATCCAAGACCCCTACAACCCTGCCTTTGTATATGAGAGGCACCACAAGTTCGCTTCTGGATTGGCTGTCGCAGGCAATATGACCAGGAAACTGGTGGACATCACCAACCAACTGGCTTTGCTTGTGTAAGGCGGCAACACCACAAACACCTTTTCCAAAGGGTATCTCAGTACAGGCAACTTTCCCTTGGAAAGGCCCAAGATGCAAGAGTGGACGATTCTCCTCAGCGAGGTAGAATCCAATCCAGCTCACTTCCTCCAACTCTTGATGCAACAAGGCACATGCATTACTTAAACCAGTAATGCGTTTGAGGACATTACCATCCCAGCACTCAATCAAAGAAGACAACATATCATCAAGGGAATCTTTCATTTGCTCATCGATTTGACAGGAGTGGAAGCCTTGTCCCCTCCACGTAGTTTCATGGCGACGGCAGGCTTCACCACCGTGCCTGGTCCGGCTATGCACCCACCTTCGCAACACATCACTTCAACAATGTCAGCTTCAGGTGCATGTTTTTCCCAGGCCTTCATCAGACGGAACATCTTCTTATCAACACCATTGACGGGAAGTACTTTGACTTGCGGCCCTTTGTAACGGTACAACACACTATTGGCAACACCATTGGAAATCGCAAACCCACGACAATCCTCAAAACTATGAGTATCACCCAAGTCAGCCGTCTGCATCTCCCGCACGTCGACACCCTTGGCGATAAACAGACTCGCAAGCTCGCTGAAGGTAATGACTCCATCAACATTGACATCACGGGCCGCTTCCACTTTCTTGGCAAGGCAAGGACCGATAAACACAGTCAGATTGCCAGGATCCTCTTTTTTGCAAATCTCTGCGGTATACCCCATGGGTGTCTTGGATTCGCTTCGTTTCTCTTTCAAATACTGTAAATGCTTATTTCCAATCTCAAGATAGGCAGGACAACAAGAAGTGGTCATCCAACCCTCCCCCCCTTCTTTTCGTTTCTGGAGTTCGGAGGCCTCATTCCTTGCAGTAACCTCTGCTCCCTTGGAGACCTCGACCACCTTGGCAAATCCGACTTGTAACAAAGCTTCCTTAATCTGACCCAGCGTCCCGGGGAACTGCCCCTCAATCGATGGAGCTATCATCGCAGTGACGGGGGTTGCACCAACAAGCATCTTCACCACTGGAAAAAGACCGGAACGCTCAACAATAGCACCAAAAGGGCAACTCATTGCACATCGGCCACAGGAAATACACATCTTGTGATCGATCTCCACATACCCATCCTCGTTCTTCTTTATTGCCCCGACAGGACAAGCCTCTTCACAGGGAACAGGAATATGGACGACCGCATGAAACGGGCAAACCTCCATGCACTTGCCACAGCGAACGCAACGCTCTTCCATGATATGGGCCTGTCCATGGACAAAGTTTATCGCATCACGTGGACAATTTGCCAAACAAGGACGGGCAAAACATCCTCTGCAGGCATCGCTTATCAAATACTGATCGGGAGGACAAGCGCTACAGGCAGTACTGATAGTAGTCAATATCGGTACGGGAGGTTTGTCCTCGGCAAGAGCTTCCTTCACATATTCCGTCAGTGGTTTGAGCTCGTCATCAAATCGCTCGATATCGATGCCAAGCAAAGCCATAATCCTGTAACGAATCATTGCCCGTTCTTTATAAATGCAACACCGGTTAGGAATCCTATCCTTGGGAATAATAATAAAAGGAATCTTATCAGCATCTTTGTCCAATGTTCCATCAAAGAACCGTTTCAAGACTTCAGTCTGAACACGACGCTTGATCAAAGTATACTGATTGTTCAGTTCAAGCATTCACGGCCTCCGCCAGTAGTTTGCAGAATCTATCCTGATTCACGCCCCCATATATCTTGCCATTTATGGAAATGAAAGGAGGTTTGTTGTTTTGATCTTTCTCATTGGTGTTTCTTTTGCACATATCCAGACAAGAAGAACCCTCGATCACACAGCAAGCCAATACGCTAGGATCAAGAAAATCATTGTACAGCAGCAAGTCCGCACCACCTTGTACAAAACAAGCGGTCCCAACACAAATTTTCACTACAATCTTTTCTCTTTTGTTCATATGAGCTCCTTTCCCTCCCTTACAGGTACTCCTGTGAGGTCTCCTTTAAGTAATTTTCTTCCAGGGCTTTTCTAAGCCGTCCAATAATTGTTCTTCGTATACCAATCTCAGCAGGTATATTGGGATCCTGGTGCGCCTCATTTATTTTTGTCCCCACAATGAAATGCACCTGGTCGCTATCAAGAAGTAAAGTGACGAAACTCTTCACTGCATCATTGGCAAGTAAAGAAACAGGAGTCTTTTGTTCCAACACAGTGGTCACCTTACTTAGAGTCAACATACCTTCAGTCACCAAATCAATCCCTTTCATCGTGGAGGAAGGAGGCACATCTGGTGACCAATGAAGCATATCAACTTTCAGCGGCTCGTTAAATAGGCGGCTAACAATCAAGGCCGTTGTTCCTCCACTTACAATTTTCTTTCCGTTGAAATTCTTTATCTTCTCTCCCAAGAGCTCATCAGTCTCCTTGGTAAAGGGAGGACCGGTAACTACCAGGGTCCGCCGTGGATTACGCACATACACCACCGCGCAGGTGATATCATCTTTTGCAGAAAGCCCATCAAGACTGTAGGCCTTCTGGACTATCTGTTTACTCAGATCATGGCTACTGATAGCAGGGTCCCGCTCAATACACTCCCGGGCATATTCCCGTACCCCTTCCATCCTCCACCCCAAAGGGAGAACCTGCCCCATACCACTTTGGGTTATCCCATCGCTGAACATAATCAGACGATCCCCATTTACCATGGAAAAATGGGAACGCATCAGAATCTCAGCCTTGAACGCCCCTGATCGCTTGAGATCCACTTTCTCCCTGTCCCACTCAAGCAACTTGCTACCACTAAAACGCAACGAAGGGGGATTATCATATTCCACAAAGGAAACTTCTATGTCCTTCAATGAAGGATGGCGGATATCAGCGATGGTGAACGTAGAATAGCTTATCTTCCTCTCCTTGCAGACAGGAAGCGTATTCATGATAATTTTCGCACTATGGGTCAGGTCCATCTCGCTAAAGGAGAGCTTATGGGCCATATGTGCGGTAAGGGATGCAAGGACATTGGCTTTCACTCCACTCCCCAGACCATCACTCAGTGTAGCGACTATCTGGTTGTTCTCAGGATTTTTTGAAAGCAAAAAGACATCACCCCCAATCTTCTGATCATGTTTGAATATCTGCGCGTAATCCACGTCGATAAAAATATCGTTCATGTAAGGTCCTGTTGTTCATCTTTCGAGAACCCGTTCTCGTCATCATTGCTGGGGGAAGGAATCTTGAATGCATCAATAAGGCTGTTCAGCATTATCTCGGTGTCAGCGGCATTCTCTCCAAGCAAACTGGCAATCTGCTGGACCGTCGCCAAGTTTTTCTGGATAACATCCTCAGCTTTCTTCACTACTGTCTCACGCCTTACCGTCGGGCTGGTCACATCCTCGAAGATGGCACCCACAAGATGCTGGCTTTCCACAGTAAAGAAGGTTACCCGCAAAAATTTATCATTATAGTGCAACCGATACTGGTTGGTTGTTCCTCCACTGGTGAACTGTTCCCTGAACTTGTCGAAGAAGGGCACAAATCTTTCCAGAGGCAGACCTTCCACCATATTGAGCATATCACTTTCCACCGTAAAATCGACATCACCAAAAAGCATCAGGAACCCTTCATTGCAATCATGGATCTTCAATTGCGCATCAACAATCACCACCCCCATGGGAATGGTTCGGAGCAATACGTCAATTTTGCTCTGGGCTTCCTTCCTCATCTTGGTGACACACATTTCAGGTTCGGCCATTCCATCCAGATAAGCGATAGTCATCTCGCGACAACTGTTATACCCACAGCCACCACAGTTCAACTCATCACTTTTGCTGTTCTTACCAAGAAAATGCAATGCATTCTGAATCTCCTCTTCGGTATGCCTTGATGTAAACGGACTTCTTGTTGGAGGTTCCTCATGTTGCCTTTCAGCCAGTTTGAGAATACTGTACCCTTCCTTAACCAAACTATCAACAAAGTCAGGAGGAGGAACAAAGGTGTTTTTTTCTTCCATCCGTTCTTGGGTAAAACGGGAAGCGTTACCTTTCTTGTCTGCAGAGGAACGGTCCTTCTCGCATCCTGGTCCGTTGATGCACCCCCCTTCGCAACAAAGCAATTCCAAGAAGGATTGATATGCAGGAGAATCCTTTTTTTTCAAGTTTTTCAGGGTTCCGATGATAGAGTCGGTACCGCTAATAGCCACGGCATTGGTCTGAAAAGGATCCTTGCCCCAGATAAGAGAAGCTATCATACCACCCTCAACGGGATAAAAGGAAGTCGATCCCGCACTGCAGGGTACAAAGGAGGGAACCGATGATAAATCCATGGCATCCAGGTCAATATGAGCCTGGGACAGCCAAGAATGGAGTTCCCCGAAGGTCAAGGCAAAATCAGGATACCCGGGAGTCTCGTCCGCCTCCACCTTCTTGGCGATGCAGGGTCCGATGAACACTATACCGATATCATCGCCATACAAATGGCGAAGAAAAGCACTATGACATTGCAAAGGGGAAGGTATCGGCATAAGCTTGTCATTGAGATCCGGATAATATTTATGGACCAACTGGACCACAGAAGGACAAGCGGTGCTGATGAAGGGACATTTCCCGTCGTGGGCCCTGGCATAGGACTCAATACTTGCATTGACCAGGGCGGCACCTATAGAGGTTTCGCTGATATCAGAAAAGCCCAATTGCTTCAAGGCAACAAGCAAAGCCTTTTCCTGGCCAACAAATTCCGATGCAAATGAAGGAGCTAATGAGACATATACCTTTTTCTTACTTTTAAGGAAAAGCTGAACCCTTGCCAAATCATTCCTAATCTTTTTCGCATGAGCAGGACAAGTATCCACGCAATGACCACAATAGATGCATCGGTCCTTGACCACCACAGCCGAGCCATCCTTGACCTGGATGGCCTTCACAGGGCAATTCCGAACACATTTATAGCAATCCCTGCATTCTGTCAGCTCAGTATAGATTGGATAAATCATTTCTTCTTGGCTTCCCCGTCCTGTTTTGCAATTGCCTCCGCGAGCAAGTCCACAACACAATCACTTTGAATCCCCGAATAAGAGATTCCATTTATTTTGATATTTGGACCGGTAGAGCAAGCACCAAGACACAAATGTCCCACAAGATTCACTCTGTCCTCCAAATGATTCTCCTTGATATACGACTCCAAATTCAAAAGTGCTTGGGAATTCCCACGTGCAAAGCAGGAACTTCCCATACATAACTCCACCTCGATTTTTTCCATAGCATCATCCTTTGGTTCAATACAAGGTATCCTATTTTTCTGCACAAGTCAATCAAAACATGATTTTAATGTCACGAATAATCCATTTTAGGGGAGCTTATTATTATAATTGATGATTATAAAATAACAACATTCACATTAAAATGAAAAAATGGGAAATATCAAATTCATCTCTTTCTTTTTAATCAGACATTTTCCGTTTTACTTTCGCTGACAATACTGCAAAACTCACCGCCAAGTCCGTACGCTGCAGCACTATGTCACCCGGCACCTTGATGTCCACTGGTGCGAAATTCCAGATAGCAAGAATTCCACTTTTGACAAGAAGATCTGCAACATCCTGGGCACTTTGGGCAGGTACCGCGATAATTGCAATATGAATTCGGTTTTCCAAAACAAAGGAAGGTAATTTCTCCATCGAAAAGACAGGAACCTCACCAAGGAATGTACCAACTTTTGCCGTATTCAAATCAAATGAGGCGATAATCTTGAGCCCGTAGCCGTCAAAACCTTCATATCGCGCCAACGCCGAACCAAGATGCCCTGAACCGACCAGAATGGCCTCACTGCTATTATCCCATCCCAGTTGCTCTTCAAGCATAGCAATCAGAGCCTCGACTTCAAAACCGATTCTCGGTCTTCCTTCAATTCCCGTACAAGAGATATCCTTACGGACCTGAATGGGTTTCAATCCCAGTTCATTGGCCAACATGGTGGCGCTGATATGAATCATACCCTGTTTTTTATAGAGCTTAAGCAAGCGAAGATATGAAGGAAAACGTTTGATGGTGGGAATTGGTATCTGCATCTCAGGTTCCAAGCAAGGCATGGTAGACTTTATCGATGACCGCCCGAGAAGTGGACGCCCCCGCTGCAAGCCCGATTTTCTCATATGAACGCATCTCCTCCGTCACACCCCCTTCGTTCTCAATATGCCATACTTTCTTTTTCTGACATTGAAGTAGATTCACCAATGCATTGGTATTGGCGCTGTTCCTGCCTCCCACCACAATCACTGCATCGCAAAGCCTGCCAAGTTTGAGCACAGCCTTCCGTCTCTTGAGGGAACTGGGACAGATTGCATTGGCAAAAAAAACGGAATAACCTTTTTTTACCAACACATCACAAATGTTTTGGTAAGGCTCAATCTCAAATGTGGTCTGTACAAACACAGCGTAATGCTCGGTATATGAGAGCCGAGAGACATCCTCGGCTTTCTCAAGGATTATGACAGGCACATTCCTGACCTGGCTCATCGCCTTCATTTCATCATGATCCTTATCCCCGACAAGGATAATCTTATGAGTTGAAGACAGGGTACGAATCATTTCGATGTTCCTTTTTACGATTGGGCAAGTCGCATCACAAATGGCAAAACCCGCATCAATGAAGGATTGCCTAATCTCGTCGCCAACCCCATGCGCCCTGATGACCACCGTCCCCACTTCCTGTCCTATGGGACTTGAAATAATCTTCAACCCTTTCTTGGAAAATAAAGAACATACATCAGGATTATGAATCAATGCTCCAAGACTATAGACAGGACCCTTGCTGGAGCTCAGGGTGGAATTTGCCAAATTAATCGCCCTGGCGACTCCTCCACAATAGCCTATAAAATCGGAAAGTATCACTTGCATAACCCAAGTATAACAAAAAGCCGCCAAAAGGACGAACCCCCTGGCGGCAGACATTATTTGAAAAACAATTATTTCTTCTGAGTCTCTTCTTTCTTTACCTTATGCTTGTTCTGTCCTTCAGTAATCCAATTGAGGAATACAGGGGCGATGAAGTTGGAACTGAACGTGCCAACAATCACACCAAAGATCATGCAGATGGCAAACAACTTGATATCTCCGGAAGAGAAAACAGCAAGTGGAATGATAGCAAGCAAGGTTGTGAGGGAGCTCATCAGGGTTCGGCTCATGCTCTGGGTCACCGACTTATCAATCAAGGCGGGCAAACCAGCATCCTTTGACAAGGTCACATTCTCACGAACACGATCGAAAATGACGATGGTGTTATTCAAGGAATATCCGATGATGGTAAGCAAGGCGGCAACAGTGGTGCTTGAGAATTCCAAACGGAACAGGCTGATGAAACCTAGCAACATGAACACATCATGCATCAATGCGATGATAGAGCTCACTGCATAGGCAAAACGGAACCTGAACCAGATGTAGACAAGAATCAGGGCCAAGGCTACTAAAATGGCAAGAACTGAGGAACGAAGCAAGGAGGAACTGAATTTAGGCCCCACATAATCACTCTGAAGAACCACCACGTTCCCTGCACCAAAAGTACTTTCCAAACAAGCAGTCACCGCACTCTCCAATGAAGACTGCGTATCATCATCCTTCATGCCGACACGAATCTGGAACACCTGGTCACTTGCAACTCCTACAGTCTGGATCTTCACGTTACCTAGAGAGGAGAGGGCGCTACGTACCTGATCAATGGAGACCGACCCTCCATTAGCAAAATTCAGGACGGTGGCATCACCGCTCAAGGTTGCAGGAAAACCATATCCGCTAACCAAGGTGCTTGTCTTCAAAGAACCATCCAACGCAATCGCGCTAATCTTACCTATCTTGTTCAAGGCGGTAGCCAAGTCAGCTGCTGTCGGATATGTTGCACTATCCATAACATAGCTCTTCACCCCACCCTCACCACGGACTTCAAGCGTCAAGGATGAGGAAGCAATGGAAAGGATGGCACTCTCAGCACCACCATAGGTCACTGACAGACCAGCGGGAGCGAGTTGGATTCTTTCTCCGAGACCACTCTCAAAGTCAATCCCACGGTTAAACCCACCAAAGACTATGAAGCTGACAAGACCGACGACCAACAGCACTACTGCCAAAAGGCAGGAATACCAGCGGAATTTAATTACTGGAATATCTTTCTTTGCCATATTAGTTTTTCCTCCAGCCGATATACAACTTTGCACCTTTCTTATCTGTCACCGTCGCATCCATAATCAGATGGGAGACAAACAAAGCGGTAAACACCGAGCTAACAATACCGATAGTGAGGGTATTGGCAAATCCCTTGACCGCCGAGGACCCAAGCTGGGACAGAACCACTGCGGCAATGATAGTCGTAATGTTGGAGTCCATGATTGTCCAGAAGGCTTTGTTGTAACCAGCCTTAATTGAAGCCTGAGGGGTCTTCTTTTGCTTCAGCTCTTCCTTGATTCGCTCATAAATGATGACATTGGCATCAACGGCCATCCCGAGGGTCAACACCAAACCTGCGACACTGGTAAGTGTCACAGTGAAATTGAAAGCGGAAAGCACGCTGACCATAATCACCAAATTAAACAACAAAGCCAGGTCTGCAACCAGTCCGGCGAGACTGTAGTAAGCCACCATGAACACCATCACCAGAATCAAGCCAATAAGCAAGGCCTTGAAACCAACGGCAACCGAATCCTCTCCAAGGGTTGCTCCTACACTCTGCTGGCTGGAAACGGTCAATTCAATCGGCAAAGCTGCAGTCCTTAGCACAATAGCTAAGTCATTAGCCTCATCCGCACTGAAACCACTAATCTGTACACTATTTCGGATGGCTTCATTGATGGTCGCCATTGCCTTGACATTGCCATCCATGACCACTGCCATCATCTTGCCCACATTGGTGGAAGTAAGTTTATAGAACAAGTCGCCCCCAACTGTATCAAGCTGGAAGTTAACAACAGGTTTGCCGGTGATACCATCAGTGGAGGTCGTTGAGCTCTCAAGATGCTCACCATCCAAACCAATCTCCTCATCAAGCACGACAAAACTCTTCAGTTCGTCAATACCATAAGCATCACTTACATAATACCCAGTGGCGATTTTACCCGCAGGAAGGAAAGAAGGTTGCTTGATGGCACCACTATCGGTATACACCTCGCTTGGATTCTCCTTGAAGTAGGACTGCAACTGCGTTGTAAGATCGGAATCAACCATCTGGAAAGTCAAAGAGCCCTTGCCACGAAGAAATGAATTGACCCTCTCTGGATCGGAAGCACCTGGAATCTCAATGAGAATCTGATCGGACCCTTGAAGTCTAATCTCTGGCTCGCTAACACCGAACTGGTCAATACGTTTCTGCAAAATCTCAATATCCTGATTGACAACCTGGGTGACTTCACTACCGGAAACAGCAGACCCTTTCTTTGCCTCATAGCTCGCCACATCAGCATCAAGCAAGATACTCATGCCACCACGAAGGTCAAGCCCAAGTTGCAAAGCCTTGTTGGAAAGCGCCTTCATATTGACAAGCTCCGTGCGATAATAACCCTCGCTGGCATCAAACATATTCTGCTCTGAATAGAAGCCACCAAGTAAAGCAGAGACAGTCCAGGCCTTGGGTTGGGATTGTTTTGAAGCCTTGTAGTTGTCTTTGGCAGTTTTTTTCAAGTAAGCATACTCGCTAGGAATGGCAGCATCGCTGTCACTGACTACGAGATCCTTAAGGGCACGTAAATCACGAGAAGCTTGTCCCCGTGCGTACTCTTTAATCTGCACATTCGAGCCTGTTGCCAGGTCTTTGGTAGCTTGCGGTACAAACCAGTACCACTTGATAGTAGGATATAAGAAAAACCCACAAATCAAGACCACCAGAAGCACAATGACCAGACGACTCCGTTTTTTCATGATATTCTCCAGATGTCAATTATAGATTACTTATTTAGTTTTGTCTGACTTTTCAGGCTCTGCTGTCTCTACTATAGGCTCAGAGGTTTTTGTTTCTTCCTCATTCGAAGGAGCCTCGACCTTCTCAACCTTTTCCTCTTCTTTCTTGGACTTGGAAGGAGCTACCTTGGCCTTGCTGTCTACAACCGCATTGATGGCGTTCTTGGTGAACTCAATACGGGTGTTGTCATCAACTTTGACTACCACGGTACTTTCCTTGACTGCGACAACGGTCCCATGGATTCCTCCAATGGACACGACCTTATCACCTTTCTTCATACGGCTAATCATTTCCTGAGCTTCTTTGTCCTTCTTCTTCTGAGGACGAATCATCAAGAAGTAGAAAATGACAATGATAAGACCGAACGTGACAAACGTCATCGTCATGGAACCAGTGGTGCTCTGTCCAGTGGATTCTGAAGTAGCCATGGCATTTAACAAGAATGTAAGCATATAGAGTCCTCGCTTTTGTTGGATTACCTAGGAAAACGGCATACATTCCCATTTTTCCAAGTATCGAGAAAAGTACCACGCTTTGGCTATGCTAGTCAAGTTTTGATAAGGCAACGCGGTAGTTTAAAACAAAAAAAGGGCCGCAAGATGTTTCACCTACGACCCTTTTAGTGTAATCCTTACGATTACATCATACCGCCCATACCACCTTCACCACCGGCTGGAGCTGCTGGAGCAGCAGCTGGAGCTGGAATATCAGTGATAGCACATTCCGTGGTCAGAATCAGAGCAGCAATGGAAGCTGCATTCTGCAAGGCACTGCGGGTAACCTTTACAGGGTCCACAATACCACTCTTGACCATATCAACCCAAGTCATGGTCTCTGCATCAAAACCGATACCAGGCTTGGAGTTCATGCACTTATCGGCAATGATGGAACCATCAACACCCGCATTCTCTGCAATCTGGCGAATTGGTTCCTCCAAAGAGCGACGGACAATCTTGTAACCAACTTTCTCTTCCTCAGTGAAGGAAGCAAGATTAATCTCACCCATGGCTTTTGCCGCCTGAGCAAGAGCGACGCCACCACCTGGGATGACACCCTCCTCAATAGCAGCACGGGTAGCACTCAGGGCATCTTCCACCCTGTGCTTCTTCTCCTTGAGCTCAACCTCTGTCGCTGCGCCAACATTCATGACGGCAACACCACCAGCAAGCTTCGCAAGGCGTTCCTGCAACTTTTCCTTGTCATAGTCACTGGTTGTCTCACCAATCTGATTCTTAATCTGCGCAATGCGATCCTGAATATCTGAACTCTTGCCGTTGCCATTGATAATGGTAGTATTCTCTTTCTCGACCTTGACACTCTTTGCACGACCAAGCTGAGCAAGCTCGGTATTCTCAAGCTTCATGCCAAGTTCTTCGCTGACAACCTGTCCTCCGGTAAGGATGGCGATATCCTCCAGCATCGCCTTGCGGCGATCCCCAAAACCAGGAGCCTTGACAGCAACCACATTGAGAGTGCCACGAACACTATTGACAACCAAAGTCGCCAAAGCCTCGCCATCCACATCCTCTGCAATAATCAGCAAAGGCTTGCTGGATTGAGCAACTTTCTCCAGCACGGGGAGCAATTCCTTCATGTTGGAAATCTTCTTGTCATAAATGAGAATATAAGGACTATCCAGTACAGCGGTCATGGTATCCCTGTTATTGCAGAAATAAGCTGATAGATACCCACGGTCAAACTGCATACCCTCCACATAATCGGTTGAGGTTTCGATAGTCTTTGATTCCTCAACGGTGATGACACCATCAAGACCAACCTTCTCCATTGCATTGGCAATCTCGTCACCAATGGTGTGGTCATTGTTGGCGGAAACAGAAGCGACTTGTGCAATCTCTTCTTTTTCCTTAATGGGGGTAGCGATCTTCTTGATCTCGGCTATCGCATCAACAACTGCCTTGTCGATACCACGGCGGATACCCATCGGGTTGACCCCAGCGGCGACACTCTTCATACCTTCCTTGGTGATAGCCCAGGCGAGTACAGTCGCAGTAGTGGTTCCATCACCAGCAACATCGTTGGTTTTTGTGGCTACTTCCTTGAGAAGCTGAGCACCCATGTTTTCAAACGGATCCTCAAGTTCTACTTCCCTAGCCACGGAAACACCGTCCTTTGTTACAGTAGGAGCACCATACTTCTTGTCCAAGACAACCAAACGGCCTTTAGGGCCGAGGGTAATCATGACAGCGTGAGAAATCTTCTCAACACCTCTTACCAGAGACTTTCGAGCCTCTTCATTGAATTGTAATTGCTTTGCCATGTTATTTTAACCTCTCAAGCATAATGATTTCGTTTAAGGCAACAACTTCTGCCGTGTTGTAATCTACTAATTTTTTTACTAAGAAGCAAGAGAAAATTTTCTTTCCAGTTAAAATTGGGAGACTATTTCTTTTCACCTTTTCACAATAAAGAAAGAAACACTTCCTATTCCCAGCACTATATTGTTCCAAGCCTTTCCCGAAACAAAAGAATCTTTTAGATTACAAAATGACAGAGAGCATCCCTCCAATCAAGCAAGCAAACAAGTTGGAAAGAAAATTAACCATATCGTTGTCCATCCAAGGAAGGCCTCTTCTGAGCTCAAACTTTATCCCTTTTTCCTCACTGTGCTCCGTAAGCCGGTCATGAATATGGTCATAATAGCAAGCTTGGACGGTGCATCCAAGAAAACTGTCGAACACAGAACCCAGGAAACCGGAGATGGTTACGATAGCCATCAAAAGGAAACCAGGGGCGCTAGGTGCAAAGAAATTGGAGAACCAGCACAAGGCAATCACAAAGGAGGCGATAAAGCCGCTGAGCATTCCCAAGGAAGTGACGGCACCACTCAGCCCCCTGGGCATCGGTCTTCCACTTACCAACGAGACAGGAGTCTGCTTGGATAGAATACCGACATCCCCGCTGGCGGTATCACTTGCGGCCTCACTGACAGAGCAAGCAAACATTACAAGAAAGGGCATGGAGGGGCTATAAGCATAACAAAGGGCACAGACCAAGGCCAAGGAGCCATTGGCCAGAACCTGAGCGCTGTCACGGCAACCGCCTTTCTTTTGGATTATCGACTGGGTCCGGGCTCTGTAGGCCTTCGCTATTTTTCCAAGAACTCCAGCGGCAAGAAAAAACAGGAGCATGGTGAGCAAAGCACCAAATCCAAGTATCCATGTTATGCCAAACCCAATAATCACTGCGCAAAGAGCTCCTAGAAAAGTAAGTTGCTTAGCCACATACGCAAGTATCCCAATAGTCAGCATCAAAGCAAGAAGAATCCATTGGGGATAGGGCAAAGCAAAGAACCAAGTATTAAAAAGGGAAACGAATGAAAGGCAAGGGGGCACAAGATTGGCATATTGACTCATACATATACTCCGGCTATGAACGCAACAAGAAGAGGAACGCTCATGTTATCCAGCCCGTAAGGGGTTATCGCCTCAACCACCGAGGCTACAAGAGCGACGACAAGTGCGCCAGCAAAATTGCCAAGGACAAGACAAGCAACGACAAGACTTACAAGGAACATGGCTATCGTCCCTTGATAGCTTTTCAGATGGAAAAACCAAGGAAGCCTGTCCTTCCCCCATTTTTGCCCGATGATTGCCGCAAGACTATCCCCATATCCCATGACAAGCACCCCGCAAAGGCAGGCCCGGACTGAGAGTACCCGGTTGTATTGGAGCAAGACAAGAACAATCAAGGACACAGGGAAGTAAATCAACCCAAGATTCTTATGGGATTCGCTTTCTCCCTTCTTGAAGAGGACAAACAGACTATTCAATACAACGAAACAGACGGGACCAATAAGGGCGTATCCGACCTGGGTGAAAAAGCTCATCTCAATGAACCACCAATTGCTGACTCCCATGTGTACTAATTTTCTTACCCCCATTGGAGAGAGTCCGCCCCATTTGCCAAGCGCAAACGAGAGGGCAATCACAGCAGAAAGGAAAAAAACTGAATAAAGTAAACCCCAAAGATTGCTTTGCATGGATTCATCATGCAACAAAATGAAAGGGAATTGCAAGATTTCCAAGGCTTTGTCCTTGAGTGGTTGATGCACTTTCCCCTTTTTCTCAATTGCGGTAAAATATACCACGCTTGGCGATTCTCACCAACATATTGGCTACTTTATCAAAGAAAACGAAGTCCAGGAACTGTTTTCCTGACTTGGCATGGTTATTGCTGAAATGATTTTCGGCGAGGAGCTTCAATCTATGGGAATTGTCTCTGGTTCTTTACTTATACCTGGTGCGCATATCAATGAATTGGGCTTGGTGGTAATTGTTTTGCAGTCTTTCAGGATGGTATTGACCAAGCATCATACTTCTCATATATTACCGAATGTTTGGTAACATACATGGCA
>Ga0265294_10003716_pt1 | contig 19342 bp, 16 predicted proteins | sample MunlanPumphouse3_FD_192504 | JGI IMG/M metagenome (GOLD analysis project Ga0265294, IMG submission 192504) | Groundwater microbial communities from a municipal landfill in Southern Ontario, Canada - Pumphouse #3 | ecosystem: Environmental > Aquatic > Deep subsurface > Groundwater | place...
ATAATCCCTATATTTATTATTAGGAGAAATATTTTCCAATATTCAAAAGAGTATAAAAATAATTTTATAAAAAAAATCTTTGAACAATATTAAGGGGATAATGATTTAGCAATTAAAAAATGAATCTTCTTTCCAATTTTTATCAAAACCCATTTGGTTTACATCTATTTCATATCTTTCAATTAAATCTTTTAATTTTTCTTTCCATTTATTTTCTGGATCAATTATTGAAACCAAATAATCAATTATTATCAATAGTGAATAAATTTTCTTTGTTTCTTTATTGAAGCATTCTTTATATTTCTTTGGCAAATTGTTAGGGATTAAATGTTTTAAAGTGTAATCTTCATCCCAAATTTTAGCATGATGAGCACATTTATTTCTAATTATAGAAAGAATCCAAAGCCAAGAAGAAAAAATTTGGTGAGTATTGATATGATAATTTTTAGCTATTGCTTTTTTTACTAAACTATTATTATTTAAGCTATAAATTTTTGATAAAGTTCCAAATGTTGTAATTTCTACAAGCATCCAAAGAGGAGGAAGAGCTTGAGAATAATTTTCAGAAAAATGTTTAATAAATTTTAATCTAGAGTTTTGTACTTCTTCGGATAACTTTCTTTTTAATTTTATAAAGTTATCGTTTTGATCATTTTTTTCATTTGGCTAGCTTTTGTAAAAAGCAAGTAATTATTTTCTACTATGGGAAAAGGAGTAAGATATTCTGACATATAATAAGCAATAGATGTTCTAAAAGAAATTTCTATTGTTTCAATAACATTAAAAAGAATTTTTCTTAGTTCTTTATCAAAATAGTATTCATTTATAATAGATTTAAAAGTTGTTTTATCTAAAAAAAAGTCATTAGAATCTTGTTTTTTATACCAATATCCACTTAAACGATAATAATTTAAGTTCAGTAAATATTTTTTTGCTTTTTGTTCATTATTAATAATTAATTTTCGATTTTTCAATAATTCTAATTGTTGATCTACAGAAATCCAAGGCTTATTATAAGGTTTTTTCATAGAGTTGTTATTTTTTTGTGACATTTTTCCCCTAGAAAAACACCCACCTGTTTGAGGAAGTAACAAAAATTACTCTAGCCTAAGTGGGCTTAATTAATTAAAATATAACATGTTTTTAATATAAGTCAATGAGTGATTACTAATAATATATGTAATTCTAAAAAAGAATTACATAAAAAATACCTTCCTATTTGAGGAAGTAAATAAATACTCTAGCCTAGGAAGGTTTAGTTAGCTACATTATACTCAACCTTAAAGAAAATTCAATAGAATAGAAATTTATTTTTTATTAATTGGAGAAAAACTGAAGGTTAACACACAATTAAGGCTTACTTGTTTTACTATTATACCCTTTATGATATAATATTTCTTATATTTGTAAAAATATACCCATTAAGGTATAAATTTAAATATTTTGTTGATGTTATACCCTTTATAGTATAATATAGTCTTATTGAGGGTTATATGAAAGGTTCAATAATTGGAAATTTTATTAAGAAAGAAAGAAAGAATAGAGGGCTTACTCAAAAAGACTTTGCTCAATTCTCTGGACTTGGATTAAGATTTATTAGAGATTTAGAACAAGGAAAACCAACGGTAAGACTCGATAAAGTAAACAAAGCCTTAAATATGTTTGGAATGGAAGCAGCTCCTGTTAAGTTGAGGAAAGAAGACAATGAGGAAAGCTAAAGTTTATGTTGATGAAGTTAATGCTGGTTTATTAGTAGAGGAAGATGATGGATATTACTCTTTTATCTACGACAAGGATTACCTTAAATACAAAGATCATCCAGTATCTTTAACTCTTCCTGTTAGAGAACTTCCTTATAAATCAAAAGTGTTCTTTTCTTTCTTCGATGGGTTAATCCCAGAAGGATGGATGTTAAATATATTGGTTCAAAATTGGAAACTGAATCCCTCTGATAGAATGGGACTACTTCTAGCTTGCTGTGAAGATTGCATTGGTAATGTAAAGGTAAAAAAATATGAATGATGTTTGTTTGTGTTGTGGAAAGAAACTTGAAAAAGGTGAAGTTGATTGGCACAAAAAATGTATCAAGAAATTTTTTGGAATAGAAAGTCTTCCAATTATAAATGTTGAAGAATTTTCTAATCTCTTTCTTGATTCTCCTAAAAACCAATCAATAGTGCCAGGAGTACAAAAGAAAATTTCTCTTCATTTAAAGAAAGAAGGTAAAACTAGCAGATTAACTATTGTTGATTATCCTAGTGGTTATATTTTAAAACCTATCTCCAATCAATATGAAAATTTACCAGAAAATGAATGGTTAACCATGCATTTGGCTAACCTTTGTAAAGTAGAAACGGTCCCTTTTGCTCTTATAAGACTAAATAACAATTCATTAGCATATATTACCAAGAGGATTGATCGTGAAGGCAAAAATAAAATTCCAATGGAAGATTTTTGTCAATTAGGGGGAAATCTAACAGAAGATAAATATCACTCTTCCTATGAGCAGGTAGGAAAAATTCTATCAAAGTATTCCTCAAATATAGGACTAGATTATTTTAAGCTTTTTGATATTATTTTATTTAGTTTTATTGTGGGAAATAGTGACATGCATTTAAAGAATTTTTCAATTTATAAAAAGAATGGAAAATATATTCTTTCTCCAGCTTATGACTTATTGAATACTATAATCTTAACCAATGATTTAGAAGAACTTGCTTTAACATTGGAAGGTAAAAAGAGTAATCTAAAAAAAGAGAATTTCATAAATTTAGCTAAAAAATATGAATTGTCCAATACTCAAATAAGGAATATCTTTAATCAATATGAAAAAAATTATGATAAAATAATTAATAAAATAAACACTTCCTTTTTAGATGATGCTATGAAGAGGTCTTATATTAATTTAGTTAAGAAAAGATTTAACCAATTAGCTTTTATCAATTTCCAACAAAAATTCAATTAGGTTTTTATGAATTATTCCATCTCTATTAATTAATATTTTATCCATACTAATTACGTATTTTGGATAATTGTTTTTAATATTATTATATGCTCCAAATTCTCTTTGGACAATTTTTTCATCACTTAACAAATAACAGGCTTGAATATAAAATCTTTCATCTTTGTTTTCAACAATAAAATCTACTTCACCTTTATAAGTTTTACCAACATAAATTTTATAACCACGTGCAATTAGTTCATTATAAATAACTGTTTCAACTAAGGCTCCAGCTTCTTTTGAAATTTTATCTTTTTTTAAATTAAAAAAACCCAAATCTTTAACATAAACCTTTTCTTCAAAAGACAATATTTTTTTGCCTCTTATATCATATCTTGGAACTTTATCGATAATACAAGAATTAACAATATTATTAATGTATTCATACACACTAGGCGTAGAAACTTTAAAACCATTACTATTTAAAACTTTTGAAATATTTGTTCCGGATATTGTTTTTGCTGAATTAGCAATTAAAAAATCAATTACTTTTTCTAAGCTAATAACACTCTTAGTATTTGTTCTATTAATAATATCTCTTAAAACAATTGTTGAATAAATACTTTCTAACACGTTATATTTACTATCTTCAGCTATTTTACAAACAAGTGGAATTCCACCCCATTTAAAATATTCTTCTAATAACTGATCTTTTGATTTTTTACTTTTTTTATTAAATTCAAGGAATTCGCTAAATTTAAATGGCAATATATTAAAATTTACTATTCTACCACTTAACAAAGTGGCTAATTCTCCGGACAATAAAGTTGAATTAGAGCCTGTAATAAAGATGCTACAATTATTAGTGGATCTAAAAGAATTAATTACCCTTTCAAATCCTTTTACATTTTGAATTTCATCAATGAATATAAAATATTTCTTCTTGTTTATTAGCTTATCCTTGATATATTTAAAAAGCTCTACATCTTGAAGTAATTTTCTATTTTCAAAATTTTCTAGATTGATATAAATAATATTATCTTTTGATATACCTTGCTCTTTTAATTCTTCAATAATTTGCAACATTAAAACAGATTTACCCGCTCGGCGCATTCCTGTAATAACTTTTATCATTTCAGAATTGTAAAAGGGCCTAAGTCTTTTTAAATATACTTCTCTTTTTACATTATCCATTTTTCTTCCTTGCTTTATATTATACAACGTGAAGTTAATTAAGTAAATCAGAATTAAATACGTTTAATTCTATTGCAAATTATTTAATAGAATTAATTATATTTAATTCTATTGTATGTAATATCAAATTTGTATTAGGAGTTTATCTTTCTAGCTTCATCAATTAAACAAGCAATAGTAATGCTTCTTTCATGGCTCATTATTGAAGATTCTAAAGCTTTTTCTTTTAAGCATTTTATTACTTCCAAGGCTTCATATTCATATCCATTTCCTTTAAAAGGAAATTCATAAACGCTCTTTTTTTTATCATCATCATCATAATGAAAAACTTTAGTTCCATTCCAAAAAGAAGGCATTTTTATTGTTCCTTTGGTTCCATGAATATATAAATCTTGTTTTTGATCAAAATTAAAACTAAAGTGCAAATTAGCATTTCTTCCACTTCCGAAGTTAAGTATTATTGAGGAGTCTGTATCAACTTCAGCATTTCCTTTTGAAGTTAAGTGTATCATTCTTATTGGATTTTCACCAAAAAGATCGCAGGCTAATTCAAGTCCATAAATTCCTACATCAAATAGTATTCCTCCTCCTAGATTTTTTGTTAAATGCCTTATACAAGTTTTAGGATCAGCTTTAAAACAAAAACTTGATTTAATGTTTTGGATTTCTCCAATTTTACCATTTTCTACTAATTGTTTTGCCTTTTGGTAACTTGGAAGAAATTTTGTCCAAAAAGCTTCCATTAGAAAAACTTTATTATTTTCAGCTTTTTTACAAAGTCTTTTACAGGTATCAGCATCAAGTGAAAGTGGTTTTTCACAAAGAACTGATTTGTGATTATCAATAGCAAGATCAATACAAGCTTCATGAAGGCTGTTAATAGTTGAAATATAAATAACATCAACTTCAGGGTCTTTTGCTAGTTCTTCATAAGAGTTATAAACTTTTTTAATTTGGTATTTTTCTGCAAAGGCTTCGCCTTTTCCTTTCGATTTTGAAGCTACAGCATAAAGATCTGCTTCTTCTATTACTTGAAGTCCCTTTACAAAGCTGTTTGCAATGTTTCCTGATCCCATTATTCCCCACTTTATCATTAAATGCCTCCCCCAAATAACATTAGTTTCCCCTTAAGTCTAACATTGACTTTATTTGCGGTAAATAAAGAAAGCTTAAAATTATTTATAAATTACTAATTTTATATGAAGTACTCATTATTCATAGTTTCAAATGAGTATTATTTTAATCTTCTTTGAGTAATTACTCAAATACCAAAAAGAACTAGGATGTGATATGATTCAAGGTTATTTTTTTAGCAAACCCTTGCTTCTAAATGAATTTGAAGAATTCTATAAAACTTTTGACCTGGAAAAATATTTATAAACATAAGCGAAACTGCTTATATCCTAAGCTAATCTGCAAAGAATTATATCTTTTAGCATTTATAATAGAATAAAAAAGAAAAAAGAGAAAATAATTCGATGCAGAAAATAAATCAATCAAGTGTCAGTTTTTTTAAAAAGAATAAAAGTGTTTATGTTTTTGTAGCAATATCTTTATCTTGGTATTTCATATTTTGTTATGGACCGATGTATGGATTGATACTTGCTTTTAAAGATTATAACGCCTCAAAAGGAATTCTTGGAAGTGCTTTTGTGGGTTTAAAACACTATCGGAAATTATTTGAATCTGCAGAATTCTTTACAGCCTTAAAGAATACTATAGTTATCAGCTTTGGAAGGCTTTTAATTGAATTCCCAGTCCCAATAATTTTGGCACTTTTGTTAAACGAACTTCAGGATGGTAAATTCAAAAAAACTCTTCAAACTATATTTACCTTTCCCTTTTTTTTATCTTGGGTTGTAATTGCAAGTATAGTTTTGAATATGCTTGGAAGTGATGGGGTTATTAATAATATTTTACTTTTTTTTGGAAATAATAAAGAACAATTTTTGGCAAAAAAAGAATTGTTTCGTCCCCTTTTGTACATTTCTAGTATTTGGAAAACAGGAGGCTGGACAAGTATTATTTATCTAGCTGCTATTTCAGCAATACCCCCTGAATTATATGAAGCAGCATTTATTGATGGTGCAAATGGCTTTCAAAGGATGTTGTATGTAACTCTGCCTTCTTTAAAATCCGTAATTACAATTATGCTACTGCTTGCGATTGGAAATACAATGAATGCCGGATTTGATCAAATTTTCAATATGTATAATCCAACAGTAATTAATGTTTCTGACGTTTTAGATACTTATATATATAGAATTACTTTTCAGACTGCAGGAGATTTTGGTTTTAGTACAGCAGTAGGTTTGTTTAAATCGTTGGTAAATTTTATTTTATTATTTTCTTTTGATAGACTTGCAAAGATGCTTGGGGAAGAAGGATTATTCTAGGAGGAATAAGTGAAAAACACATTAAAAAAAACTAATGGCTTTAGAATAGCAATATATATTTTTCTGGCAATTGCAGGCATTATATGCATTTTCCCATTTTATAATACTTTTCTTGCATCAATTTCAACTCAAAAAGAATTTGCAAAAAATCCTTTAATGTTGTTTCCCAAAGAAGTGACTTTTAGTGCTTATGAATATTTGATTAATGTAACCAGTTTTCTTTTAGGATATAAAAACACTTTTTTTCTTTTATTATTTGGCCTTCCAATTAGTATGATTGTTTCTGTTTCTACCGGATATGCAATGTCACGTCGTAATTTTCCAGGAAAAAAAGTATATGTATTTGTTATTCTTTTTACAATGTATTTTAGTGGAGGATTAATACCACTTTATTTATTAATGAAGGCATTAAATCTGACAAATAGGTTATTAGGAATAGTTTTTCTTGGAGCTGGAAATACATTTTATTCTATATTGATACGAAATTATTTTAAAACTATCCCTATTGAACTTGAAGAATCTGCCAAAATTGATGGTGCAAATGATTTTGCAGTCTTCTTTAAAATAATCTTACCTTTAACCATTCCTATTATGGCAACAGTTCTCTTATTTTTTGCAGTTGATAAATGGAATGAATGGTTTAATGTCATGCTTATGATAAGAGATTCTTCAAAGTGGACAATACAAGTAATGTTGAGAAATATTGTATTTACCACTTTAGATGCTATGTCAACTCGAATGGTATCTGTCGAAAAAACTTATTATTCATTGAGTTTAAAAATGGCTGCAATCGTATTAACTATGACTCCGGTAATGATTGTTTATCCTTTTATGCAAAAATTTTTTATGAAAGGAATGATTGTTGGAGCAGTGAAAGGATAAAAAATAATAGAAGAAATAATTCATTTCTTTTATTTTAATAAGAAAAATAATTCAAATGTTTAAATAAACAATTGAATTATAGGAGGAAAAAATGAAGAAACAAGTAAAATTCTTGTTAGTTTTAATTGTGGTATTACTTATGGTAACTATCGTTTCTTGCAAAAAAGGTAGTCAAGAACAAGTCCTTCCTTCAGAAGGCAAGGTAATGGATAATAATGATTCAGAAAATGCATATTCAAAAAGAATAAAATTTTCTGCATCATCTATTAATCTCCCAGAGCAAGTAAGTTTTATGGATGATGCTGTTTACAAAGCATTTGATGACAAGTTTAACTTTGAATATGATCTTTTTAACATTACATGGGAAACTTGGAGTGAAAGGGATAGGTTATGGATAATTTCTGGAGATATGCCGGATATGTTATTTTGGGATTTTAATTTAAAAGATTATAATTCATTTTCTAATCAGGGATTGATAAAAGCTCTTCCAGATGATTTAGAGACAAAATATCCAAATTTAGCCAAAGAAATGGATAAAACTGGGATTGCAAATTACTTAAAGAATAAGAATGAAGATAACAAACTCTATATGATTCCAAATGTTATTTATCTTAATCCTCCAACAAAAACTACTGACATAATAATTGATCCAAAAGTAGTTTATTATAGAAAAGATTGGGCTAAAACAGTGGGAATTGAAGTTGGAGATAAAATCACCATTGAAGAACTCGCAAAATTAGCTACGGCTTTTATTGAACAAGATCCTGGAAAAAATGGGGAAGGAAAGACAATTGGTATTTCAGCTCCACCATCAAATATTGATTCTTTATTTGTAAGAAGTTTTAATACTTACTATGATACTTTTCACAAAGCAGCTTCAAATAGTTATATTTGGGGGGGGACAGAGGATTCGACCCTTCAAGGTATTAAAGAACTTAAGAAGTACTATGAATCTGGTATAATTGATTCAGATTATTATGCTTACAAAGGAAAGGAACATTATGAAAAGTTTGATAATGGCATAGCTGGGATTTTCTTTGATGGTGCTTCTGCTGCAAATGTTAATGAACGATTAAAAGCCTTTGGAACTGCTAACCCTGATTTAAATGCTTCTGATGCAATTGGATTAGTTACTGTTGTTGGTCCTGATGGAAAATATCATGGAGCCCCTGATATTTTAAATTATTGGTCAGGATTATTATTTAATCCAGATATTTCTGATGAAAAAATGGATAGAATTTTGAGTATTTTGGACTATACTTGTACTGAAGAGGGACAGAGACTTATAAATTGTGGAATTGAAGGAAAAGATTATGTGTTGAAAGACGGGAATTTAGAGATTACTAGAGATAAGGATAAAAATGGAAATTTCCTTCCAATAGCAGATTTATACCCATCAGCTGATTTCTTCTCTACTAAAGGCGTACTGCCTGATGATTGGTCTGCAAGAGATCCTTCCCTTCCTTCTGAAGCAAGAGAAGAAGCTATTAAAATGTTCCAAGTAAAAGAATTAAATATGGATTTAGTTGAACCAAATTACGAAATCAATTTATTTGATGGTGAAAAAAAGCTGAGCTTTCCATTGAGAATTGATGATATAATAACAAACATGGTTCTCTCTGATGGTAATTTGGACGAAGAGTGGAATTCATTCATTACTGAAAATAAATCAAAAATTGATGAAGTGGTAGATGAAATTAATTCCAAAATCTAATTTGGATTTGATAACAATGTTCAGGTTTTGGATAACCAAAGCCTGAACAATTTTAAAGATTTAAAATAAGGAAAAGATTTAATGTTAACAAAAGAGTTTTTGGTAAGAAGTCTTAAAGCTGAAATTTCTGATAAAATAAAAGAAGGCTATGAAATAAAAAACTTTCTTAAAGAATTAGAGAGTGAAAAAGAATTAGATTTCAATAAAATATTTGCATATGCAGAAAAGGTTGAGAATTCTAAAATTTCTTCATCTTGGCCCTATAGAGAGCCTGATGGCTACCTTGAGATTTTAAAAGAATGTTCTTGTGATATGAACTTAGAGCCTATTGGAATAATTTCAGAAGAAGAAATAAATCAGAAAGTTGAATCAGGTTTTCTTGCTTCAGTTTGTGGTTGTATTTTAGGTAAACCACTTGAAGAGGCGCCCTTTGGTACATTGTGGGATATAAAAAAAGCGGCAATAGAAGTTGGCGAGTGGCCTATAAAAGGATATTTTAGTGAAGATTTTCTTTTGGCATGGGGAAGGCGTAATGTTAGTTGGAAAGAAACTACGCGTGGTAATATTTCTTTTGTAGCTCCTGATGATGACATTACTTATTCTATTTGTGGGATGCTTTTACTTGAAAAATATGGAGTAAATTTCACTTATGAAAATATTACACAACTTTGGATTGAAAATCTTCCTATATATACTTGCTGGGGCCCGGAAAGAGCTATATTAATTAAGGCGGGATTAGCTTCCATTTTTCCAGATGTTAAAACAAACATTGAATCATTTGCAAATAGTTTTAATGGAGGTAAAGAATTATGTGGTGGGCTTATTAGGGTTGATGCCTATGGATATGCCTGTCCAGGTAATCCTATGCTTGCTGCAAAACTAGCTTATAAGGATGTTTCTTTAACGCATAGAAAAACCGGATTATATTCTGGAATGTTTGTTGCTGCTGCTATTGCGGTTGCTTTTGTTGCAAAAAGTTGGAATGAAATTTTTGAAACAGCACTAAAATATATTCCTCAGAAAAGTAGATTTTTCTTCCAAATGTCAGAGGCATTAGAACTTGTTAAAGAATCGGATTCATTTGAGAATGGCTATAAAGCTATTCATGAAAGGTTTATTGAGTATTCTGCAGGGCAGATAGTTCAAGAAATCGGAGAAATAATGAACACTTTAAAATATTCAAAAAGTGCAGAAGAAGGTATCGCTCTTCAAGTTGCTCAAGGAAACGATACTGATAGTTTTGCCTGTACTTGTGGGTCTATTTTAGGTGCATATTTTGGTAATAGTATTTCTTCTGAATGGGTAGAACCTTTTAATGATACATTACATACGACTATGGGGAGTTTTTATGAAAATAAATTATCCACAGTTGCAAAAAGAATGCAAAAACTACACTTATTAATAAAGAGGTAAAAAATGACAAAAATTCTATTGCTTCCTTTGGATGAAAGGCCATGTAATTATGATTTTCCACAACTAGTATGTCAGGAAGCGAATGATATTGAATTGATAATTCCTCCAACAGAAATTCTTGGGAATAAGAAAGAACCTGGAAATGTTCAAGCAATTGAAAAATGGTTTTTAGAAAATATTGGAAAATGTGAATATGGAATAGTTTCTATAGATATGCTTGTTTATGGTGGGATTGTCCCATCTCGTCTTCATTATCTTGATACTAGTACATGTAAAAAAAGAATTTCGGTTCTGGTAGAAGCAAAACAAAAATACCCAGCTATAAAAATTTTTGCTTATAATCTCATAATGAGGGCTCCTTCCTACAATTCTTCAGAAGAAGAACCTGACTATTATGCTAAATATGGGGAAGAATTATTTAAAATTGGAGTATTAAAAGATAAAATTATTCGTGACACAATTACTAAAGAAGAAAAAGAAGAATATATTATCAAAATAAAAGAACTACCAAAAGAGGTTATTGAGGAATTTCTACAAAGAAGAAGAGTAAATCAAAAAGTGAATACCATGTCGATGACTTTGCTTAAGAATGGAATTATTGATTTTTTGGTCATTCCTTTGGATGATTGTGGAGAATTTGGATGGGCGGCAATTGAGCAACGACAATTACGTTTCCAATGTTTGAAAGAACAACTTACAAATAAAATCTATACTTATTCAGGTGCGGATGAAGTTGGTTTAATCCTTCTTGCTAGAGCTGTTAATTTTTCAAGAGGGAAAGTTCCTGGAGTCTTTCTTAAATTTAGTTCAATCAATGGCCCTTTTATTATTCCAAAATATGAAGATAGGCCATTGGGAGAAAATTTAAAATGGTTAATTTCCGCTGCAGGTGGTTTTTCTTGTCCTTCTGTGGAAGATTCTGATTTTATACTTATGGTCAATTCACCAACTATTGGAGGAGAAAGGATGGCAGAAGCTTCTTTGGATCAATCTGATCTTGATTCTTCCTATTATAGTGAACGCTGTCTTCCTGAATTTTTTAATTTTATGCAAAAATATTCAGATAAAAAGCCTATAGCCTTAGCTGATTTGGCAATGGGAAATGGTGCAGATAAGGCACTAATGGAATTTATTAATCAAAATAATTTTCTGAATAAACTTTTTTCTTATGCAGGATGGAATACTGCAGCTAATGCTGGTGGAACATGTATTGCACATGCTATGATAAAAAATAATAAAAAAGAGAGCAAATTTGTTGAAATGCGAATTCTTGAAGATTGGATTTACATGGCAGATATAAGACAAAAAGCTTTACAGCTTGCAATAGATAATGGAGGAGATTATTTTAATTTAAATGGTCAAGAGCAAAAATTGGCAGAATATGTTACAGTGGAGCTTAAAAAAAACTTATCAATTATAAATTTTGATAACAAAGAATTGTTTGATTTTGATATCAGCTTTCCTTGGCATAGACTTTTTGAAATTAAATTTAATATTAAGTAAGGTTTATAATGAATAAAGATACACAGTTAAAAGAAATTAAAAAATTGTACGAAAAGCAATTACTTGAGGGTGAATTAGATTTCTGGATAAAATATGGCTGGGATAAGAATAATGGTGGAATCTATACCGCCTTGGATAGAGAGGGTTTAATTCTTGATACCGATAAATCTGTTTGGTTTCAAGGACGAGCTCTTTGGGTTTTCTCAGAAGCCTACAAGAAATATGGAAATTTAGAATATTTAGAATTCGCCAATTCTATTGCCAAATTTTTAACTCAAAATTGCTTTGATCAAGATGGACGAATGTTTTTCCGAGTTTCAGAAGATGGCAAACCAATTATCAAAAGAATTCGTTATTTTTTTAGTGAAGCTTTTGCAGTAATAGGTCTATCTTCCTATGCCGAAATTACCCATAATTCAATTTATAAAAAACAAGCTCTGGACCTATTTAAATTCATAAAGAAATTAAAAAATACGAAAGGATTGTTAATTCCTAAATTTCAAAGAGATTCTAAATCTTTTAGTAATCCAATGATTCTAATTAATGTACTGAGTGAATTGAGGAAATCATTTCCTGAAGAAAAGAATTGGATAAATACTGAAATTGATGAATGCCTTTCAGAAATTACTAACTTTTTTGTAAAAGATGATCTTGAAGTAGTACTTGAACAGTGTGGAATGGATGGATCCTTTCAATCAGATCATTTTGAGGGAAGACTTATCAATCCTGGTCATTCCATAGAAGGTGCTTGGTTTATTATGAATGAAGGAATGGTAAGAAATGATTCCAAAATGATTAATTTGGGCTTAAAAATTTTAAAATGGATGTGGGATAAAGGTTGGGATTATGAATACGGAGGAGGAATAATTCAATACCGTGATGCACTTGGGAAAGACCTTTCAGATTATCATCAGGATATGAAGTTTTGGTGGCCACAGTGCGAGATAGCAATAGCTGAATTGATGGCATATAAGATAACAAAAGACTCTGAACACTTTGATAAATTTCTTTTGGTAAACGAATATATTCAAAAAAGATTTGTAGATAATGAATTTGGTGAATGGTTTGGTTATTTACATAGGGATGGAACAATTGCAACAAACATTAAGGGAAATATGTATAAAGGTCCATTCCATATTCCACGTATGTATATGAAATGTATTGAATTGATAGGGTAATAAATGGATATCAGAAAAAAAATTAATAAAATAAATTATTGTTACAATTCAATAATATTAAGTGAGACTTTTCCCTTAGATTTTCATTATTTTCAAGTTTCCCGAGATTCAATTTCATCTTTACATTATCATGATATTTTTGAAGTAGGAATATGTATAAAGGGTTTCGGTATTTTTGTTCTAAATAAAGAAATATATTCTTATAAACCTGGCGATGTTTTTGTTATTGGTCCTGAAATTATGCATAGAGCACAAAGTGACTCTAAATCGGAAGATTTATGGGCCTTTCTTTCTTTTCGTCCCGAAGATTGGTCTTCTATTAAATTACCTAGAAATATGAAATTAGTCAGAAATAAATTGAATAATCCGGATATGCATTCTTTATTGATATTTATACTTGATGAATTGAAAAATAAACAATTGGGTTATGAAGGAATAATTCATGGATATCTTGAATCTTTTATAAATTTATCCAATAGAGAGTATAAAAATAGTGAAATTGGGAGAGAAGAAATTATAAGTAATAATTGTATAACTCTTGACTCCAGAGTAAGAGAAGCAATTGATATAATGATGTCATTTTCTGAGTACCAATTAAGTATTTCAGAGATTGCGAAGCGTTGTAATATTTCTGTTTCATATCTTAGAAAACTTTTTGTTGAACAAACCAATCTTTCTCCAAAATCATTTCAAATGAAAATTTACATTAAAAGAGCAATGAGCCTTCTAGTAGGCTCAAATAGAAAGATTGTTGATATTGCCTTTGATTGTGGGTTCAACAGTCTTACAAGTTTTAATAGACAATTTACTAAAGATATTGGTATGACCCCTTTTGAATGGAGGAAGAGGTCCTGCAGTTAATTAAGTTTTAAGAGTTTCTTTCTACTTTTTTTGATGAAAGGGGATAAAAATCAACAACTATTAATACTTTTATCAAGTAGGTTTTCATAAATGTATTACAATAATAAAACTAAAAAATGATTATGCTATGTTAAGCAAAAACTAATCAAAAAGTATCTTGTAAGGGAGGGTGGTTACTTCCTCCCAAAGACATTTTGATACGTTTTTCGCTATACCAATAGATATAGTCATCAATCTGGGTAAAGAAATCTTCAAGAGATACTCCAAGCCATGAACGGTTATAGAACATCTCATTCTTCATTCTGCCAAAAAAACCTCACATACAGAGTTGTCAGGCGAACTACCTTTCTTTGACATCGACTGTACTGGGCTGCAGGTGCTTCTATCTCTGTTTTAAGTTATTTTGTCGTTTTTCTCTAGATGCTACTGACAAAACAGCGTCCATTTTTTGCTTGTTTGTATATTGTACAACAGACTTTCCTGATAATATCGAATAGCTCCCGCCATCGTTTGAGCATCTTGAAAGTTGGATACTCAAGCTCTCTGGTTACTGTATACTCATCCTTGTATTTAATGTAACGCTCAAGAAAATGGCTTCACTCCCATCTTTGAAGGGGAAGAAATTTTATTAGTGTTTGAAATTATAAAAATAAAAACCTCTTTCAATTGGAATATCCAGTTAAAAAAGGTTTTTTTACTAAGTTAAAATAAATTTATTAAAATTATTTTAAAGTAAGGAATGCTTTATAACAGTCTTTTGCACTTTGAAGGTCATAACTAGAAATTATTTCCCAAGGTGCATGCATGGCTAATACGCCAACTCCACTGTCAATTACATTCATATTGTATTTTGCAAAGTACATTGCAATTGTTCCACCATAGCCGTAATCTACCTTACCAAATTCAGCTGTTTGGAAATTGACGCCAGCTTTATCGAGTAAATTCCTAATTTTAGCAAAAAACTCAGGGTTTGCATCATTACATCCGGTTTTTCCTCCATAGCCAGTGAATTTATTGAAAACAACACCATGACCGAGTTTTGCAGAATTTTTTTCTTCAAACAGACTTGAAAATAAAGGATCCAAAGCTGGGGATAAATCATTTGTGAGCATCATGCTATTTTTTAAACATCTACGAAGTATTAAAGCATCAAACTTTTCTGTGGCTGAAAGCAATTCACTAACTGCATTTTCAAAGAAATTTGAATCCATACCTGTTGCACCAACAGAACCTATTTCTTCTTTATCAATAAGAATACAAACTGAAGTTCTACCTTCTGTTTTGCCTTCAAGAAATGCATCAAGAGAAGTAAAAGTGCCACATCTATCATCATGGCCATAGCCAAGAATCATTGAACGATCAAAGCCAACATCGTGACTTTTTCCAGCAGGAACTACTTCAAGTTCAGCTGAAAGAAAATCATCTTCTTCAATGCCATATTTATCATTTAAAAGTTTAAGGATGGCTTTTTTCCCAACATTTTTCTTCTTTTCATCACTATCTTCAGCTTCTTTCTTAAAAGGAGCAAGTCCTACTAGAAGGTCAAGATCTTCTCCATGAATAAAACTTCCAGAAACTTCTTTTGCTTGTTCTTGTCCAAGGTGTGGGAGTATATCAGAAAAATAGAAAACAGGATCATCGTCATCTTCTCCAACAACTATGTTTACTGTTGTCCCATCTTTTTTGCAAACAACTCCATGTAGTGCAAGTGGAAGGGTAACCCACTGGAATTTCTTAATTCCACCATAGTAATGAGTATCTAAATAAACAAGCTCATTCTTTTCATAAAGTGGATTCTGTTTGATATCAAGTCTTGGTGAATCAACATGAGCTCCAAGAATATTCATTCCTTTCTCAAGTTCTTCTGTTCCTAAGTGGAAAAGAATAATCGATTTCCCCATTTGATTGTAATAAACTTTGTCTCCGGCTTTTAAAGGAGCCTTAATCGAGAAAATATCTTTGTATCCTTTTTCCTCAGCTAAAACAATTGTTTGATTTATACATTCACGTTCTGTTTTTCCATTGTCAATAAATTTTTTGTATCTTTTTACTAAATCTGACATAAAATCTCCCTGCAAAGTAACTAATTTTTTAAGATAACACCAAAATAGGAAAAAATAAATAGATTAATTGAAAAACCTTATGCAGTACGACCAGTAAACCTGTTAATAAAAATCAAGAATAATTCAATAAATGCTGCAGAAGTACTATTGAGATGGAATAGGGGTGAAAGACAACCAATAGGTCCATAGTTTTTTAGTCCAATTGCTGAGAAAATAGGTTTGATTAATAAAACAAAATTCTAATAGGTACTTTTGGGACTGGTTATAATTCACTTATGACTATTACAAAAAATTCCTTTTGATATAATAAAAATATTTTTAAACATAAAAAATAACAAGCAAAAACTAACCAAAAGGGTTATTATCTTGACAAACAGTAAAACCAAATTTAGATTGTATTGTATGAATGTTTGCAATTTACATAAAGCCTCAGAAGTTCTTATGCCTTTACCGGTAGAAATAAAAGATAACAATGGCTTTGTTAGGTTAATAGATAATCTAAATTATACCATTTCACCCACTTTTTCAGATTTAAATGTTTTATTACAAGAAGAATTTAAACTAAAAAAAGAAATTAATTCATTTATTAAGATTAATGTGAATAAAGATCTTAAAGAAGAAGAATATTTACTTTTGGTAAAAGAAGATGTTATTTTAATACAGGCTTCAACTAAAAAAGGTGCTTTTCACGGAATCCAAACACTTCGTCAACTTTATATATCTGGAAATGGTTTGATTCCTTGTTGTGAAATAAAGGACTTTCCTGCGTACTCTTATAGAGGGTTTATGTTGGACTGTAGTAGACATTTTGTCACAGTTAAAGAAATACTAAAACTTATTGATATTGCGTCGATACATCATCTTAACTATTTTCATTGGCATCTTACAGATGATCAAGGTTGGAGAATAGCTATTCCGGAATTTGAAAAATTAACACAAATTGGTGCTAGAAGAAAATCACTTAATTATCAAGAAGAAGTTTGGGATTATCATTTTTACAACGAATTAGAAATAAAAACAGTCATTGAATATGCTTCTAAGCGTTACATTGAGGTTATTCCTGAGATTGACTTACCAGGACATTCTGGAGCTCTTTTAACAGCCTACCCAGAGTTTGCCTGCAAAAAAGAAGGTCATTTTGTTAGGGAACAATGGGGAGTGTTTAATGAAACAATATGTATAGGAAATGAAGAATTCTATGATTTCTTTCGCAAGATTTTGGATTATATTACAAAATTATTTCCTTCTCGCTATATCCATATTGGAGGGGATGAATGTCAAATAGATTCCTGGGAAAATTGTCCGAAATGCAATAGAAAACTTAAAGAATTAGGCTTAGATTCTTTCCATGAATTTCAGACATATTTTACAACACGAATAAGTAGAATAATTGTTGATGAATATAAAAAAATTCCAATTGGCTGGGATGAAATTCTTGATTACAACATTAAATACTCCATTCCTGAAGAAATGATTGTCATGGTATGGAGAAATAATAAAGCAGTACAAAAGGCAATAAAATCAGGACACAAAATTATTAATTGTTCATTGGAAGACGGTTGTTACCTTAATTTTTATCACACTGATGCCCCAGAAGAATCAGGGAATTTAGAAGTTTCCACCATAGAAAAAGTTTCAAAATATAATCCAATAAAAGAAATAGAAAAGAAGGATAAGAATCTTGTTATTGGAGGTCAAGGGAATCTTTGGACAGAAAAAGTTTATTTTTCTAAACAATGTGAATATATGATGTATCCTAGACTTTCTATCTTAGCTGAAAAACTTTGGAACAGTCAGGATTTCAATTCCTTTGAGAAAAGAAAAGAAATCCTGATTGAAAGACTAAGAAAATTGAACATTGATTGCTATAGTGGTCCATCTAGATAAACTATTAAAAAATATTTAATTTATAATACAAGAGTGAATCCATAAGAGAAAGGTTTATGTTTTACTTGGTACTTTTCATCTACTAAAGGTCCACAACTATTACTACCAAGACCTGTAAGAGAATAATCTAAATTTAAAGTATAATAATCATCTTCAATTAATTCATTAGTATGTTTTGCCTTATCAATGGTTTTTCTATTATATGGCCAGATACTGAAATTTATTCCTTCATTTGAATAAATGGTAATAGACGGTAGGTTTCCTGACAAGGTCATTTCTTTGGTGTCCATATGATTACCATTATCTTGAGGATAAATATAAGGAGTAAACAAAGAATCGATTTGTCTTTGATATCTCATAATCAAAGAAGAAGACTTGCTGTCTTGGTAAGATTCTCCTTCTCCTCTTCCATACCACTTAATTTGTGAAAATTTTTTTGAAATTCCCATAGAAGATCCTATTTTTGGTAAAAATGGTTCAAATTTTCCAAAAGGTTCTCCCTTTAAAGAAACATTAATTTCACCATTTTGTTTTACTTTATAGGTATATTCACAATTAAACCCAAAAGAAAATACTGGAGGAGCAATTATGCTTTTAACTAAAAATGTAAACTCATTATCATTGTAATTAAATACAACGTCTTTTACATGTTCTTGAAGGATATCTAAATATTTATCTTCCCAATTTTCCTTATAATAAAGGGCATGATTATCTATTACAGGGCGGTAGAATTCAAGATTAAGTGGTTTTAACAGCAAATCTTGACCGTCTTTTTTGATTGAGATTAGCTTTCCTTCTACTTTATTAAAAATAATTTCAACATTCTTCTTTTGAATTTTTAACAAAAAATCTTCTTCATCAACAATTAAGTTTTGGGTAATTTCTGAAGAGTTTTTAAACTTATAACCTTTCTTTAATTCAAATTGATAAGAACCAATATTGAAACCAGAAGGAAGAGAATTTGCCCATTTATTATGATAAACAAAGAAATTTAAGTGGTAATCTGCATTTTCTTTACATTCAAAACTTCCTAGGGAAAGCAAAGTTGATTGGCCTGGTTTTATTTGATTATCAAAGCTAATCTTTTTTTCCTTTATTACAAAACCATTCTCAGTAACTGTGTATTTAATGCCTATGTGAGAAAGATTAATCATATTATATGCATTAGTAACAAAGTAAGATTCTTTCTTTTTTACTATTTTTACTGGACAAATTACTTGTTTGTATTCAATTAAACCTGGACTTGGAGTTAAATCTGGAAAAACCAAACCATCAATACAGAAGTTTTTGTTATTTGGATAATCATCAAA
>Ga0265294_10003718_pt1 | contig 19339 bp, 18 predicted proteins | sample MunlanPumphouse3_FD_192504 | JGI IMG/M metagenome (GOLD analysis project Ga0265294, IMG submission 192504) | Groundwater microbial communities from a municipal landfill in Southern Ontario, Canada - Pumphouse #3 | ecosystem: Environmental > Aquatic > Deep subsurface > Groundwater | place...
CCATATAAACAAGGCTAAACCAGCGCTATTTACGGGAACATTTATGTTTATGTTACTTGGTGGTTATTATGCAGCAAATGGCTTAGATTTTTCAGCATTTGATGTAGAAATTGCTCACCTTATACTAGAGATTGCTGAAATTTTCTTCTTCTTATTTGTTGCTATGACATTTATTGAAGCGCTTATTGAAAGAAATGTGTTTGACGCACTAAAAGAGAGACTCTTAAGTAGTGGTTATGACTATAAAAAGCTTTTTTGGATAACAGGGGCTATAGCATTTTTCCTCTCTCCTGTTGCTGACAACCTAACTACTGCGCTAATCTTATCTACTGTACTTATCACAATCGAGAAGAACAACAAGGCCTTCTTGGTTCCTGGTGCTATAAATATAGTTGTAGCTGCAAATGCTGGTGGTGCTTGGTCTCCATTTGGTGATATCACAACACTAATGGTTTGGTCTGCTGGAAAGGGTGCATTTACTGACTTTTTATTCTTGTTTCCTGCTTCTATCTCAGGCTGGTTAATTACTGCATATCTTCTTTCTCGTTTTATACCAGAGGGTTCACCTGCTAAGATTGAAAATGCACAACCAGTTTCGATTCACCGTGGTGGTAAAGTTATCATATTTTTAGGAATCTTCACAATCGCTTCGGCAGTTATTGGTAAACAAGTTATGCACTTGCCTCCAATGTGGGGAATGTTATTTGGTCTCTCTATTCTTAAGCTTTACGCTTATTCACTTAAAAGATACCAAGGTAGCGATATTCAGATATATAAATCTGTCTCAAAAGTTGAAAACGACACGCTCCTCTTTTTCTTTGGTATATTAGCAGCTGTTGGCGCTCTACATTTTGCAGGTTTTCTAGCTCACGCGGTTAACCTCTACACAATGTTTGACCCTACTATAGTTAATATCGGTGTTGGTTTCTTATCTGCAATAGTGGACAACGTACCTGTTATGTCAGCTGTACTTAAAGCAAATCCTGCACTTGGGTTAGATCAGTGGATGTTAGTTACTCTAACTGCTGGTGTTGGTGGTAGTTTGATTAGTTTTGGCTCAGCCGCTGGTGTTGGTGTTATGGGTAAACTAAAAGGTGTTTATACTTTTGGTTCACATATGAAAATGTCATGGACTATACTTGTAGGATACTTTGTATCCATTGCAGTCTGGTATCTTCAGTATGAGATGCTAGGGTTTTATATGAAGCCTGTTGCTAAAGTGGCAGGTCTCTAAGCTTATCTAAAATCTTTTTTTATTGCACAAAAGTGTAGCAAAAAGTCTAAAGACTTATTTGTTGCACTTAGCAATGCTCAAGAGCACACTCTTTAGATGCTAAAACAAACTCTTTCTTTTACAAATCAAAACTTAAACTTTTTTATAGTATCCTTTCATAATTATTTAACACCACATTTTTTTAAAGGTCCTCCCATGACAAATGTTAGCATCATAGTTTTAGATTTTGGTTCTCAATATACACAGCTTATAGCTCGCCGTTTGCGTGAAGATAAGATATATTGTGAGATTCTTCCATATCACGCAAGTGTCAAAGATATCAAAGCAAAAAATCCAAAAGGCATCATCTTAAGTGGCGGTCCATCGTCTGTTTATAGCCCAAATGCTTATGTAGTTGATAAGGCTATTTATGAGTTAGGCTTACCAATCCTTGGCATCTGCTACGGTATGCAAAGAATTGCCGTTGATTTTGGCGGAAGCGTTATTCGCTCAGAACATCATGAGTATGGAAAATCAGAACTTCACATCATAGATGTTGGGCAAAACTGCTCACCACTTTTTCGCGACTGCGATGATAATGCCACAGTTTGGATGAGTCATAGTGATAGAGTAGATGTACTTCCAGAAGGTTTCACTCCAATTGCAACATCTGCAAACTCTCCATTTGCAGCCATTGCAGATGAGAGTAGAAAAATCTACGCTATGCAGTACCATCCTGAAGTTCAACATACTGAAGAAGGTTATTTGATGCTTAGAAACTTTGCAAAAAATATTTGTGGAGTTGATGAAAAGTGGAAGATGGAACACTTCTTAAAAGAGCAAATCAAGTTAATAAGAGACAAAGTAGGAACGGGTAAAGTTCTTTGTGGCCTTAGCGGCGGAGTAGATAGCTCTGTTGTAGCTGCTATGCTTTATGAAGCGATTGGTGATCAGCTTATTCCTGTTTTTGTTGATAACGGACTTCTTAGAAAAGGCGAGAGAGAACAAGTTGAGCAGGTCTTTAAAATAAACCTAAAAACTCCTCTAATTACTGTAGATGCTGTGGATAACTTTTTAGGTAAATTAGCAGGTGTATCTGATCCTGAACAAAAAAGAAAAATCATCGGTCATACTTTTATAGAGGAGTTCGAACGTGAGGCTAAAAAACACGATGGCATCAAGTTTTTAGCACAAGGTACACTCTATCCTGATGTTATAGAGTCTATCTCAGTAAACGGCCCATCAGAGGTTATAAAATCTCATCATAATGTTGGCGGATTACCTGATTGGATGGATTTTGAGCTTATAGAGCCTCTTCGCGAACTCTTTAAAGATGAAGTAAGAAAAATCGGTCTTGAACTCGGGCTTCCTGAGTCTATGATAAACCGCCATCCATTTCCTGGGCCTGGACTTGCAATTAGAATCATGGGAGATGTAAATGTTCCAGATTTAACAATCCTGCGCGAGGCTGATGTTATACTTCTAGATGAGTTAAAAGCAAGTGGTTACTATGCTAAAACATGGCAAGCTTTTGCAGTACTTTTAAATGTAAAATCAGTTGGTGTGATGGGTGATAACCGTACATATGACAACACTATCTGCGTTAGAGTTGTTGAAGCGGTTGATGGAATGACAGCAACTTTTGCACGTCTTCCACACGATTTACTAGAGAGAATAAGCAGAAGAATTATCAATGAAGTTGATGGCATAAACAGAGTAGTTTATGATATCAGCTCAAAGCCACCAGCAACAATAGAGTGGGAATAAAATTAAGAAAAATTTCGGCTCATCTTGCAATGATTTAGGCTACGACATAGTTTAGCTATGTCTTCGCCTAAAAAAATCACAATCTAAACCAAACTTTTTATAATTTATGTTTTAAGAGTTTTAGTTATATTTTAAACTTTAAAAACTTTAGGAGACTCTATGTCAAGACAAATATATTTATTTGCTACTTCAAAACATCCAGATGCAATAAGTGCACAATCTTTGCAAGTTCGCTTTTTAAAACCAAATATAGACTTTAGTAAGTATGACAATCTGATCATCACATCCAAACAGACTGTAAAAGCTCTTAAACAATATGCAAAAGAAGAGTTTATAAATACTCCAGCACTCTGTGTATCTAAAAAAACAGCTGATGCTTACAAAGATTTTGGTGGGCAGATTTTAGATTTTGGTGATGGCTATGGAGACAATTTAGTTAAGTTTATAGAGGAAAAACCTAAAGATACGAAGTGGCTATATCTAAGAGCCCATTCCATTGCATCTGACTTTGTAGCAAGATGCAAAGCTGATGGTTACTCTATAGCTGAGGAAATTTTATATATAAGTGAGTGTGCAAAAGAGGCTCTTGAAGTAGAGGTTCTAAAAAACTCAATTCTTATTTTTACCTCTCCCTCATCTATAGAGTGTTTTTTAAAAACTCACGCAATAGATGAAGATGCTAAGGTAATTGTTATCGGAACAACTACTGCAAAAGCCCTTCCAGATGGGGTAAATTTTGAGATTTCTCAACACACTTCTATAGAGAGCTGTATGGATCTAGCACTTACATTGCGATAAAATAATTTTTGTGATTTGATATTAATAGATAATATCAGTTAGTTATTTTTCTTTAAGTTGTACGATGATAAACTACTTCAAATTAATACCAAGGATGTAAAATGAAATTTACTAAGTTACTCGTTATAGGTTCGCTGTTTGTGTCGTCACTATTTGCCGCTTCGTACAATGTTGACAGAGCTCACTCAAACATAGGGTTTAAAGTAAAACATATGATGATATCAAATGTAAAGGGCTCGTTTAGTGACTTCGAGGGGACATTTGAGTATGATGAAAAAACTAACAAACTAACAGCTCTAGATGGTGAAATCCAAGTAGAATCAATTGACACTGCGAACGCTAAGAGAGATGCTCACCTAAGAGAAGAAGAGATTTTTGATGCTGATGAATACTCAACTATAACTTTTAAGATGACAAAAGCGGATGGAGACAATATTTATGGAGATTTTACATTAAAGGGTGTAACTAAGAACATAAAATTAAAGTTTGAAAATGGTGGAACTATTATAGACCCATCAGGTAAGCAAAGAGCTGGCTTTTCACTAGAGGGAAAGATAAAAAGAGCTGACTATGGGCTAACTTACAACTCTATTTTAGAGGCTGGTGGTTTTGCTATTGGAGAAGATGTTAAGCTAGAAGTCGAGATAGAGGGCATAAAAGCTAAATAACTCCTAAAAAAAGGATTTTCTTAAATAAAATCAAGAAATCTTTTAGTATAATAAACTTCTAGTCTGAGTAGTTCGAGATATCGTAAATATGAGGGTTCTACATTTTCAAATAGTGAATAAGTAGGGTTTTTGTGTGTGGTGTCTTCGTTTGAGATAGTTAACTCTATCGAGATGATGCCGCCGTTATAAAACACTCTCTTCACCCAAATACGGCTTTTAGAACCAAGCCTAATGCGAGACGGCTACTCGGGCTATTGTTAAGGTCTTCACCTAAACAAACCCGACTATAACTTTTACAGGAAACTCAATCAATGAAAATATTAATTTTAGGCTCAGGGGCGAGAGAATACTCAATAGCTAGAGCTATCCTTAGTGAAAAAGAAGATCATGAACTATTTTTTATGCCTGGAAATGGCGCTACTAACAGTTTTGGTACAAATATAAATATTAAAGATTATAATGAATTAGCACTTTTTGCAAAACAAAACGACATTGATTTAACTATAGTAGGCCCAGAAGCTCCGCTTGTTGATGGTGTCGTAGATATCTTCAAATCGCATAACTTAACTATTTTTGGTCCATCAAAACAAGCTGCTCAGCTTGAGGGTTCAAAAGTATATATGAAAAATTTTCTTGCAAAGTATAATATTCCAACAGCTCGCTATATAGAGACTGCTTCCATTGAAGATGCCTTTAAATTCACAGACTCTTTAAGTACGCCAATAGTTGTAAAAGCTGATGGACTTTGTGGTGGAAAAGGTGTAATTATCGCGCAAACTCACGACGAAGCAAAAGTGGCAATCTCTGAGATGCTAAGTGGAAAAAGCTTTGGAGATGCAGGACTTAAAGTCATTGTTGAAGAGTTTTTAGACGGTTTTGAGCTCTCAATGTTTGCTATTTGTGATGGAGAGGACTATATACTCCTCCCAGCTGCACAAGACCACAAAAGATTAAAAGATGGTGATAAGGGTCCAAACACTGGTGGAATGGGAGCATATGCTCCAACTCCTTTAGTTGATGAGGAGCTTTATGAAAAAGTAAAGACAAGAGTCATCCGCCCTACACTTGATGGAATGAAAAAAGAGAATGCTCCATTTGAGGGTGTTTTGTTTATTGGCATCATGGTAGTAAACGGTGAGCCAATTACGTTAGAGTTTAATGTTCGTTTTGGAGATCCAGAGTGTGAGATACTAATGCCACTAATGACTTCAAGTGTTAGCGACATGTTTTATAAAGCGGCAACAAACAGACTAGCTGAGATAAAAGTGGAGTTTTCAAAGCAATTTGCAGTTGGTGTAGTTATGGCGAGTGAGAATTACCCTTATGCAAGTTCAACTCCAGCTGAGATCATTGTTGATGATGTAAACCATGAGATAATAGAAAAATATACTCACATCTCGTACGCAGGTGTGAGCTTAGAAGATGGCACCCTTTATGCAGATGGTGGGAGGGTTTTAGTCTGTGTTGGCTTGGGAGACTCTATAAAAGAAGCAAGAGATAGAGCCTATATGAGATGCGGCCAAGTTCATTTTGCTGGTAAGAAACTTAGAACTGATATAGCATATCAAGCTCTAAAACAATAAACATTTGATCATTAAAGAGATTTTCACTATATAAGGACATCATTTGAATGATGAGATACAAAACAGACTCCACAATGAGGGAATAACTCTAGCAAGTAACAAAAAAAGAGCTATGGCTTTTTTTATAGATGAGATGCTACTCTCTTTTTTACTTATTATCTCTATATGGGACTCTTTTGCCAATGCTACTACTACTGAGGAGATTATAAATCTTACAAATGAATTTGCCTTAGAATTTATGCTTATGAAGGTTATATATCAAGCTTTTTTTGTTATGCAATATGGTGCTAGTATAGGAAAGCTCATTATGAAAATACGAGTTATTGACACAAAAACCATGCAGACTCCAAATGTTATAGTCGCACTAAACCGCGGGATATTTAGAGTTATATCTGAGCTATTTTTATATTTGGGCTTTTTATGGGGATTGTTAAATCCACAAAGACAGACTTGGCATGACAAAACTGCAAGCACTTTGGTTGTAGATGCTTAAAGTAGGTCTTTTTATCTTGATGATGGCATCATTAATATTTGGTGATGATATAGAAGATAAAATAGAGATTTATGCTACACACATGAACTCTAAAGACAATATTATAAAAGCTACTGGCGAAGTGACTGTAGTCTATAAAGACTATTTTTTAAGTGCAGATGAGGCCATTTATGATAAAGACACCTCAAATCTAGAGCTTTTTGGAAATATCCGCGCAAATCAAGCAAATCAGTACAAACTCCTAGGAGACTATGCAAGACTAAATATTGCTAAAAAAGAGAGAGTATTTAGACCTTTTTATATGCTTGAAAATAGTTCACAAGTCTGGATTAGTGCTGATGAGGGTTGTACTTTTGATAAAGATTTTGAGATCTCTTCTGGGGTGATGAGTGGATGTGACCCTAATGACCCACTTTGGAAACTTCACTTTTCATCATCCACATACAACTCTGATGATATGTGGCTTAATATCTATAATGCTAGAATCTTTATCTATGATATACCTGTTTTTTACACCCCTTATTTTGGCTATTCGCTCGATACAAAAAGAAGAAGTGGTCTTTTGATCCCTGCTTTTGGTATCTCTGAGTCTGAGGGTTTTTACTACGAGCAACCCATCTACATCGCTGAACAAAACTGGTGGGATTTGGAACTTAAACCCCAAGTTAGAACTTCTCGTGGTTATGGTGCTTACTCTACATTTAGATTTGTGGACTCTGCTATATCAAAAGGAGAATTTACAACTGGGTATTTTAAAGAACAAGATAGTTATTTTAAAGATAATGAACTAGCTCATGATGCACACTATGGATACAACTTCTTATATGATAATAGTGATGTTATAAACCAGTGGCTAGGCACAAAACTAAGAGGACAGTCTGGGTTATTTGTTGATATAACACATATGAATGATGTCGATTATATAAACCTCTCTACAAATGATACAATCCTAAATTCAACATCAACTCAAGTTCTCTCAAAAGTTAATCTCTTTTACAACAATGACACAGACTATTACGGTGCATATTTTAAATATTATCAAGACTTAACAAAGGTTAGTAACGAAGATACTCTTCAAAAAATTCCAACATTTCATTATCATAGATACTTAGATACTCTCTTTGATGATTATCTTCTCTATAACCTAGATATACAGAGTAACAACATCTACAGAAAAGTAGGAAAACATGTCATTCAAACAAATGTCAATATACCAATAAGCCTACAGGCTACTTTTTTTGATGAGTACCTAAATGCTTCTTTTAAAACCTATTTATATGCACAACATTCAAAGTTTAACGGAGAAGAAGAGATAAAAAGTAGTGAGTGGGATAATGGATATTATGCAAGAAACCATCATGTTTTTTCTCTCTCAACACAACTTAGCCGCGCTTATGAAGACTTCACTCATGTTGTAGGATTTGGTTCTAGCTACAAAGTGGCTGGTGGTGAAACCAAAACTGGTTTTTACAAACAGTGGCAAAAATTTTGTTCTGAGTCAGAAAATAGGGATAATCCTCAGTGTGAATTTTATAATATATCAGATGTAGAAGAAGAGCTTCAACTCGACTTTTCACAATATCTTTATGACACTACTGGTGAGCAGATACTCTATCATAGATTATCTCAAAAAATAAGCTATGAGAATGTACAGAATCGTTTAGGAGAGTTAGAAAATGAGCTTGAATATCAAATCACTCCTAGCATAAGGCTATATAATAATCTTTTATACAACTATGATGAGAAGAAATTTTCAAAACTCTATAATGAGCTCTCTTACAAAACTGGTAAGTTTAGCCTCTCTCTATCGCATCTATATAGAGATACATTTTTAGAAAAAACTGCAACACATACTCCTCTAACAAGCTATCTCACATCAACTGCTAGCTATACTTATGACAAGCATTATTCTTATCATATAGCATATAATTATGATTTAGAACAAAGCATGAAAAAGAGTGCTGAGATAGGTTTTTTGTATCAAAAAAAATGTTGGAACTTTGGCCTGAAATATTTAGAGAACAACAGACCAATATTAACAGACACAGGTTCGACTTCTATATATGATAGATATATCTACCTAACAATAGTTTTAAAGCCGATAATGAGTCCAGATAGCGGGCCTCTTTATGAACACAAACTGCCAGAGTAACTAAAGGACTCTAAGAGATGAAAAAGTACAAACACATACTTAAAGATAGGCAAGATGCAGCAACAAAGCTTATGGATGTCATTCCTATGCAGAGGCTCAAAGATGAGTCTTGGAAGATGGTGGCCATCTCAAGAGGTGGTTTAGAATTAGCTTACTTTCTTAGGAAAAAACTTCCAAATGCGCTTGACTTTCTCTTCTCAGAGGCCATCTTAGCTCCAAACAATGATGATTGTGAGATCGCAAGAGTAAGCGAGAGAGAGGAGATAGTTATAAATGAGCAGTTAGTAAAAACTTTTGGTATTCAGTATGACTATATCTATGGAGAGGCTCAAAGAAAACACGAAGAGCAGATACTTAGCTATGTCTACCAATATAGAAAAGGAAGACCTTTTGCATCTATGAAAGATCAAGTAGTTTTACTTATAGATGAGGGAAGTGAGACGGGGCTTCGTTTGATGACTGCGATAAAAACCATTTTAGCGATGAAGCCAAAAGCTGTTTATATTGCAGTTCCTGTTTTACCTAGTGATACATTAGAACTCTTAGAGCCTTATGCAGATGATATATTCACCTTGTATGAGATAGACGACTATGTTGAGACTGCACTTTATTATGAAGAGTTAGAAAAAGTAGAAGAAGAAAAAATAGAAAAATACTTAGGAGAAAAAAATGAAATATGATGTAAATATAGGCTTAGATGATAAGATAGAGAGTTACTCATTTGGTGAAGTAGCAAAGCAAGCAAACGGTTCAGCATGGCTAAAATCAGGCGATAGCGTAATACTTGCTACTGTAGTAATAGACGAGACAGAGGTAGTAAAAGATGACTTTTTACCTCTAACAGTTCAGTATATTGAAAAGACATATGCAGCAGGAAAAATCCCAGGTGGCTTTTTTAAACGTGAGACTAAACCCAGTGATTTTGAGACTCTAACTTCTCGCATCATTGACCGCTCACTTCGTCCTCTTTTTCCTAAAGGGTTTGGACATCCTACTCAGATAACTATTATGACTTTTAGTGCGGGTTCTGATGCAGACCTACAAGCCTTAGCGCTAAAGGCAGCATCTGCTGCACTCTATACTTCAGACATAGATATAAACACATCAGTCAGTGCTATTAGAGCAGCTCGCGTTGATGGTGAGTTAGTTTTAAATCCTACTCTTTCTCAGTTAAAAGATTCAACCCTAGACCTCTACTTATCTGGCACAAAAGAAGATATCTTAATGATAGAGATGCGCTCTATGGGTACAAATGAGCAAGAGTTACAAGATAGCTTTATTATAGACCCTATGATTGATCCAACTCTTAGCACTTCAAATATCTCTATCCACCAGTCAAATGCTATCCCAGAAGATGAACTTATTAAAATTTTACAACTCTCTCAAGATGCTCTTTTTGAGGCTAATAAAGAGTATGAAGCTGCCTTTATAGCGTTTAAAAAACCAACAAAAGCTATAGAGTACAAAGCGCATCTTATCAACAGTGAGATGGTGACTTATGTAAGAAATAACCATTTAAGAGATATCGCAATAGCTATGAATCAGATGGCAAAATCAGAGCGTTCAACGGCTCTTAGAGAACTAAGAAAAAACATTATAAAAACAAAAATTGAGTGGGCAGAAGTTGAGTCAGAAGTCTCTTTAAAAGATGCGATAGAGAGCGTAAAAAAAGAGCAAGTTAGATCTCAAATACTTCAAACAAAACTACGCGCTGATGGTAGAAGTTTAACTGAGATTAGACCTATCTCTATCTCTACAAATGTTCTTCCAAAAGCTCATGCATCGTGCCTTTTTACAAGAGGACAGACTCAAGCTTTAGTAGTTTTAACTATGGGCGGAGTAAAAGATGGGCAGATGTTTGAGAGCCTAACTGATGAGGGCATCCAAAATGAAAATTTTATGGTTCACTACAACTTTCCAGGTTTTAGCGTAGGCGAAGCGACACCTATTATGGGAACAAAAAGAAGAGAACTCGGTCATGGAAACTTAGCAAAAAGAGCGCTAGAACCTATAGTAGATCTAAACGGAGAGACTATTAGACTTGTCTCAGAGATACTAGAATCAAACGGCTCCTCTTCAATGGCTACAGTTTGTGGTGGTTATATGGCTCTAAGAGCTGCAGATATAGACACAAGTGATGTTATCGCTGGTATTGCTATGGGGATGGTCTCTGAGGGAGATAACTACGCTATTCTTTCAGACATTATGGGGCTTGAAGACCATGATGGAGATATGGACTTTAAAGTGACAGGTTCCAAAGATGGTATCACAGCTATGCAGATGGATATAAAACTAGGCGGCATCTCACTTGACATCTTAAAAGAGGCACTTTACCAAGCAAAAGAGGGACGAAGCCATATCATAGATATCATGATAGATGCTGAGAAAAACATAGAGTTCAATGATGGTGTTCTTCCAAGTACAGACTTTTTTCATATAGACCCAAGCGTAATAGGTGATGTAATTGGTCAAGCTGGTAAGGTTATTCGTGAAATTATTGAGAGATTTGAAGTAGCTATTGATATCGATAAAAAAGATGGAAAAGTAAAAGTTACAGGTAAAAACAAAACTGGAGTGATGGGTGCAAAAGAGCATATACAAGACATCGCAAATGCCCCAAAGCAGGAAAAAATAAAATACCAAGTAGGTGATAAATGCGAAGGAACTGTTAAGAAAATAGTTGATTTTGGCGCATTTATAGAACTTAGTGATGGAACTGATGGACTTCTGCATATCTCTAAAGTCTCAGAAAAAAGAGTAGAGAAAGTCTCTGATGTGCTTAGCGAAGGCGATAAAATTCTAGTTGAGATTTTAGAGTTTAAAGGCAATAAAATATCTCTAGGAAGAACGGATAGTTTGTAATTCAACTCTACTTTAAACTAAACTTTAAGACTTCTTCTGTATAATTCGCCATCATTTTCTAGTAGGGAAATCATGGCATTTATGTTGTGGTTGCTTCATTTTTTATGAGGTTACGCTATCCGAAGGAATCTGTAATAATTATATTTGGAGAAACTATGAAAAAAGTTCTATTTTTAATGCTAGCTCTTGCTACTGCTGCTTTTGCTGCTGATGGTGATGTTGCTAACCAAACTCTTAAAGCTTACTCAATGATCGCTGCTGGTCTTGGTCTTGGTCTTGCTGCTCTTGGTGGAGCTATAGGTATGGGTCATACTGCAGCTGCTACAATTGCTGGTACAGCTCGTAACCCAGGTTTAGGTGCTAAACTAATGACAACTATGTTTATCGCTCTTGCGATGATCGAAGCACAAGTAATTTACGCACTAGTAATTGCACTAATCGCACTTTACGCTAACCCTTATTTAGGTTAATCAAACCTCTCTTAAACCCTTTTGGGTTTAAGATTTTTTCTAAATTTATGCGATCGTGGTGGAACGGTAGACACGCTACCTTGAGGTGGTAGTGCCCTAGGGTGTGAGAGTTCAAATCTCTCCGATCGCACCATCTTATACTCCTTTTCTTTACTTCAACACAAAAGATAAAACCATATGTTAGATACTCGTAGACACTTAAAGAAATTTTTTGATGAATTTTATAAAAATTCCTTACAAAATTCTTTTATTACATTTTTTCTCTCTTTAGTTATAGCTCTAGCTATTGCATATATTCCAACTTACACCCTTTCAGATGCGGGAGTGACAACACTCTTTATCCTTCTTTTTGCAGCAGGACTTTGGATAAGTGAAGCGATTCCTGCTTTTGCAGTCTCTTTGCTTGTTATCTCTTTAGAGATTGTTCTTTTAGGCTTTAGTGATTTTGATTTTGCAAGCGGTTCGAAAGAGTGGGAGTACTATCTCTCACCTTGGTCTTCACCCTTGATATTCCTTTTCTTAGCTGGCTTTATTATGGCTAGTGCAGCTTCAAAAACAAAGCTGGACTTGTGGTTAGCAAAGAGAGTTCTGTTTTTTGTAGGAGGCAGACCTAAAAATATAGTTACGGGTCTTATAGCTATTACATTTGTACTATCAATGTTTATCTCAAATACTGCAACCGCTGCGATGATGATGACCGTTCTTACACCACTACTGCTTCATATTAAACCCTCAAACCCTTTTAGTAAAGCAATGCTTCTTAGTGTAGTAGTAGGAGCAAACTTAGGCGGAATGGCAACCATTATCGGGACACCACCAAATGCTATTGCAGTAGGACTTTTAGGTATGAATGCACCATCTTTCATAGGATGGATGGGATATGCTCTTATCCCCGCCATCGTAGTAGTTGTGATACTTCGTTTTGTGATTTTAAGGCTCTACCCATCAAATGAACCTTTTATAAATTTAACAAGTATCAAAGATGTTAATCATTTTGATGATTCTACAAAAGAGTTTACAAAAGTCCCAGCGATACCTAGTTGGAAAAAAAACATAACAATTCTTATTTTTATGATAACGGTTTTAATGTGGCTTACAGGTCCTCTTCACAATATCCCAACAACCGTTATATCTTTTATCCCTATCATAGGTTTTACCCTCTTTGGCATCTTAGATGCTGATGATATGTGCAATATCCGCTGGGATGTTATTATCCTTATTGTCGGAGGACTAAGTCTCGGTCTAGCAGTCTCAAAAACAGGTCTTGATATCTGGTTTGCAACACTTGTAAATGTCCAAAATATGGAGCTATTTCTACTTATACTTGTATTTACTTTTGTAGTAGTTATCATCTCAAACTTTATGAGTAACACAGCAGCCGCAAATATTATGCTTCCTATTGTTCTAGCTGTAGCTGCTACACTCTCAGAAACAGGAAGTATTTATGCTGTAATTGCAGTGGCCCTTAGTGCTTCATTTGCAATGAGCCTGCCAGTATCAACACCACCAAATGCCATAATCTTCTCAAGCAAAAAAGTAACTACAAAAGATTTTCTAATTATAGGTCTAATATCTGCTTTTGTGGGGCCACTTGTAGTAACTGCATGGTTCTATCTTCTTTCATTTTTTTAAGAAAAAAGGCAAATTAGGTGTTCTAAATCATTATTAGGTTGGATCCTGAATCAAGTTCAGGATAAGTGGAGTCTAGTTTATAGATTCATCAGAGGGCTTAACTATTTAAGCTCCAAACTCTTAGAATTTATAAAAAACTTTTTAGACCAGATTGCTTCTCTTAGATCGAGGATAGAGTGGACTTCATCATTTACCAAGCGATAATAAACTTTAACTTCAACGCTCGAAGCATCTGCTACTTTTTTTACCTTTAGTATTTTTTCTCCATTGGCTGGTATGCTAACATCTTCTGACATCTCCTCTGCTAGATGCGGGATAGTCGGCTTATCTTTTCTTCTTGTATAGTATCTAGTTAACGATATGCTCTTGGTATCAACTACCTTGTTGTGTTTCATATATGCTATCTCGACTATCAACTCTCTTGATCCAAAACCGCTTGGGATATTATGCGGTTGAGGATTTTTAAGAGCAATTATAAGCTCATTTTTTTCTTGCCATATATCAAGCTTAAGTGCGCCTATCCACATATCTTCATTATGCGCACCATAAAAAGAGTGTTGCCTTACCTCTCTTTGCTTTGTTTTGCCATTTTCTACTCTTAGAGTAGATGCTACACCTAAACTTTTTTCTCCCATATGACAATCAACACAGCTTTTATCCTGCTTTTTATACTCTTTTTGCATATCTGTAAAAACTAGGCCTTTGACAGACCTATCATTTGCATGACAAACAAAGCAGAGTTCATCAGGTTTTTTACGCATAAAGTCTCTTTGCTCAGTTTCATGATAAGGCGAATTTGCATCACTAAATGGTCCTATCATCAGACCTGACTCTGTCCAACTAACACGGTCCATGCCTCTAAAAGAGTCATCTCTATCATTATGTATTTTATCTATATTGTGACAAACTACACAGTTTATCCCTTCATTTATTACACTACTCTCTATAGCTTCATTTACTTTTGAGTTTTTATCCAAATCCATTAAAACTTTAATCTCATAGTCTAAACCTGTACTAGTAACTGTGATGCGTGGATTATGGCAGGTTGCACATTGTACTTTTACGCTGTTTTGGCTTTTTCTACTCTTTCTAGCTACATACTCTATACTTTTAGAAAAATACTCATCTTTATCGTAGTGGCTTTTTGAATGCCAAGACTCTTCCCACTCTTTTACTATCTCTAAATGACAAGCTTTACACTTTTGTGAGCTTTGATACTCTTTTGAGACTTCTACAACTTTTGCGCTATATATAGTAGATGCTAGTAAAGCAAACACTAAAAGCAGTTTCACTATGCACCTCTCATCTTATCCAACCAAACCATAAGACCTTTTTGAGCATGAAGTCTATTCTCTGCCTCATTAAAAACCATCTCTGAGTGTTTCTCTAAAACGCCCTCACTAACTTCTAAGCCTCTATATGCTGGCAGGCAGTGTAAAAACTTAGCATCTTTTGCAGCTAAGAGCATTAGCTTCTCATCTACCATAAATCCTTTAAAGATTTTGATTCTTTGCTCTTTTTCTTCCTCTTGTCCCATAGAAGTCCAAGTATCTGTTGTGATAACATTAGCACCTTTTACAGCCTCATTTGGGTCGTTCATAGTCTTTATCGTCGCCCCACTCTCTTTAGCTAAAGCAAGAGCTTCTTTGAGGATGCCATCATCAACTTCATAACCTTTTGGAGTAGCGATACGAAGCTCAAATCCGAGTTTTGCAGCTAGCATCATCCATGAGTGAGTCATGTTGTTACCATCACCAATATATGCACAAACAATATTTTCATGTGCCTCGTACTCTACTAAAGTCATGTAATCAGCTAAGAGTTGCACAGGATGGTATGAGTCTGTTAAGCCATTTATCACAGGAACTTTCGAGTAAGATGCAAACTCTTCTATCATCGACTGCTCAAAAGTTCTTATCATAACCATATCGCACATACTAGAAATCACTCTAGCTGTATCTTTGATAGGCTCGCCTCTTCCTAAGTGAATATCACGGTTTGAGAGAAAAAGTGCGTGGCCACCAAGCTGGAACATCCCCGTCTCAAAACTAACCCTAGTCCTAGTTGAACTCTTCTCAAAAATCATTGCTAGCGTTTGGTTCTGAAGCTCTTTTTTGTAAACTCCAGCTTTTAGATTTCTTTTTATCTCTAAACCTATCTCAACTATCTCTAATATCTCTTCTTTTGTAAAATCTTTTAGTGTTAAAAAATGTCTCAATTTATTCCCCAATATTTTATCGATGTCTATTTTATACTATTTCTAGCATCTTTGCAACTTCTTTAGCATGATAAGAGATAATAATATCAGCACCAGCTCTTTTAAAGCCAATCATTGTCTCCATCACAACTCTGTCATAGTCTATAAGGTCTCTTTCTCCAGCTGCTTTTAACATCGCATATTCGCCACTTACATTGTAAACAGCCAGTGGAAGAGAAGTGTTTTCCCTTATGTCTCTCACTATATCTAAGTACGCAAGCGCGGGCTTTACCATAAGTATGTCAGCTCCTTGCATCTCATCAGCTATAGACTCATTTATAGCTTCTCGTCTGTTTGCTGGGTCCATTTGGTAGCTAGAGCGGTCTCCAAAAGATGGAGTTGACTCTGCTACATCACGAAATGGTCCATAGTATCCAGATGCAAACTTAGTTGAGTATGCCATGATAGGAAGGTTTTCATACCCCTTAGCATCTAGTGCATCTCTTAGAGTTGCTATGATGCCATCCATCATGCCTGATGGCGCTATCATATCAGCACCTGCTTTTGCATGGATGATGGCTTGTTGTGCAGAGATTTCAAGCGTAGCATCGTTATTTACAGTCTCGTTTGCCTCATCTATGATGCCACAATGTCCGTGGTCTGTGTACTCGCAAAAGCATAAGTCAGTCACAACAAACATCTCTGGATGCTCTTTTTTTATAGCTCTAATTGCAGTTGCAATGATACCATGCTCGCAAAGTGAGTCAGAACCTATGGAGTCCTTTACATCAGGAATACCAAAAAGGATGATAGAGTAAAGCCCTAGTTTCTTAAGTTCCACACACTCTTTTAAAATCTCATCTAAACTCATCTGAAACACGCCTGGCATAGAAGATACTTCTGTTTTTATGCCCTCACCTGAACGTACAAAAAGTGGATAGATAAAGTCATCTTTACTAAGCGTTGTCTCTCTTACTAATGAGCGAAGCTGCTTATTTAAACGAGTTCTACGAAATCTTTGAAACATAATAAACCTTTTTTGGATATAATTTTGTAAAAATTTATTTTATCGTTTTAAAGTTTAAACTAGGGTACATGTATTGAATATAAAGATTTCAGAGGTCGCAAACTTACCTTCTAAGTTTGGAGATTTCAAAGTAAAAGCCTTTAAAGAGGGTCAAAAAGAGCATCTTGTTATATATAAAGATGACTTAGCAGAAGTGCCAATAGTAAGAGTTCACTCAGAGTGTTTAACGGGTGATGCTATTGGAAGCTTGAAGTGTGACTGTCGTGACCAACTTGAATTTGCGCTCAAGCTTGCAGAGAGTTCAGGAGGAATGGTTATCTATCTAAGACAAGAGGGCCGCAATATCGGACTCTTAAACAAGATAAACGCCTATGCTTTGCAAGATAAAGGCTACAACACCATAGAAGCCAACCATCAGTTAGGCTTTCGTGCAGATGAGAGAACTTATGAGATAGTAACTAGAATCTTAGAGCATTTCAACATAAAAAAGATAAAGCTACTAACAAATAATCCAGATAAAATCAACTCCATAAGCAATATTGAGATAGTTGAGAGAATCCCCATTATTATGGACTCAAACAAGCATAATGAGGGCTACTTAAATGTTAAAAAAGACAAGATGGGGCATTTGCTTTAAACCCCCATTTAAACTTATGCTAAAATGTCTCTTTTAAAGGATTTTTGTGGATTTAAAGACTACACTCTCTTACGATAATATCACGCTACCCGATGATTTTTTTTACAATGTTCAAAAGTACAAAGAGCATCTCTTTAAGTGGAACAAAGTCCATAACTTAACTGGCGCAAAAGATGAAAAAACCATAGATGAGTTTATCTACGATGCTGTTTTTCCCATCTCGTTCTTGCCACCTGCAAAGACTCTTCTTGACATTGGAACAGGGGCTGGTTTTCCTGGTATGATTTTGGCTTTTGCTCTACCAGAGACTATGGTAACTCTAGTTGAACCTCTAACAAAAAGAGCTAGTTTTTTACAGTTTATAAAGGCCGATTTGAAGCTTGCTAATGTTAGAGTTGTTAAAAAAAGAGTCCAGCAGATGGATAGCGAGATCTTTGATATTATAACTTCAAGAGCAGTTACAGATACCCAGATGCTACTAGATTTGAGCAAAAACTTTAGAGATGAAGAGTCAAAACTACTCTTTTACAAAGGCGAGAGAGTCTATGATGAAGTAGATGCAAGCCTCAAACATCGTGTCATAAAGACTAAAAATAGACACTATTTACTCATAGGAGAAGACTGATGCAATGGATTTTAGTTATTGTACTTATAGCGGTTGTTTACTTTATATTTATCAAAAAAAAGCCACAAATAAAAGGTGGTAAAAGAGATACTATAGCAAACGATATGGTAAGCTGCGAGCAATGTGGCATCTATTGTGAGATAGATGATGCCATCCTTAGTAACAACAAGTACTACTGCTCGCAAGAGTGCCTAAAGAGGTCGTAATGTTAATATTTGGTCATAGATTTATAGGTAGTGAAAATTTTTACCATACACAAAACATAGATGCCATCGATAACACTCCATCAAACTCTACTATCTACTTAGATTTTAGTGAAGACAACTTAGAGATAATAGAGCACTGCAAAACAAATGAGATAAGCCTAGCACTCGGAGTAGAAGATATAAGAGAGCTTATTTATGCCTCTTCACTTGGGGCATCTTTTATTTTAGTGCAAAAAGAGCTCGCATCTACTGCTATGCGCATTGCAAACAACTATCTCTTTGATGCTAAAATTCTTGTTCATATAGAGGATGAAGATGAGATTGAAGAGTTGGCAATTTTAGGCGTAGATGGAGTTATTTTCTCAACTGCCATCATCAAAACTAACTCCTAGTGATATGACAAAAATTCTCCTCTTTGTAGTCTTATCTCTTTTTCTACTTAGCGGATGCTCTAGCAAAAAACTTTTGCAGACTCAAGATTTTACAAAACCCATAAATACTACAAAAACTCCATCCCTAACAAACACCAAAAAAGCTATCCCAGAGTATAAACCAAGCCTAAATAACTGGATAACTATAGCTCTCTATGAGGAGTACAAAAAGTGGTATAGAACTCCTTATGAGTATGGAGGTTTTGATACCAGCGGACTTGACTGCTCCTCACTTATACAAAATATCTACAAAGATGCCTTCAACATTGACCTGCCACGAACTACAAAAGATCAAGTACAAAAGGGTTATGAAGTAAGCAGAAACTCTGTAAGAGAGGGAGATTTGGTATTTTTTAAGACTGGATACAAACAGAGACACGCTGGCATCATCATAGAAAAAGATAAGTTTATCCACACTTCTACCAAAAGAGGTGTTAGCATCTCAAGTCTAAACAACCCATACTGGCGTGAAAAATATTGGCAAACAAGAAGAATTTTACCCTAAACCACCCCATCGGAAGCGAGGGAAGCCACCCCATCGGAAGCGAGGGAAACCACCCCATCGGAAGCGAGGTTTT
>Ga0265294_10003720_pt1 | contig 19335 bp, 29 predicted proteins | sample MunlanPumphouse3_FD_192504 | JGI IMG/M metagenome (GOLD analysis project Ga0265294, IMG submission 192504) | Groundwater microbial communities from a municipal landfill in Southern Ontario, Canada - Pumphouse #3 | ecosystem: Environmental > Aquatic > Deep subsurface > Groundwater | place...
GTCTCGGCGGCCGTATGGATTATCTCCTCTAGGAAGGACCCGCTCAAATTTATAAATATGGGGTACTTGATTATAGATAGTTGTATTGATTTTACTATATAGGGGAGACGGGGTTTTGCGAAAACGCCTTTCTCGATAAAAATATTCAGTAAATTAACAATAACAATCATAATTAAGTTAGTGACTTTGTTTTATAAGAGGGTTTGTTTTGCCTGGTTGAGCTTGCCTATCATGTCCTGATGATATTTGATCTTCATGTCGATCAGGGCAATAATACCTGCATTATTAGGATCTCCACCGTTATGTTTAATGGCCAGCGCCTTGACGTGAGTTTTTGCTTTGATAACTTTCTCCGGAGAAAGTTTCTTTGATCGGCGATTTCCGCCGCGGCCTGATTTATAATCAGGATTATTAAAATCCTGTTTCGCCCTGGCCAGGGCGGCTTTACATTCCGGGGAATCCCATTCCATATCTTTCATGCGAGCGTAACACCCACCGCACATGCCGCGGTACGGCAAAGTCAAATTCGGTCTCTCGCAATTTTTGCACGTTCCTTTAATAGCCATAGGTTCTTCCTCCGTTACTTTTTTATATGGTTTAAAATCTGGGATCCAGCGATTGCCGCATTCACGGCACGCATAAAAATCATCGCAGATGTACACTCGGTTCGAAGCGCATTTCGGGCAGAATCTATCTATCGGCGGCATTCAAGACTCCTCACGTTATTTTTGTGCGCGGGGTGGTATCATCCATCAACGTGCCCGTTATTGTCCGGGAGATCACCGGGATCATTGACGGCCTCACCCAGTATGATTTCTTTCTTCGGTTTTTCTTCCTGCAGGAAATGCAGGTGTTTTAAGCCGCCCAGGACATTCTTGCGGAAAAACTTGTTATAATAGCCATTGATCTCGAACGGGACCTCTTCATTATTTTGCATCCGGAACCGGATCACGCCGACGTCTATCCTCTGACCCTTGTGTTTTATTGTTGCTGTCCCACCGTCGAATATCCCGATTACTTTCAATTCTTACACCTCCTGATCTCGCATGATAATGGGTGCTTCTTTAAATAACCCCAGACCGTTTGGGGGATGACGCCGCGCTCCAGAGCAATTTCCTGGATCATCAAATACTTTGCCTGGCCCGCCGAATAATGATCAGCCTTTTTCTCGATCTTCTCATTGCTGATATTAAATGTTCCGGCGTATGATTCCTTCTTGGCCATGCCATCACTCCATCTTATGAACGCGCGATATCCCCATACGGCGGTTTTTAATCGCCCAGTTTGCCAGCCGGATCCCGCAGATCAGACCAAAGAAGAAAATCAAAAAAATCCCAATTAGTATCAAAATCATTTCTGCCTCCGATGGTAATCCCGAATATTCAGCCAGCCCAGGTAACAGGCGATCAAAACCAATATGGCAAAAACAATATTCATCATTCCCAACCCTAAAAAACTAAGTATATTTGCCTCACAACTTACTAATTTATATTCGTTTATTCTGTTTCACCACCAAAAGCCCGCCGTGATTTTGCTCAACTCGCCGTTATTTTTCAAAACGGCATCAAATGTTCTTTGTTCTGAAATTCAACCGGAGCATGTTTCAATAACTCCCAGTTCAGTTGATCTATTTTAATCCAACCCATATGATACACTCTGGCCACAGCGTTAAATTTGTCCCATTTCTTTTTATTCCCTTTTTTCAATGCCTTTTTGGCTGCGGTCCGCGCAAGTCCTTCTCTATGCAACATATCAGCAGTAATTTTTTCATATTCCGTAAATATTTCTTCTATTTTCATTTTCTTCCTTTCCTGGACTGGTTAAAATCAAAATAACCAGTCCATCCACGGGATCGCCGTGTTCCATGGCTCCCCGTGATGTCCGGCGTTATTTTAACTACGGGACTAATATCCGATGCCCGTCATCGATTTTCCGATCGAACCGCGCCAGAATCTCGCGCGCCTCTGTAACCGATTGCGGCTCACGTCCCAGAAACACAATTTTCTTGCCGTCGATGAACATTGGATACTCTTTAGTCGGCGGATTCAGCGTAACATGCACCGATTGAACGCAGACCACGGCAAACACAAGAATAAAAGCGCAGATCCAGAATAGAGCGGAAAAAGAGATATGCAGATAAATGCCCGGCGTGCGTTCGTATATTTTCTTCAACATGATACTTCTCGACATGAGGTGCCTCGTTAACAGAATAATATCAGCGCAAAACTAAGCCCGGCCACGATCAAACAGAATACAGCGGCCAGCATCCACATCACATTATTTTCCGACTTAATCTCCGTCTTGTACTTCGTGATCGCCAGCGCGGCGACGTTTATCATCTGCATCCTTGGCCTCCTTTGCCAGAGCGCCCGCCAGCATCAGAAACCCGACGCCCAGACTGATTGACACAATTATTATTTCCAATTTCCTGTTCACCATCCTTTGTATATTTATATATAATCCTTCCTTCATGGATAACGCGCATCGCCATACGGCGCGATTTACTTTCAACCTCAGCAATAACCATTGCGCTCAACTCGTTCTCGCGCCATGTTCGATGATTCCAATGATTATTCTTAAAAACTTCCACCTTATATTTTCCGTCGCTCATGTATTTTGCTCCGTTATGATTTTCCCGCCGCGGGCGAGATAATCATCCAGTCTTGACGTATCCCGATCAGACAACATGAGACCGATTGCCTCTTCCAACTCATTCCGATCCGGCGCCAGACCGAAACGCTTTTGAATAAACTCGATCTGCCGTTTCAGCATCTTCAATTCATTTTCGAGATAATGTAGTTTTTCGTTTTGCGTCATTCCATCCCCTGTGCCTCATAAAACGCTTCATCATTCAAGCAGGATCCTTCCCATGCCAGGTGCGAACATAAATGATAACTGGTGCTCCCGTAATAAGCGCAATCCTTCTGCTTTAAAGGTTCATCCGGGACCGTGCAGTTTCCGTCCCCGTCACAAAGATTATGTTTATTTTCGATGCTCATTTCTTTTCCTCATCTTCCAGCGCCGGAAGCTGGCGGATCAATATTTTCAGGCGGCTGTTGATCTCCGAGATCTCCGCCTGGATATTCTTTTTAATTTTTTCAGATGTTTTTTTGGTCGGACGTTCAAACCCGAATTCATCGCACAGGAAATTAATGATATCGTCCGGACGGGATTCTTTCATAATGGCCGTCATGTGGCCGATGGATATATTCACATCAGTATGTTTAGGGGATAATGCCCGGGACAGCCGGGATTTTGCCGTTTCGATCTGGCAATCGGGATACAGCGCAGAGGCAATCTCTTTTTTTGTTTTGCCCGAGGCGATAATTGCCTTTTCCAGCGCGTCTTCCAGACTGTCGTAAAACAAAAATTGATTCACTTTTAAACCTCCATAAACTAAGTGTAGTTGAGTGTAATGCCCCTTTTAATGTAAAAAAAAAATCAAGAGTCGCGCACAGTGAGGTGATCGACATCTTGATGAACAATATCTTCGCCATAAAGTTCAGGCCAGAATTCGACCAGGGAAACGCCCAGCTTATCCACGATTTTTTTGTGCATCGTATAGGATTTTGTTTTCGCGTGAACAGCCGCGATTACCGCTTGGGGCGTAACACCAAGATCAATAGCGAGCCTGCTCATGCTGTAACGCCGGTCGTAAAGCATCTTTTTTCTATTGATTAAAAATTCGTTATGGTTTAGAGTTTTCATAATTTTTTTGTTTAGTGTTTCTGTAATAGCAAAATCATTGTTGTTGGAAAGATTAATAAAACAAAATTTGGTTTATGTCAAGAAAAAAAACGCATAATCAACGTTCGCGCGGCGCTGGCCAAAATCTGCAAAAAGGCGAAGGTTTATAAAAACGTGCACCCGCACACTTTTCGGCACACATGCGCCACGCACATGATGAGCGACCAGACCAACATGAGAATCATCCAGAGATATATGGGACACGCCCAGATAAGCACAACGCTGGCAATCAGCCGCTTGTCGGCTTAATTGCCTTGTTATATTGAGGGTTTAATTTAATGCACTTCCAGACACCGGAAAACATTTGTAAATATATGGTGAGCCTTTTACCAGAAGGCATAAAAACAGTTTTGGAGCCGACACCAGGCGAGGGCAATATCGTGAAAGTTTTAAACGGATATGCTGTTACTGCGCCTATTGATTTTTTTACGGTTGTTGGAAATTGGGATGCTGTTGTCATGAATCCGCCTTTTACGCCGATGGATATGGGTTATAAAATTCTTTTCCGGTGCATGGACATGAGTCCGGTTGTTATTGCTTTAATGCCGTGGCTGACGCTGATAAATTCGGAACGCCGCACCAATAAAATTATGGAACATGGTTTGAAATCAGTGACGCATTTACCTCGAAGCACGTTTAAAGGTAGTCGAGTGCAAACTTGCATCTTGGAAATTGTTAATGGCTGGGAGCAAGATTGCATATTTAGGGCAATATAACGGAAGTTTATACGCACGTCATGCTGGATAATCTGCGGACCGGAGCAAGCGGCGTTATCAACAGGATAACGCAATGATATCAATAGATTTGTCAACAATTATTTTGCAAGTAGCTGAAATCATTAGTAGGCGCGAGAACTCTGACTCCGTTTATTAAGGTTCGAATCCTTATTCCCCAGCCATAAAATCAAGCACTTAGGCGATTTTCAAAATCTGTTGTTTCTCCACGTTTCTCCACATTTTTGGGTGCGGCGGACGTGCGGCGAAGGATCTGATTAAGATTAGCATCTAATAATATCTTATAAGCGAGGTGTAGAACGTTGGATAATCTATGGAACGCGATAATTATACAGAATATTCTAACCGGCCAGACATCAAGATTGGAATATAACGCTGCCGACAACAGACCGGCCCAGACGGACAGGCAATACGGACAATCCAGCAATTCCTTGAAAAACCAATTAATTTCTTTTATTTTATTCCGCGTGCTATCAAAAATACGGGCATGGCATATAAGTTCAACCAGCGCTTCCGTGACGACAATCATCATCAGAATATCAATCATTGGCCAGTTCCTTGTATCCGCATTCCCGACATTTTATAAAAACATTCCCGCCGCAGCATCGATGATAATGCAACCTTACATTGCATCGCGGGCATAACCTATCAGACATTTCGCCCGATGCGGTATTATTCATTGCCCTGCGCGCCCGCGCTGCGGCGCGAATAGACGCGATAAACGGATATTTTTTTTCATCGCGTAAATCCATTAAAAATGACCCTCCGGGGTTAATACCTTTTCAAATTTCAGAGTTTTATAAATCGCATAAGAAAGATCCTCCGCTACACAGAACGGCTCTCCACGGCCGGACGAACACGTCACTGAATACTCCACCACATGCGCTTCCAGATTGATCGTAATATCATCAAAACTTAGATTCCCTTCACTATCGATTATAATTGCCAAATCTTTGCCGGCCAGATCGGCGTAACTTAGATCCACAAAATTGGCAAACAGCCCCTGCAGGGCGATAACTAATGCAGCCTCGGGATCCCGTTCATCGCAATATACCTTGGGAGTCGTATACTCCGGCCCCCAAAACTCTTCATATCCGGCATCATATTCGCAGGACACATAATTATAATAGCCATATTCCGGCGGGGCGGGATTGGAATCATCAAACCCGCAATACGCACCTGATAGATTTACCGGCGGCGTGTTATATTTATTTGTTACCGTGCGAAGGATTAGAGACAGCCCGGTAAAATCAACATGATAGACACGATACGTTCCGTCGCCAATGGTCTCGTTTTGATAAGTACATGCGCTCAGGGCTTTTGTGTATCGCAGCCAGGAATGCAGCGTGACGTAATTATTGACAATGGCGGTCGGCGACGTCCACGTTGAACCGTAATTGATTTTTAAGTCGCCGACATTATATTCTTCCTTTACTTCCCAGGCGAGCTTATAATCTTCCGCGCCCTGGGCGACTTCATTATGATAACAAAAAAGAGATTTCCCGTTGACGGCATTGCCGTAGTACAGCTCCGGATAAGCTGTCGCTCCCGGCACCACAACGCTGAATGGCCCGCATAATCCGCCGGCCGCCGTCGTATGCTGTTCCGATTGAACGCCGTCGGACACCTTGATCACTTCTCCTCCGGCAGACGGCGTGTATCCGTTGCATGTCAGCCGTATATAATAGCCGCACGGTTTTGGATTGGTTTTAAATCCGATGACCTTGTATGTGGTGGTAATGGCCGCGCCGATATTATTCGTACATTCAATCACCACACTGTCGCCGACATTAAACGCTGCGGCATTACACGACATATATTCAACCGGCACGCCGGAGACAGACACAACAGCGTTGACATTCAGATTCTGCGCGGAGCTGGTTGCCGCCTCAAGTGTAGCGTCGCAAGTATCTGCGTTATAATCTATTGCCGTGATGGTTCCGAATTTATATGTCGGGAGCCATTTCTGCCAGCCGGGCAGCATAGCCCAGTTGTAAAAGCATTGTTCCGGTGTTTGTGCCAATGACGCGCTTAATTGTCCATCACGTGCGGCGCTATATACGGCTCCGCCGTCATATCCCGGCCGGATCAGTACCGTTCCGCGCTCTCCGGGCACTTCAATCGTGCCGACAACTCCTGTTAAGTCTTCCGTCAGATCGGCACACCATGCCGACACTGTCGGATCATTGGATGTATTCGTTTCAAAATATTTAATCCTTAATTCGAGTGTTTTTTTTTGCAGCTCATAAAGATGTTTTTGCTGTAATAATGCCGCCAGTTCATTTTGCTGCTTAATCAGTGCTTGCGATGTTGTTTTTAAATCGTTGTGATGCGCCGGATCGTTGGCATAGAGAACCAGCAGAGCTTCACTAGCTGTAATTTCCGCGTTTTTCGCGGTGATCAATACTTCCGTGGCGGCAATTTGAGCGGCCAGCGCCGCAATATTCTCAGTCATTCTGGAAATTTGCGCCGTAATGCGTGCCCGCGCCAGGCTCACATCGACGCTATATAAACCGTCCGTCCCGCCGCCGCTGATTGTTCCTTTGCCCATGTCACTTCGCTCCAGTGAATAGTGAATAGTGAATGGTGAATGGTGAAGGGTGCATCACGCTTCGCTTACCTCCATAGTCTGAGAATCGACAGACATGGCGATGGATATATAATTTGCCGTGAATGTGTCGCCATTGACGGTCACGGTATCGCCCGGGCGCAGATACAAATCCGGCGAACATCGGTACCGCAATGATCCATCCTCAAGATTTTTATAGGAGGCGCCGGATAATGTGACGGATTTGGCCGTATAGGTATTTGTCCGGTGGCCTTCCAGCGTAATCGATTGATTGACCGCGCCCTGGTCGATCCTCACGTCCTCCAGATCCACGACCATAATGAGCTCGCTGATCTGGTTGCCGTCCGCGTATGTCTTGACCATATATACGGACAGTTCCGGAGGATCTTCCTCGTCCACGCGATTAGTTATGTCCGATGATTGCGAAAATCCCGGCGTAACAACGGATAAATATGACGGATCGCCGGAACTAAAGCGCCCCTGGAACGAGCTCATCGGAATCGTCAGCCGCGACAGGCCGCTGGCGACGGAAGGCGTCAGATAACAGACATAACTTATAATATAGTTTGTATCGACAAAACATAGAATGTTTCCGCACGATAACGACGCAATCGCGGCCAGAGCCGCAGGCGTGACCACAAACGACGCGGCAACGGACGAAACGGATAACGACGCCGTGACGGACAATGGTCCGGGCGTAACTTTCTGGAGTTCCGGCCAGGGCGTTCCGGACAGGCTTGTCGTCACAAATAACGGACCGGGCGTGACCGTCACGCTGTAATATTCCGCCTCCGTGAATTCCGCGCCCCATGAGCCCCATGCCGGTTCTACGGATCGCCAGTCGCGGACGATATAATCATCCAGATAAACATCATTTCCGGAGGCGGAATGATAATTTTCAAACAAGAATGTTCCGTTATAATCTGAATTTGTCAGCATCGTCGCGCCGGACTTTGCCAATGTATCATTCAGATAAATATCGAATGTCCCGGCCGTAAAATTAATATTCCGGAACTCAATGATATTCCACGCATCAGCGTTTATGTTCTTCGTCGTGTCATGCGCCGAGCCGTCGTAATAGAAAATATCCGAGCCGGCGCAGATCATTACAGCGATTATCTTTGTGCCGTTACCGTGGTAAAAATTGCACTGACCGAAGGCGTGTTCTTTATAGATTCTTGTTCTGATCGCGTAAGTCGAATCGATGACCGGCACGCCCGATATGGTGGCCGTAGACGAGGTCGATGAATCCACCCCGATAAATTTCGCGCTTCGCGTTCCTCCATATTTTTGCTCGGTGGATATATCAACATCACCGCGACGGAGCGTCCACGATCCTCCGATCGCGTCTCCGTTGCTCCCGCGCTCGAAATCATCGCCGACAATAAATGTATCGGCGATACTGGAATAGGCCGCAGCTCCGGCATTCCCGTAATACATATAAAAAGTTGTGTCGCCGGTCCCGATGGAATCAAACTCGATCCAGACCGTCGCCAGTTGGTTCGGCGTCGTCCCGGTAATGGATTCAATCCAGTAATCCAACAGCGTTTCGCCGTCGGACGCGGTAAAGCGCAGATCATTAAAATTGGACAGGCAATGACCGGCACAGTCAACGTCTTCGCCCGTTGCACCGGACGATTCGCCGACCAGTAATTTCATCTGATAATTACTGACAGCGCCGGACGCGCGGGAAAGCGTAATGCTTTTTCGATATGACCAGTCTGTTAACCAACCCATAGTCGCTACGCTCCTTCGGTTGATAGTTGATGGTTGTTGGTTGATGGTTTATGGTGCTATCAACTATCCATTCTTCTCTAATTATTTGCAATCACCGGGGCTTCTATTTTAAAGCTGGAGCCGTCCGAAATCGTGTAATCCGTCCCGAAATCGATGCAACCCACGACGGTCTTATCGGCGGATGTGTCGTCATAGATAATCGCCGCGCCTGTCGGGCCGATATCGCCTCCGGAGGCCGTCCAAGACGCATCATCGAATGTGCGGATGCCCTTGTCGTCTGTGTCATTTTCCGCCCAGGAGCCTCCCGAGAGATCCTTGTTCTGCTGCGTGTAGCCGAACCCCGTATCCAGTTCATCGGAAGGCGATCCGATGACATCCGCCAGCGTGGCATGCGCATCCTCATCGAACGCGAACGTAGTATTCATTAAGATAATTTTAAACGTATCCGCGGACACATCCACGGCCTTTTTTCCGAGCTGATATTTCCAATGATTGGATACAGTTTCTACAACAGCCATAATGACACCTCCGGTTCAATTGATGGTTTCTGGTTTTCACCATTCACCATTCATTATTCACTAATTTTCCCTTTAATAATAAACTTCATGGATATAACATCCCCGACATCTCTTAACTTATCCCAGCAGGCCGAAAAGACGCCTTCGTCGGTGCTGATATAGACCAGCGTTGTCACCTCGTGTATCGCCAACAATGCGTCCCACATCGTTTTCGATGACTCTATATTAATAATAAAATCCCGGTCGCCGTGCGCGTAGCCGGAATCGGTGACAACCACGCCGCCATCAAGCGTCTTTACGCGGGATATTCTGCGAGACAATGCGCGTAAATCACTGTCCGGCAGTGGCGTGATAATAACCGCCCCGTCCTCAAGATATACCGCCGATGAAATACCGATCTTAAATACGCTCACTTCGTTCGCTCCTTTACGTGAAACGTGAAATGTGAAACGTGAAGGGTTTTTTATTCACCATTCACTTTTCACTCTTCACCTTTTAACCCATCCCTAAAAGAAACTCCGCGCTGGATTCGTTAGCGCGGACCTGGACCTTCTTGATGATCTTCCACATGAAGGCCTCCAGTTCCGGTTCCAGACCGTCTGCCTGTATCTGCAGCGCAAAATTGCCGTCTCTCATTCTGTCGATTTTCAGTTGATTCATTTCCAACTGCATTTCGATGAGTTTTTTCTGTAGCTCGAATTCCTGCGCCCGAAATTTCTGCTCTTTTTCGATGGCATCCTCGATGATATCCGCGTTCCATGCGGAGGTGCTGTTTAAACTGGAAAACAAACTGCTTAAGACATTTCCGGTGGATTGGATGCCGGCATCAATCGACGAAAACATCGTTTTCATTTTTTCGACGCCCGCCTCGATTTCTGCAATATCGATCTTGGCCTTCCATTCCACCATGGTTTTGATAACATCGGCGTCTTTTTTGACCTTTTCCGCGTCCAGCTTCACATCGACATTTTTCTCTTTGGGCGCGGCGGCCTCGAGCTTTTTGCCTTCTTCGGCCAGGTTAGCCGGATCCGTCTTGACAGTCACTTCTGTCGTCTTGGCCGTTTCAATCTTATCGACGGCTTTTTGATATTCAGATACTTTTTTAGTGGCCTCGCCGGTCGCCTCGCCCGTTCCGTTCCACGCATCGACCACCTTGGCCGTGGATAACATCAGATCATCCGCAGCGCCGCTTAATTTTTCCTTGAGAGATTCCAGGGTTTTTTCGTTTTGCGCGATCTCCTTGGAAAAATCCAGTCCGGGAATCATATCCAGAAATTTAGCAACGCCTCCGCACAGCTCAAAGAATCCCGTGGCAACGGCATACAGCAGGACTTTTATGACATTGAATCCGTTTTCCAGCGCCGCAAAAAAGAACGTGAATATCTTCCCGGTGGCTTCCGCATCCACGCCCAGGGCAACCAGCGCGATAGACAGGGGACCAAAGAACTTATAGGCCATCCCGAATCCCATGAGATTGCCCATCAGTTCTTTGGTTGACGCGTCGAGTTGGTTAAATGCTTTAATGGCTTCGCTGATCGTCACGCCGATCGGCACGAATACCTCGATAATTCCCTGCGTAACGCTGATTAATGAGGCGATTGTATCGATAATGGTATTGATCGCATCTGTGATATCTTTCGCGCCCGCGTCCCCGAATACATCGCCGATAGCCTCTCCGACGTTACGCATCGCCTCGATGAGTTTGGAAAAGTCGAGATTCGCCATAACGTCCGGCATGGATTCCGCTATTTTTCCCATGGACGCGGCAAAGCGGGTCGCAAATTCGTCAAACACGGCAAACAGGCCGTTGAATGTTCCCGCGTCGATACCCTTGGCGATGCCCGATAATAAGAGCGCGAACGATCCGGCATATTTTGCCGCGGTCTCCTCCAGCCGCGTCCCGATTTCGATCATCATCACCTTGGCCGTATTGATGACCATCTGGGACTGATTAGCGAAAGTATCCGCCATTTTCTTATAGGCGGCTTCGGTGGAACCGGTGGATTCGTTTATCTTTTTTAGAGCGTCATTAAAAAAGGTCATGCCGTCGCCGGTGAGCTGCATAGCACCGTTTAGTGCTCTTACGTTGCCAAATAACAATGTCATTTTATCGGCATTACCACCGGTAGCAACCAGAACTTTTTGAAGCATGCCCTCCAGCCCTTCAGATTTAAGGGCGGCTACGGAAAAATCCAGTCCCATCGCCTTGGCTGCGTCCGATGCTTCTCTGGATGGTGCAGCGAGCGACGTAATAACCCCCTTGACAGCCGTAATCGCATCGGCTGTCTGCATGCCCTTGGCGGTCAGCGTCGTAACGGCTGCCGATAAGGACTCGAATGAGACGCCGAAATTTGCGGCGACGCCAACGACCTGCCCCATACTCTGTCCCAGATCGTCGATGGTCTGTTTTCCGATCAAGGTTGACGTAAAAAACACATCATTAAGATGGCCGACATCCTTGACGCTGTATCCATAGGCGTTCATGGTGCCGGTTAAAAGGTCGACGGTTGTATTGAGATTGGCGTTATTAGCAACGGCCAGTTGCTCGGCCTTGCTCATAAAATCCAGCGAATCGCCCCACTGGATGCCAGCCTGCGCCGCCGTGTAGAGCGCGGCGTTGACGTCCGATATGGATTTGACTGATGTTGTGGAATATTGCAGGACCTCATCGCGGTATCTGGCCAGGTCATTTCCCGTGGCTTCCACCGACGTGGAAATCAGCGCGAATTCCTTATTGAAGTTAGATGATTCCCGGATGGCCAGGGCGATGCCACCCGCTACCAGGGCCAGGAGCGCCGCGTCGAGCTTTAAAACATTCTTGCCCGCCTTATCCAGCGGATCGGCCATTCCGTCAAGCGTCTTTTTCAGGGACGTCATCTGCCCGTCTATGCTTCGCATGACGGCGTTGAGTTCCTTATTCTCGCCCTGGAAAATTATCTTTAATGTTTTTTCTAAATCGGCCACGGTCGCTCCTCGCGCTAGGTTCTAAGTTCTATGTTCTAAGTTCTATGTTTTTTCAACGTTGAACGTTGAACATTGAACGTTGAACTTAAAACTTCATTTCACACTTCACTTACTGCTATTAAGTTCTTCATAGTATTTTGACCATAAGCACATTTCCGTCTCGCTCAGGTAATCATACGGCATGATGTCCGGCCGTACCTGATAGAGATATGTTTTCCGGTCGTAACACAGCGCGAGGGCATTCCTCACGTCTTGATTTCCCCAGAGCTCGTCGGCTTTTTTTTTACCTGCGCGCCCTGCCCGGTCAGCTCGCTGATCTTTTGCGTGATCAGCATAAATTCAACGGGAAAGAACGTGCACAGCCTGACGGCCAGCTCCTCGTCAATTTCCGGATCCACGCTGCCCAGCCGTATCATCGACAAACGGCGGACAATATCGCCGGGCGTTTTTTCATCCATGCCCAGCAATTCCTTGATAGCCTTGGATTTTTCGGCGGATTGGCTGGACAAAAGCGCGGACATGATCGCCTCGATATTCTTGTTGCGATCATGCGCCTCATTGACTTTTCCCAGTTCGTGGCCGGAAAGTCCCCGGACAATCCAGACAGGTTCCGTCCCCTCTTCGAAGAATTCCTTCAAATCAGGGACGGGAACCTTGTCCTGGCGCGGCTCAAACTCCGCCTTGATAAATTTCTTCTTATTAAAAGACACTCGCTTCGCTCCTTCCCTGTGGATAGTTGATAGTGGATGGTGTATGGTAAAAACCATGAACTATGAACCATGAACCATCAACTAACTCGCTTTCCCCACGCCTTCTTCGGTCGCGGAAATATCATTGATCCCGCTGGAGAAGGATGTAAGTTTGGATTCAATCGTTCCGAGCGCTTTTTCTAACTCCGCCGATTTTGCGCCGAATACGATTTCTACTGTTTTTTGCAGGTCAGCCATTTATTTCTTACCCTTTTTTTATCTGCGATATTAGATACTCAACTTCATGCCGCATATTCTTCATCAATCTTTCCCCTGCCAATTTTTTCAGGACATCAAAATGGACAGGATCCGATAAATAATCCTGAATGCGCGGACCGTACAGCGCTTTAACCGGCAGGCGATATTCTTCCGGCATCCATCTTGCCGGGATGTATCTGTTTTGTTTTGGGCTCCACACATAACCGACTTTACCGGCCATCTTGTTAATCTTTGACGTTTTGCCGCCATGTTTCTCATCGTGATATTTACGACGATAAACCTGTTCCGATTTTTGATCGCTCCTCACTTTACCGATGTAGGCGTGTTTTACTATTTTACGCCCGCTGCTTTTCAGGACCCGGACAGAGACGCCTTCATTCGTCTGCTTTGCGCCGTATTTGATCAAACGAATAAACGTACCTTTGCTTGATACGGCCGCCGTCGGATTTTTAAACGCGGCTTTGCGAATTTTCCAGGACGCCCGGATGTCTGATGCTTTCAGCGCGTAATACCCTGTCAGCATTTTGACGCCGTCCGTTTTAACGCCGTCTGCCGTCTTGTTAATTCCGCGCACCTGGGCCTTGACCAACTCCGCGCCGCTGAGTTTTTTCATCATCTGTTTTATTTCCTCGATATCCTGAGGGTTGATGCGCACATTCATCCGCCTACCACCTGTAATTTAGTTCCAGTTGCCCGACGGCCTCTCCACTGGAGTTGCCTTCCGCATATAAGCCGGCATGGACATTGCCCACACGGAAAAACTGCCACCGGCCGAAGACGGTTATTAATTGTTTAAATTCGTCAGTCGTATATCCGGCGCGGGCGCCCAGCTCTTTTTTATTTTCAAAGGCTAAAAGCGATAAAGGCCGCTGCTTGGCGATGATATTTCCTGCTCCGGTTTTTGTGTTCAGTGTCGCGACCACGTCCGTCTTGCCTTCATACGGTTGGATCTCCGCCGTGGCGATGACCTGTTCATCAGCGTTTTGGGCAAACCAGTTCGGTAACCTTAGCTTTTCGACGATCTTTTCTTTTTCGATCGTGACAATTTCCGTCGGTCCGGGAACGCGGACTTTCTTTATTTTCACGACTTCCCTGATTTCCGGCACGTTGACGTATTCGATCTGCGATACGACCGGCTTATTGCGTTCGCCATACCAGGCTTTCAGCGCGGCTACTGCAATGAGCAAAAGCAACGCGATGATTATAGCCATGATGATTTTAGTCTTGTCCATGATTGTGCTCCCGCGATTTACGAAACGCCCAGATCCCCATAGTGGACGTGAAAAATCCGATAATCAACGCGGCCATATTAGCCATGCGGTCAGCCACTTCATCGCAAAACGCGCCGATGACAATCAGCAGAAGAATGACCACCGTGATCATCAAATTGACAAAACTCCCGCGAATCGAATTTTCTTTTTTGTTCCAGGCTAAAGACTTCAAGTTTTCACCCTCACCTTAATCCTCTCCCCTCAAGGGAGAGGAAAATTTATTCTCTAATCACCATCAACCATTAACCATCAACTATCAACAATGAACCATGAACCATCAACCATGAACTATCGTGATAAACACCTTTCCACGCTTCAAGGCGGCAACTAAACGCGGCATAAAATCGTTGAACGCTTTTCTGCTTTCGCCGATAAAATCAAGGCCGCGGGCGAATCCGATCAACGGGCAGCCGTGCGTGTCTTCGTCCGTGTTGCCGGCATGAATTCTGATTCCCTCAAAGTCCGGCACGTTCATCAGCAACGGCATGACGCGTTTAAACCGGTTGGAATAATTCGTTATCACCTCATAACGGCCGTACGGAATGGCCGTTTCGCCGTATATTTTCAGCGCGCGCGTCCAGGGCAAAATGGATCCGTCGCATTGGCGTTGCCTGTCTTTGTCCTCCAGCGAGTAATAGTAGCGGACACCGTCGATCAAAAAATCGCCGATCGTTGAATTCCCGGTAAATTTCGCTCGGATGATAGACAGTTCCATCATTACAACCTGCGCTCCCGGATAATGACGCCGGTGGTTTTCGGGCGGCAATCATCCGCGCTGCACTCGATCTGGTGATCATGTTCATGCAGCTGAAAATAGACAGTTTTTTTAAATTTCTCGAATTCATCCTGTTTGACCTTTTCATCCAGTCCGGCGCAGACGGAATTTAATTTATTATCGAATTTTCCAAATTCCCTTCGAATAAACCAGCCGACCATCAGACATAACAACCCAATCAGATAGTTCATCAGATCCACATGTTCAAACCAAGACGGCGCACCCATTTGACAGTCCCCTTGATATCTGATAACCGTTTAACAGCTTTACGACCGGCAGCGGCGTGTCCTCTTGCCGCGACGGGAAGTTACCGCTTCCCGGCCGGTCACCCTTTACTTTTTGCGTTTCCTGGCCGGTTTCTTCGGTGGCGGAGGAGGCGGCCAGGGCAACGGCCTTTGCATTTTCTCTGGATTTATTTTTAATACGGTCTGTTTTTTCTTTTTCGCGCTCAATAAATTAAGTTTTTGCGCTTCGCGGACCAGCTTTGCTTCCGGCTCGGCGATTGAATAATGAAGCAGCGCGACCAGGATGCGATACGCCCGGAACGCGCCGATAGCCAGCGTGGCCAGAAACAGCAGCACAAAAACCAGCGCGATGATCCCGCCGGATAATTTCAGCAATGTCGAAATAAACATGATTAATATTTCCATGACTTAACCTCCCTTATTTGGATTTAATTAAACACGGCGTTGTAAGGCTGATCTTTTCCAGCGCCGGTTTTATCAGGCTAATATTTTTTAATTGGATTTTATCGCCGGATTCCGCCCACTGAGCATAAAGCGTTGTATTGCTTGCTGGCATTGAGAAAGTAGCCGCTGGTGCGTAATCCGTCCCGCTTCCGTCTGAGGCTGTGTTCCAACCGGCAAACGTATAGCCGGTTTTTACAAGGCTTCCGGTGTTACCAAGGACTGTGACGGTATCGTTTTCATTATAAGGACTGCTTGCATCTACCGGAACCGAGCCTCCGGTGTTTCCGTTTCCGTCGTAAGTGACGGTGTGGGTTGAAACTCCGGCTGAATAACTCACTCCTAAGAAAGTGAAGAATTCAACAACTCCAGAAGGAATTATATATAAGAAATTATTATCCCCTGAGCTGTCGTCACGGTCTTCCAAGAAAACAGTCAATGCTGATATTTCACCCAAGTCGGCAGCTTCTTGAAGACCTGTTTTAATATCTCCTGATTCTTGATATGCTCGAGTATAAGTACCTGTCACAGGAATAGAAGCTGTTCTTGTTCTGGTATTGTAGTCTTCAACCGAGGAGACTAATGTTGAAGCATTGTCTTTATCAAAAGAAAGAGTACAGGCTAAGCTAGCTCCACCTAACCCCATCCCTCCGCCCTTATCATAAGTAAAAAATAGTAGTTTAGCCGAATCTATGGTTGAACCTGCTGGAATGGAAATGGGAAAATGGAACGCTATCCCCATTTTTGTTAAACTTTGTGCTGTAAAGTCGCCAGCTAATGCGGCATAAATAGGGGCTTGTGGCGCAGAGTACACAAACTGACTCCCATCCCACGCTATAGGATAATACTCAAACCCTTCACTATAATGTTTTATCATTGCCATATCATCATAATAAGATATAGCCGGATAGACAGCAGGGTCAATTGCCGCCCATGTAAGAGAGCAATTATCCGAGAGGTCTGATTCAAGCGGAAGGTCAACCACTAGAACGGAATTTTTGTAAAACTTAAAGTTCTTGATACCATAATAAGATGCGTGGTCGTTACTCGATGGAAAGCCCCAAAATCCGTTACTGGCTGCTTTCGCATCGTAAGCACTCCAATCTGTTGTGTCTTCTCCCGTCCCATCAGTAACGCTATCAACTTTAATCGTTGTCGTTCCTGATACTCTCTCGATTTCAATGGAATGCCACTGCAAATAAGATAAAGCACTTGATTGGATGCCAGCAACAGATATTTTCTTGTCTGTGTTTATTTTAATAGCGCCAGCAAACATATCCACGCTGAATATCGACAACAGTTTAATATCAAACGACATCTTATAGTCGCCTGTTCCGACCCCTTCTATGACTCCGCTTGGAGCTGCTGTTCTAATTGTGTTGTTTAAACACCACATAAATCACCTTTAAAAACTATTAAATTGCTTCGCTGTTCTTGGACAGCTAGAACCGCTTATCGTTACTGAAGGAGCGGTTTCTTCCCAGAACTGAAACTCATGTAGGCAGTCAGATAGTGTAATAGTATGGGGAACTATTTTTACATTGCTTACTGTTTGAATTGAGCCAATCTCGACTTCCATGTAATCAGTATAAGTAGTTACTTGTCCATCGAATATCTGATGATACGCACCGCCATAATAAACAGATATAGTTAAATCAGCCTTATACCAAGTAAGAACAGAAGCCCAGACTCTAATCTTACTGCATAGAAGCGGCGAAGCAGGTGTCAAAAAAGCCTCATCCTCTCTTGACATATAAGCAAAGGTTCCAGTGTCTCCGTCATACGCTTTTTCAGGGTCGCTATACCAAGTACCACTATGACTTGTCGGACTTACCCATCCCATAATTTACTCCTATGCCGTTCCGGTTGCCTGTGAACCGTCTGCTTTGTAGAACTTCTTGCCTGAGGCGACATCGGCTTCAACTGCATCCGTCCAGTCAGAAACATCTCTTACAGTAGCCGCGCCAGCAACTCCTAGAATCGTGACTCCAGACTTAATATTTCCAGTAGCCAAATCAGCATCCACTACGGCAAGGTCAACAGTAGTTGCATCGTCAGAACCGTCTGTATAACCTTCCGCTGGGACAACATGAAGGACTGTTCCGGCATCCATATGAGCCGATACAGAGGCTACGTCTCCAGCGTTGTTCGGCATTGTTCCTTCAAGCTTTGTCTGGTAATTATCTTTATAAAAGAATTTACCATCAAGGACTTCTCCGACAACCGCATCCCCTGTCAGAGCAAAGCCAGCGTCTATCTTATCTGATATAGCCTCCAAGCTATCAGTCGTATTATCGTAGGTAAATGAACCATCTTTATGAAGGGTATCGGCTAGAGTGCTCGCTACCGGAGCTGCTGTAATTCCGATAGAGCTTATATTTTTTACGTCCTCATAAAGATGATACCCAGATATAAGGGCGAAGGTGTCTGTGTTTACAACCGCTCCTGTGAAAGCAGGAGACACTGTAAAGGTATCAGTCCCTGCATCGAAGTCCGTAACAACACGAGCCTGTCCTTCATTCGTTCCTGTAAGAGCAACCATCAAACAGCCGTTCCAGTAATCATCAACCTGAGTAAAAGCAGTGTCGGTAATCGTAGTTGTGCTTCCGGCTGAGGCTGTAACAGCGTATGAACCAGAAGCAACCGCATCTGCAATAGCTTCTAAAGAATCAGTTGCCTTATCAAAGGTATTCCCACCAGACGCTTTTGACAGGATGTCATTCAAGCTTCCTGCCGTAGGAGCAGCCGGAACGATTGTGTTAAGGGCTGTATCAACTTCTGCGTTAATCGACCCCAGGGCTGTCGCATTCCATGTTACATTAGAATCACTCTTTGGAACTTTAGCGAGTTCTGTTTCAACGTCATCCACTAAAGTTTCGATAGCCGAAAGCCCGTAAGTGGCGTTGTCTAAGCGGTCAGTTATTAAGCAGGTGTATAAATCTTTCCCTGCTACGTCAGGAACCCCCAAAACCGCTAATGCGCTTTGTAAATTGGTCTGTCCAGAGAAGTTTCCCAAATCAATATTCACTTCGGTTACTTTATCAGAGATAGCTTCTAAAGAGTCTGTGGTATTGTCATAGGTAAACGAACCGTCTTTGTGCAGGGTGTCAGCAAGAGTATTGGCTACCGGAGCAGAAGTAACTCCTACTGTGTTGACGTTCTTTGTGGTGTCGTAAAGAGAACTTGAAGCTGGAAGTTGGGTTCCGAGTCCGCCGTTGTTTCCAGCGATATATGAAGCAAAAGAACCTGCTGTCATTCCTACCGTCACAGCAGTATCATGTAGTCTATCAGTGTCAACTTTGATGTCATCAACTATAGTGTCGATGTCGATGATGTCAGTGATGAGATTAGACCACACCATTGCCG
>Ga0265294_10003721_pt1 | contig 19331 bp, 19 predicted proteins | sample MunlanPumphouse3_FD_192504 | JGI IMG/M metagenome (GOLD analysis project Ga0265294, IMG submission 192504) | Groundwater microbial communities from a municipal landfill in Southern Ontario, Canada - Pumphouse #3 | ecosystem: Environmental > Aquatic > Deep subsurface > Groundwater | place...
TGAATGTCATCTCGGACCCGTATGGGGTTTTGAAATCCGAACACAGACGGGCGATTGCCCATTCCCGCGCAGTAATGTAGGTTCGTTTGCGGAGGAAGACATTGACTTTTCTGTAAGTGGCTCCGTCAACTTTTTTGAATTTTTTGTATTTATTTATCTCTTCGCTGCGGTCCTCTTCGTATGGCGGGTCATCTGGTTTTAGAAGAGTGTCTTCAGTGGGCTTTTCGTATTCTTCCATTTCTGTTATCTGAATATAAGGGGTGTTGTGTGTATTTTAGGGTTTGCTGATTTTTAATTTTACCATTTATTGTGTATAGCATCATACGGTTTATATAACTATTAATTTGGGATGTTCACGCGGAAAAATATGTGAAAATGAAAAATAAAAAAAAGCTTTTCGCTATTTCATCTGGATAATTCCGGGAAAGAATACTCTTTGATTTTCTGACGGCCCGATATCTTTGGAAAAAAAGTAGTTTTATTTTTCAGTTGCAAGCGGGAAGTAATCCTGATATGCTTTTTTGCGTTCGTCAAGATCGGTATGGATGTATATTTCTGTTGTCTGAATGGAGTTATGCCCGAGGTTTTCCTGGACAATACGGAGATTATGTGAACGTTTGTAGAGTTCTGTTGCATAACTGTGCCGGATTTTATGGGGTGTGATTCCTGGCGGAGCATAAAGGTTGAAGATATGCTGCACAGTCCGCGGGGATATTGGATTTCCGTTTCTCCCTTCAAATACCGGTCCGTTTTTTTTATTGTTCATGTGTTCCTGAATCTGCTTCAGGGTCTCGGCATCGCAAAAGACTGTTCTGATTTTTCCACCTTTCCCTCTGACACGGATCGTCCCTTCTTCAAAATCGATATGTTCCGTTAATAGCCCGCATACCTCGGAAACACGCATTCCTGTGGCATAAATCGTTCGGATTAATAGTGCATCGCGGGGATTTTCAAGGGATTCTATGAAGTTCATGACTTCTTTGTGCCGGAGATATTTGAGTTCTCTGTCCTTGATTTTTGGTCTGTCTACTTTGTTCATTGGATTTATATCGGTGACATCCTGGTTAATCAAATACTTGTAAAATGAGCTGAGGGCTGAGTTATATTGATGCAGGCTTGCGGGGCTTAAATGCCGTTCATTTCTAATCAGTGTAAAAAAATCACTGATTTCGTAGGCATCTGTATCGATTTCCGCTCCCATTCCGAAGTTATCTATTGTTTTGGTGGATTCGGGCGGGACTCCTTCGGCTTCTTTCAGGCATGTTTCATATTTTGCATAAAGTTTCAGAATTCTCCCATATGCTTCAATGGTATTTTCTGCATAGTTCTTCGTCTGGATATTGCTGAGGTATCGCGGGATCCAGGTACTGAAGGTTCGTTTCGGGGGTGCCATTTTATGTCTAAGTTATCTTTGAGCTGTGTGCTGATAATGATTGCGCATAATAGACATTATGCGCAATAAATCATGTTTTTATAAGATAAAAATTAAGCCTAATTTGGACTTTATTTTTAAAAATAACGTTAATTATTGGTTTTTACAAAATTTTTCATAATTTGTCTGTCGCACGTACTTTGTGAGTCGGTGGTATTGGTTTCAAATGCGTCTCAGTGAAATAACGGGCTTTTGCGGGGTCGTGATGCTCGGGATGATTAATCATCTTACCATGTTCTCAAAACAGCTGTAAATCGAAGATATGAAGGTGTTATTTTTCCGGATTCAGATTTTTTTTTTCATTTTGTAATAAGAGGATTAGCTGTTTGTATGGGCTGAGGACATTTACTATTGTCCGCGCTCCCTGTCAGAAAAATATCCTGTTTTCTATAATGGTGTCATCACAATATTATTACTATTAATTGCTCTTTCTCCTTCTATAATAACAATCACCGATCATTTTTCTTTCAGTCAATTTCCTGTGGCTGGATTCTTATCATTGAATATTACGTTCTAAATGAGCCTAGCAAAAAATAAATGTGAGCCACTTTCTTTTCAAAATAAATCATCAATATTCCCTTCCATTTTCTGATTCTTGAGTGAGGAGAGGGGGACTACTTCGGCGCGGATTCTGACGCAGGAGAAATATCTCGTTTCCAAGGCTCATCTGTCGCGGAATATTCTCTCCATTATCCATTTTTATTCTTCCTCACTTATTCTAAAAGTGTTTCTGAATGTGAAGTGCTGTTAAATCTAACCCTCATTTTCATCCTTCATGCTGGAAAATACTTATTCTAATTTTGTTCGTTCATATTTCCTTGAGATTTATCCGCTTTGTTCCAGTAGAAATTACCTTATTCCTATATGTAGTAAACCATATGATGCTATATGTATTGTGTGATTTTAAAACTCATTTTGATAGCATATATCTTCTGTGAAAACCATTATTACATCCCACGCTTCACATAAGGACGACATTCATGGCAAAACTGAAAATAAGAGGCGGAGATCTCGACCTTATCGAGTATGACTTCATCTCATTTCAGCCCGGTGAGCATCTATACACAGATATTCCCGTCGCAAAAAGACCAGTACCGCAAAAAGAATCCTTCAAGGTCACTGTACCGGCACGTATCCATCTATCCGTATTAGATATGAACAGATTTTCTCCGGGGATGCCCGGAGGGGGCGGATTGGGATTTGCCCTGCAGCTATACAGTGATGCCTCCGTATCCTGTACCACTGGCGAAACTGTTATCAATTCCCCGCGATTTCTGTTAATTGAACATCTGGTTGCAGCATTCAAAGCTGTCACCGGATACGCAGGGGGATTTATCATCCGGACCGAAGATCATGGACGAGAACATGTTGGTCTCGGCTCGACCTGCACAACTGCGGCCGCCGTCGTATCTGCTATGAACGAAGCAGTTGGCTGTCCCCTTACAATAGATAATGTTCGTCGGCTAATTGGTTACAACTATGTTGAAGAAACCAATGAACCCGGCAAACTGGCATTCGGATTTGAGACAGGGGTCGGGGCTGCCTCATCTATATATGGTGGAATGAATATTTTGGGTGATCAGCTTACCCATGTATATCAGCACCCTTTCGCTGAAGACAAAAACGTCTTCATCATAACGCCGACTATCCACACAGAACAGGACAATGCCGGAGTCGAAGAGTTTTCCCTTCTCATGAACCGGTCCCGGACCCTTGATTATCAGGATCGTGAACTTAAAGCGTACATGATTCTGATGGACATGATTCCGGCAATAGATAAAGGTGACATCCGGAAAATGGGTGATATCATGTGGGAGATTGAGTTCCGTGGTTCAAAACGTGCCGAAGTCCAGCATCATACATTTATTATCTATCAGCACATGAATGCTCTCAGGCAGGCAGGGCTGGAATTTGTTGCTATGAGTTCTGTCGGTCCCTCTATTTGTGTGGTGACCGACAAAACCGAGCAGGAAATGAAATCGATTCTGGATGTTATCGGTCTGGAGATATCTGTGAGCACGAAAGTCGACAACACCGGGATTCGGATTACCACAAATTAACTGCTGTAAGGCTCAGAATAATACTGAAGAGAATAGTATTAATCCTATTCCCCTCCTAGAATAGAATATATGAATGGTAAAATTCTTGTCGGGGTGCTTATGGTCCTCATTGTCTGTGTGTGTGTCGCAGGTTGCGTTGGAACCCAAACACCAACGGAAACTGCTCCGGATGCTCTTGTAGGTAACTGGGTGGGTGTAGAAAGCGGTTTGCTCGTTTCCTATGATCTGGCTCTGGTATGTAATGAAGACGGTACTGCAAAACTCACCGGAAGCTTCAGCGGCGGAGGCATGAGCAAAAATCTGAATGCAAATCTGAGATGGGAGTATGTATCAGGCAACCAGTATGTTGGAAAAAGTGGTGACAATTCACTTGCAATCTATCTGACCGGGGACACGCTTACCATTACGGTAAACCCGAAGAAGATGGGTATTGCCGACTTTGATATCGATTATGATGTCAATATGAAACGTTCGGGCGGTGCTGTTTCGACTGCTACTGCCACGATGACGCCAACTGCCGTTTCAACCACCACATCTCCTGATGCGGTAGTAGGAAGCTGGAAAGGTACAGAAGACGGTGTTGTTTCCTATGATCTTACCATGGTCTACAAAGCTGACGGGACCGGTACTATCGCAGGCACATTTAATGTAATGGGACAGAGTAAGTCCTTTACCAAGGATGTTACCTGGGAGTATCTGAACGAAAACAAGTATCAGGCACAGTACGGATCTGAGATGCTGCCTCTGCAGCTCGTAGGTACGGATCTTGTTGTAACACTTGTCCCATCCAAGCTCGGTGTTGAGGGACTGGATGACCCGCTCTCGATCCCGACCAGTAAAGTATAACCCAATTTTTTTTTTCACATCTGTTTACCCAAACTATTTCCATCGTTCAGTTTGGCGAGATCATGTTTTACTTCGAAACTGATGTTGGTGCTGCTATCTCGATCTACGGCGGCATGAGCATTCTTGGCAATAAGCTGACACAGGTATACCTGCACCCGTTCGCCGAAGATAAAAACGTCTTTATCATAATGCCGAACATCCATACAGAAGATGACAATCCCGATCTGGAGATATATGTTATCACTAAACTCGACAACAACCGAGATCCGTATCACTACAAATTAACTGCCGCCTGGTTCCTGACTAATACCACAGAGAAAAGTTTTAATCCCCTTCTCTTCTAAGAATAGATTATATGAATGGTAAACTTCTTTTTGGGGTGCTTATGGTTCTCATTGCAAGCATGAGTATTGCAGGTTGTATTGCAGCAACAACTGATACAGCCCCGTATGAATTAGCTGGTACCTGGGTGAGCGTAGATAGTGGTTCGCCTGTTTCCTACGATCTGACTCTTGAGTGTAATGAAGATGGTACTGCAAAACTTACCGGAAGTATCATTGGCGGAGGAATGAGCAAAAATCTGAATGCAAACCTGAACTGGGAGTATGTATCAGGTAACCAGTATGTTGGAAAGAGCGGTAACAGTTCACTGGCGATCTATCTGACCGGAGATACGCTTACCATTACGATGAACCCGAAGAAGATGGGTATTGCCGACTTTGATATCGATTTTGAACTCACTATGAATCGTTTAGCTACGTCCCCGGATGCAATTGTAGGTCTCTGGAACGGTACAATAGATAGTGATGTTTCTAATGAGGTTATGCTGGACTTCCTGGAAGATGGAAACGGCTCTATTAGTGTTATCTATTACGCCGCGGGAACTGCGACTCAGGAAAAAAAGGATATTACCTGGGAGTATGTAAATGCAAACGAGTATCAGGCAAAGTATGGCTCCAATAGTGCGTCCCTTGAACTTTATGATGACATGTTGACGATCAGTATTATCCCGTCCACGTTTATTGCGGGGACATCAGATAGTCCGATTACGGTCTTAACCAAATCGTTCATCCTCCCCCTTCCTTTTATTGAATCTCCCGTCTGAAGGAGATATCACCCAAACTATTTTCGTCTCTGAGCCGGAATAGAAATTATCTATGGGCAAAGTTCTGATAATATTTTTATGCCTTCTCTGTATTGCCGGTGGTGTAGCGGTAGGGATGAATTATGATCGTATTGCTCCGCATCTCTCTTCATTTCTGCAGGATCTCACTGGATCCGATGACCCCGTTTCCCCCACGCTGACTCAGACCCCTACTATCACCCCTACTCCAACTAAAACTTCCACCCCGACCATATCTCCAACTCCTACGAAGACGCCCACTTCCACTATTACTCCAACCCCGACCAAAACCCCCACGCTTACGCCGACCCCAACCAAAACTCCGACGCCGACCGTAACTCCCACCCCGTTACCCGAAGGCACGAAAGAGATCGTCGGCACCTGGGTCGGTTCAAAGACCATTAATCTGTTTATTATCAAAGCTTCAGCTGACTTTCAGGTCGTTTTCAATGTCAATCACACGGCCTATGTTACCGGTACGCTGGATGCTCCCGGTTATGATAATGTCCCCTTTGCCAAAACCATAACCTGGTCATACCTTGGCAGCGGCAGATATCTTGGAACGTACGGCTCCAAATCGATTATCTTTGTCATCAAGGGGGACATCATGACCATGACCGTCAACCCATATGATCTTAGACTTACCAGCAATAAATTCCTAGACATGAACATCGATGTCGAGCTCCACAAAGTATAACAATATTTTTTACGCGGGTTATTTATCCCCGGCATTACAAATATTGAACATTCAAATATCGGGCACTATTCATGACACACGAACAAAAAAATATCCTCTCTGTAAGGGATATGGAACGTGAAGAAATCGACAGACTCCTCTGTTCCGCTGCCGCATTTGATCGTGGTAATTTCACTGGTCACGAACTGGACGGCAAAATTCTCGCCGTCCTCTTTTTTGAACCAAGTACCAGGACCCGCATGTCTTTCTCTTCTGCAATGATGCGCCTCGGCGGAAAAATTCTCAATCTGGGTTCTGTTGAAGCAACCTCTATCACGAAAGGGGAAACATTATCTGACACCATCCGGGTCATTTCAGGCTATGTCGACGCAATTGTTCTGCGCCACCCGAAAGAGGGTGCCGCGCGTCTTGCAAGCGAAGTTGCATCCGTGCCGGTCATCAACGGCGGTGATGGAGCAGGTCAGCACCCGTCCCAGACCTTACTCGATTTATTTACCATCCGCGAATCCATGCCGATTGAAAACATCGACGTGGGAATGCAGGGCGACCTTCGGTACGGACGAACCGTTCACTCTCTTGCCTTCGCTCTTTCTAAATATAATAATGTGCGTCTCCACGCAATCGCTCCGGACGGACTTGATTTCCCAAGCCACATCAAGGAAGATCTCCGCGATGCCGGGGTTGAACTCATCATCCATGACAGCATCGAAGATGCTTTGCCCGAACTCGACGTCCTGTACGTGACGCGCCTTCAACGTGAACGTTTCCCGGATCCTGTTGCCTTCGCAAACTATGCATCAACATACCGTATCACGCCCGCCCTCCTCGAATGTGCCAAACCCAGTATGATTGTTCTCCACCCTCTTCCCCGCGTGGATGAAATCGACCCGGCAGTTGATGCGCTTCCCTGTGCCAAATACTTTGAGCAGGCACATAACGGTGTTCCGGTGAGAATGGCAATGTTAAACGAGGTGATGAACTAATGGTCAGGACAATTTCAGACGGGATTGTAATATCCCCCATTAAAAACGGTACCGTAATTGATCACATAACTCCCGGCGAGGGTCTCACCGTTATACGGATTCTGGGAATCGAGGATGGAACCAATGTCACCTTCACCGTAGCTTCAAATGTCGTCAGTTCCCGCGGCGGAAGAAAGGACATGGTCAAAATCGAGAACCGTGAACTCCTCAAGGATGAAGTAGATAAAATCGCTCTGGTTGCTCCGTATGCAAGCATCAGTATCATCAGGGATTTCAAAGTTTCTGTCAAAAAGCCGGTAGGGGTTCCAAAAGAAATTGTCGGCGTTATCAAATGCCCGAACCCGAACTGTATTACCAATACCAAAGAGCCGGTGAAGAGTAAATTCGTCGCTCACCCGAGAGGATTCCGCTGTCAGTATTGTGATTCCATCATCTCACGCGAGATGGACATCGGCGACTACATCTGAAAACTCTTTTTCATTCCAGAGACGAATCATCTCTTCTATAACAGGAAGCGGGGCAGTTGTCTTTAGACCAGTTACACAGAAATGTGTGCGGGTCGTGTAGTACCCTGCTTTATTCAGGTTTTCAATCAGCTCTTCAATTTTCGGCGGGGAGACCTTCATACTTCGGGAAATGAAATGGTAATCGTAAAAAGTACAGGTTTCCGGTTCTGCCAGCAGGAACGAGAGCAGTTTATCCATCTGTTTTTTTGTCCCGAACTCCATTTCGGGTAACAGACTCTGCATTTCGGTGAGAACCCCCTTCTCCTGCAGGGGGCCCATCCAGAGAGGACCGATAGGTTCGGTCTCCGCACCGCAGATCGGGCAGACATGGGATTTTGGTAAAAGACTTCCTTTCTGCTCGGCACGATACAGACATTTCGTGCACTGCATAACAAATCCTATCTGTGCCATGGTTTCTTCCGCGGCTGTGACTTTGTTAAGAACCCGGACATGAGAACGGAAATAATGAGACTTTGCAAAGCTCAGAATCGGGGTCATACCGCGGTCATATTTGACAAGTTCCCGTGCAATTGCCCCCATCATTATCCGGAGTCCTACTTCTGCATGATACTCGGTGTTTTTTGGTGTCGCAAAATATCTGCGGCAGCCTGCGTTGAAATGGGCTCCGCAAAGAGGAGCGGTATCCGTTGCCGTAACAAATAAATAATGCTTAGCCGCTCTGGATGCTGCATCCAGATACGGAATCGGTGTTCCAAACGGATCAAGATCGATTGCGTCAAACCGCGATGAGCACATCAGACGGTTAGCATCGTCACAGGTAACGGTAATGTTCCCGCCGAGTTTTTCTGCATTTTCTTTGATGATTCTGACAGCCCTTTCATCACGGTCGTTAATCGTGACCGGAATACCTGCTTCATTTGAAATACGAAGTCCGCGGACCCCGGTCGCCGCCATTGAATCAAGATAATCTTCCGGCTGAATGCATTTCGCGAGCAGAACCGTCATGTCGCGGTTAAATTCCATTCTTGTGTTGTAGAACACCGGTGCGGATCCCGGTGGAAACTGTGTCGTTTCGTCCTGAACCGGAGCGGTAAAAGTTGTGCTCCCTTCGGTAATTTCCCTGCATTCCATGATAAATCCCAAAAGTGTAAACGGACATGTAGGGATTCGAACCCTAGATATTCAGCTTAGGAGGCTGATGCCATATCCTGGCTTGGCTACATGTCCCCAGGTACCTAATCATATTTGCAGTGGAGGGGGATATCTTTTTCGACAAAGCACGCCCACCAATAGAATACATGAGTCTTTCCGGCTATGTAAAAATTATTCGTCCGGTGAACGCCGGAGTCTCCGGGATTACTGCAGGCGTTGCCTACTTTATCGCGGGCGGCACAAATCCGCTCTATGCAGTTTTGCTGTTATTCATTGTCCTTGTGATATGCGGAGCCGGAAACGTGCTCAATGACTACTTCGATTTGGAAATCGACAAAGTGAACCGACCCGGCCGCCCGATTCCGTCTGGTAAGGTTTCCGCGAAAAAAGCTCTTTTGTGGGCATTCACGCTTTTCGGAACTGGTATTCTTGCCGCCTGTTTCACCAGCATCTGGTGTCTGGGGATTGCTCTTATCAATACCGTTATCCTCATCATCTATGCCGCGAAATTCAAAGGCATTCCATTACTGGGCAATTTATGCGTAGCATATCTTTCGGGAAGTATCTTCCTCTTCGGTGGATTATTAGTGGGACCTGAGTCGTTCCTTGTCATGTTCCCTCTCTTTGCCATCACGTTCTTTGGAACGCTCGCCCGCGAACTTCTGAAGGATGCCGAGGACATTGAAGGAGACAGGGCAGGAGGCGCACGAACTCTTCCAATGAGTATCGGCGTTCCCGGGACTGCCGTTCTTGCGGTGATTCTTATAATATGTGCGATACTCGCAAGCTTTGTTCCCTACTTTACCTGGGGTCCTCTCTACCTGATTCTGATTTCGGTAGTTGATGTGTTCATCTTCCTCGTTACAGCCAAATCGCTTGTGTTCAGAAGTCCCCGTGAACTCGCTGCTTCGAAATGCACAACATATCTCAAGTACGGCATGTTTGCAGCCCTTTTCGTCTTTTTACTGGTGTACCTTGTTACAAGCTTCCTGTAACAGGCACTATTATTCAGAACCTATTAATATTCCCGGAGTAGATAGGATTAGTAATATACATGGGGTAACATGAAGGTATTCGTAAAAGATAATCTGCATATGGCAGAAGCAGGTTCATATTTTCGTGACTCTGTAAAAATAGATGGTGATTTTCTTGTCCCTCCCAGGACCCATTTCTGGCGGGATCTGGTCGTTACCGGCAAACTCCTTCTTGGTCCCGAGTCCCATGTAGCCGGGAATGTAAAATGCAATGGAGCGGTTATCTGTCATGACGCAGTCATTGAGGGGGAGCTTGATTCCGGTCTAGAACAGCTGACAGTCTGTGATAATGCGAAGGTCCGTGTCATCAAATCAGAAGGCGATGTTCTGCTTCGCCCGGAAATAGTTTCTGCCGAGGTCAGCGGAATCAATATTCTGGTTGTTGGTAAAGTCCAGTGCGGAAAACTGATGGGGAAAAATACCCGCGTAATCACCAATTAACCTTACTTTTTTAATTGTGCCGGACAATTACTATGTATGGCAGATGTCATTTTAATTTCCGGGAGCCCGCGGGCGAAAGGAAACACCGAATATGCAGTTAATGTGTGCAGGGATGCTATCGAAAAACGGGGTCTTACTGCAAAAGTAATCTCTCTTCGCGGTAAACCGATTCAGGGTTGTATTGCGTGCGGAGAATGTGCGAAAAACGGAAAGTGTTCCCTTAATGACGCATTGAACGATATGCTGGACGACATCAAAGAAGCAGACGGTTTTATCATCGGAGCTCCGGTGTATTTCGGGACGGCACGCGGAGATGTGATGAATCTGATGCAGCGTCTTTCGATGGTTGCCCGTTCAAACGGGAGCTGGCTTTCGGGAAAAGTCGGCGGGCCGGTCGTTGTGGCACGTCGTGCCGGTGTGATGTCAACGCTGCAGGAGATGCTTATGGCATTTTTCATCTCGGATATGATTGTCTGCGGGTCTTCATACTGGAATATCGCATATGGTCACGCTCCGGGTGATGTGGCAAACGATACGGAAGGAATTGCCACGCTCGAAAAGTTTGGAGATAATGTTGCAAAGTTAATCCTGCAGCTGAGAAAATAATTTCCAGACATCTTTTTTTTCTTTTAGTTGGACATACCTGTTATCGAATCCATTCCATTCTATGGGCCTCCTTTCCTGCACGAAGAATATCTCCGGTCCTGTTCCCACCCAATCGTTAAAAAGAGGTGTGATTATGTGGAGTGACGTGCAATATACATACATTATGACGCTCGGCACAGATATTGCAAAAACACTCTCCGAGGTAGTGGATAAAGATATCCGGATTATGCACGTTTGCGGCACCCATGAAGCGGCGATTGCAAAATACGGTATTCGTTCTGTTCTTCCCCCGCAGATGAAAATCGTGATGGGACCGGGATGTCCGGTGTGTATCACTCCCCAAGGAGAAATAGATGCTGCCTGCGAACTTGCACGCAAAGGTTGTATCGTGTGTACCTATGGAGATCTTCTCCGTGTGCCGGGCTCGAAGACCTCGCTCGAACAGGTTGACGGGGATGTCAGAATCGTTCAGGGTGTGGCAAAGGTTGTGGAAATCGCCCGCCAGAATCCGGATAAGGAGGTTGCGTTCATCTCGGTCGGATTTGAAACGACTGTTCCGACTGTGGCTGCCGCGCTTCTCACGCAACCGCCGGAGAACTTCAGCATTCTTGTCTCGCACCGTCTTGTCCCGCCGGCAATGGAGTGGCTTATGGCTCAGGGCGAAGCAGCCCTGGACGGGTTCATTCTCCCGGGTCATGTCTGTGCGGTGATGGGATATCATGAATATGAACAGTTCAAGGTTCCGCAGGTTGTCGCCGGATTCGAGCCGGAGGATATTCTTCTGGCTTTACTGATGATTGCAAGGCAGGTGGAGAATGGTGAGGCGAAGGTCGAGAATGCCTATCCGCGTGTGGTGACCCGTGACGGAAACGTGAAGGCGCAGAATCTGATGAAGGAAGTGTTCACTCCCATCGACGTCGAGTGGCGCGGGTTCCCGGTCATTCCGAAATCCGGTCTTGCCCTAAAGCCGGAGTTTGAACAGTTCGATGCCCAGAAGAAGTTCGATCTGGTCTATGAAAAAGTCACGAAAAAGGCGGGCTGTATCTGTGACAAAGTTCTCCGCGGTATGGCCGACCCTTCGGATTGCAAGCTTTTCGGCAAAGCCTGCACGCCGCGTGTCCCGGTCGGACCATGTATGGTATCCCACGAAGGGGCATGCCGCATCTGGTATCAGTATCAGCAGAGAAAATAATCTCACCTCCTTTTAACGAGGATTAAAATACTGTCACGCTCAATATACTAAGGCGTTCAACGTAATGCATTTGCACCGATAGGGTAGTCAGGATATCCTATGGGCCTCCGGAGCCTATGACTCGGGTTCAAATCCCGACCGGTGCGTCGTTTTTTTTTTCACGAGATTCTTTATTATATAGTGTTCTCAATTACAACTGAAAGACTCAATTCGTACATAAAAAAAGAAGATATATCCGTTACTCACTGTATCCCCGGGAGTTTCCCGCTCAGATTTTTATAGCAGCCAAGCTCTTTCACCCGGGTCGCGGCCTTCAGCTCCCGCACGGCATCCTTCCATCCGTTCCCTGTTTCAATATCAATGAAAAAGTTATATCTGCCGATGCCTTCTTTGGATGGTCTTGACTCGATTCTGGTGAGATTAATACCTCTGCGTGCAAAAACTCCCAGAATCCCATATAAAAGACCGGGTTGATTCTCTTTCGGCAGAATCACAATACTGCATTTTTCCGGGTCGACCGGCGTCCCGTCTCCTGCGGAAATCTCAAGGAACCGTGTCGTATTGTTTTCGGAGTTCTGGATGTCTTTTTGCAGTATTGGTAGATTATACAGCTTAGCCGCGCTTTCTGTTGTCACGGCCGCGGATTTTCCGGTTGATGCCGCCAGTTTTGCACTTTGTGCGTTACTACTCGTGTGAATCAGCTCCGCATCCTTCAGGCGTCTCAAGAAGACACTGCACTGTTCATGCGTCTGGGGGTGGAGGTAGACAACCGATATTTCTTCCGGTTTACATCCCGATACGAAAAAATGTCTGATCGGCAGGTAATACTCGGCGGTTATGGTGCATGGCGTCTCAAGAAGACCATCAAGGGTCTCTCCAACGCCGCCCGCTTCGCTGTTTTCCACGGGTACAATCCCTCTGATATGGTGTGCCGATACAGCCGAGAATACTTCCCTGATTGTCGGAAAAAGAAGGATCTCCTCTCCTTCTTCTTTGATTAACCCGGCAAGTTCACAGGAAAATGTACCCCTTGGTCCCAGTGCTGCGAGTGTCATTCCCTCCTTACTCCCCGTTCAGTAGAATTTCGATTGCCTCTTCTGAGGTTCTTCTTTCATGTACGATCATGGCGGCTGCCCGCACAAATTTGTCCGGATACTGGTACTGGAAGGCATTTCTTCCGATAGAAACACCCGCTGCTCCTCCTTCCATTGCACCTTCAATCAGCAGCATGGTCGAAAGGGCGTCCATCTTCGAGCCGCCGGCGATAACGACCGGCACATGACATCCTTCGGTTACCTCTCTGAATGAATCCGGGTCTCCGGTGTACACTGTTTTCACGATGTCGGCGCCAAGTTCGGAACCGACGCGTGCGGCGAGTTTGACGGCCTCTGTCAGATTCGACGGGTTGATGTTCTTCCCTCTCGGGTACATCATCGCGAGGAGAGGCATGCCCCATTCGATGCATTCGATTGCGACACGGCCCAGGTCGGCAAGCATGTTCGCCTCATTATCAGCGCCGATGTTAACGTGCATGGACACACCATCAGCACCCATTTTTAGTGCAGTCTGTACGCTGTTGACAAGCACTTTGTTGTTCGGGTCTGGTCCGAGGTCCGTGCTTGCGGAAAGATGCAGAATCAGTCCGATGTCCGGTCCGCCTTTTCTGTGGCCGTGGAGAGCAAGGCCCATATGCCCGATTACTGCGTTTGCTCCGCCTTTTGCTACAAGATCAACGGTCCTTTCGAGATCGATTAACCCGGGAATAGGGCCGCTTGATACGCCGTGATCCATTGGGACGATAACGGTTGTTCCTGTGTCACGGTTCATGATTCTTTGGAGTCTGATTTCTTTTCCTCTCATGTTTGCTTCCTTTTTTGGTGATTATTCTGAAAATTGCCTGGCTTTCGCTGCACCAGAAAAAGTTCCCGACAAAATGGCTAGTGGTTTTATGGAAATTCAATCTGGTGCAGCAAACTTACTGTCTAAACCAGAACTGAATACTAAAGCTGCTAAAAATTACAAAAGTGGCTAGTAATGTGCTCGGTACAGAGCATCGGCTCGGAGCGTTACAACGCATTTCCGGGAGAGACTCCTTGCACATGATATATTAATTCATGTTATAGGTAATAAAACCATATGCCGCTAAAAAATGGTGGGTCAGTTCTTTTTGAACTGCGGCATCATTCCGCGAAGCTCTGCGCCGACTTTCTCGATTTCATGTTCCTCATCTGCACGGGTAAGTGCATTGAATACCGGTTTGTTGACCATGCATTCGAGCATCCACTCCTTTGCAAACTCTCCTGACTGAATCTCATAGAGAATCTCACTCATGGCTTCATAGGATTCGCGGCCGATAACACGCGGCCCGCGGGAAATATCGCCGTATTGTGCCGTATTGCTCACAGCTTCCCGCATTTTTGTGAATCCTCCCTCGTAGATGAGGTCGACGATGAGTTTCATTTCATGGCACACTTCAAGGTATGCCATCTCGGGGGCGTATCCTGCATCGACAAGGGTGTCAAATCCCGCTTTAATCAGAGAGGTCACTCCTCCGCAGAGGACGGCCTGCTCGCCGAAAAGATCAGTCTCGGTCTCCTCTCTGAACGTGGTCTCAAGTACAACGGCCCGGGTTGCGCCGATTCCTTTTGCATATGCAAGAGCGTACTTCTTTGCGTTTCCCGTGTAGTCCTGTTCGATCGCGATAAGTGCAGGAACGCCCATTCCCTGCTCATAGGTTCTTCTGACCATGTGTCCGGGACCTTTCGGCGCCACCATGATTACATCGACATTTGCCGGAGGAACGATCTGACCATAGTGAATGTTGAACCCGTGCGAGAACATCAGGCACTTTTTCTCGGTCATGTAGGGCATGATTTCGCTCTTGTAGACGGCAGCCTGTAACTCGTCCGGGACGAGGATCATGATGATGTCGGCTTTTTTGGAGGCTTCCGCTACATCGTAGACTTCCTGTCCGTCTTTTTTTGCCTGGTCTCTGCTTTTTCCCGGTCTGACTCCGATAATGACCTTAAGCCCGCTGTCTTTTAAATTTAAGGACTGTCCTCTTCCCTGTGAACCGTAACCGATTACAGCGATCGTTTTTCCTGCGAGATTTTTGAGATCTGCGTCAGTTTCGTAATATTTTTCCATCATGGTTTTATCCTTCGTTTTTCGTAATGCTGGTTAGTCTGTAATCCAAAGATCAAATGGTCTGTTTGTCAAATCCTCCGAATGGGTAAACGACATTAAGAACGTTTTTTGCCGGAGGTTCCGGAAGGCACGTCCGCAGATTATCGGGCGGATACCCTCTTCAGCACAGACCCATTTCACAGTTTCAAACTCGACATCTGAAGATGCCGGAAATCCTGCCTCGATCACATCAACGCCGATATCGGAAAGCTGATGCGCAATTATAATTTTCTGCTCCGGTTTGAATGATACGCCGGGCGTCTGTTCACCATCACGAAGTGTGGTGTCTAAAATAGTCACTCCTCTTTTCGTGTCGACTGTACTTTTATCGCAATAGAATGCGATCCGCCACTTTCGCAGTGACTTCTCCAATCCCATCTTCCTGAGACATACCCAGTATCAATGCACTGGTTTGAGATAAATCTTTCCCTTTGTATTTACGGTAAAGCCGTGATTTATGGTATTCCGCGCTCTCACCCGAAAAATGTCGATGTGAGCGCATAATTTTGCGGATTATACAAAACGTATTTATAGTAATTGAAATCAGACTATCTAACCGGAGTTTAATCCCATGAGTGATTGTTTTATTTGGCTATGAGCGGATTCGTTTCCTGGACACGACGCTTCGTGACGGGGAACAGACGCCGGGCGTCTCTCTGACACCCACCCAGAAACTTAAGATCGCAGAAGAACTTTCCGCCATAGGTGTGAACGTGATTGAGGCCGGATCGGCAGTCGCGTCCGAAGGCGAAAGAGAGGCTTTACGGCTGATATCTGATGCGGGATTCAACGCAGAAATCTGCACCTATGTACGCGCGAAACACGAAGACATTGATGTCGCCGTGAAATGCGGGGTGGATTCTGTGCATCTTGTCGTTCCAGTTTCTGACCTTCATATTACAAAAAAACTCGGGAAAACCCGCGAAGAGGTCTATGTAATGGCAATGGAATCCATTGCATACGCCAAGGAGAGAGGGCTCATTGTCGAACTCTCCGGCGAAGACTCTTCGCGGGCAGATCAGCAGTATCTGGCCCGGATTTTTAAAGATGGAGTCGAACACGGAGCTGACAGGCTTTGTTTCTGTGATACTGTAGGACTTCTGACCCCTGAGAAAACGGCCGAAATCATCCCGCCGTTATGCTTTGCCCCACTGAGCATTCACTGCCATAATGATCTCGGTCTTGCCGTTGCAAACAGTATCTCGGCATTAAAGTCCGGAGCGACCTGCGTCCACACGACAATCAACGGAATTGGTGAACGTGCCGGAAATGCAGCGTTCGAAGAGGTCGTAATGGTTCTTGAGAAGTTGTACAGCTATAATACGGGAATTGACACGAGGAAAATCTATGGACTGTCAACGCTCGTATCCCAGCTGACAAAAATCTCTCTCGCGGCAAACAAGCCGATTGTCGGCACAATGGCATTCACCCACGAAAGCGGCATCCATGCACACGGTCTCCTCCGGGATACCGCAACGTACGAACCCATGGCCCCCGAAATTGTTGGAAGAAAGCGGAGAATCGTTCTCGGAAAGCATTCCGGGACTGCCTCCGTTCAGTCGGCCTTACACGAACTCGGCTACGATCCAAACGAGAAACAACTCGCAGAGATTCTCGCACGCGTGAAAAAAGTAGGCGATTTGGGAATGAAAGTCACGGACGCTGATGTAATGGCAATTGCCGATTCAGTCATGCAGCTGGAGTGCAAACCGGTGCTCAGCTTAAAGCAGTTTACGGTTGTGAGCGGCAGTAATGCCATTCCGACCGCGTCCGTGACGATGGAAGTAAACGGGCAGAAAGTAACCGGCGCTGCGACCGGAACGGGTCCGGTCGATGCTACCCTCAAGGTTCTTCAGCAGTCTGTGGCAATGCTCGGAGACATACAACTCGAAGAATATCATGTGGACGCAATCAATGGAGGTACGGACGCGATGGTTGATGTAACGGTGAAAATGAGAAAAGACGGGAGGTCTCTGACTTCCCGCGGGGCAAGAACAGACATTATCGAAGCAAGCGTTGAGGCAGTCATCGCAGGTATGAATAGATTACTGAGGCCGGGAAAATGAAGAGCGGAGCGGCGATACTGATCGAGAGTTTAAAAGATGAAGGTGTTGAGATTATATTCGGTTATCCCGGCGGCTCTGTCTTACCTATCTATGACGAATTATACCATGCAAACCTGAAGCATATTCTCGTCCGGCACGAGCAGGCAGCCATCCATGCAGCCGACGGTTATGCACGGGCAAGCGGAAAAGTCGGGGTCTGCCTCGCAACATCAGGACCGGGGGCCTGCAATCTGATTTCAGGTCTTGCGACGTCCAACATGGACTCGACGCCTGTGGTTGCCTTAACAGGTCAGGTCCCGACAGGGCTTCTTGGGAACGACGCGTTCCAGGAGTCAGACATAACCGGCATAACCATGCCGATCACCAAGCACAACTACCTGGTCAAAAATGCAAAAGACATAAAAATTACCGTCAGGTCTGCGTTTTATATCGCAGGAACCGGACGTAATGGTCCTGTGCTGGTCGACCTGCCCAAAGATGTGCTGACAGGCAGGGTCGCGGACAGCGAAATAGATCGGAGCGAGCCGGAACTCAGAGGATACAAACCGACCCTGAAAGGACATCCCCGTCAGATAAAAAAAGCGCTTAATGCCATCTGTGAAGCAAAACAGCCCCTCATCTACGCAGGCGGCGGAGTGATTACTGCCGGAGCATCAGAAGAGCTGGTGAAACTCGCTGAACTCTTCTGTCTCCCTGTGACGACGACCTTAATGGGGCTCGGCGCAATTCCGACAGATCACCCGCTGAACCTCGGAATGCTCGGCATGCACGGGACTGAGTATGCGAATTATGCCGTATCCGGCTGTGATCTTCTGATTGCCGTTGGAGCACGGTTCGATGACCGGGTCACCGGAAAGCTGAGCCACTTTGCGAACCATGCGAAAATCATCCACATCGACATTGACCCTGCTGAAATCGGCAAAAATGTTCCGGTTGATATCCCAATCGTCGGCGATGCAAAGTCGGTTCTCACCGACATGATCGGGATGGTCGAAAAAACCGGCTGCTTCTGTGAGCCCTGGCTCGATCAGGTCAAGGCATGGCGGAAAAATCACCCGTTGCGGCAGATAACCGACGGCAAACTGCACCCTCAGCACATCATCCGGAAACTCTCCGAGATTCTTGACGGCGGCGGAATCATCGTAAGCGAAGTGGGTCAGAACCAGATGTGGGCTGCCCAGCACTACAGCTTTAAAAATCCCCGACAGTGGATCAGCTCAGGCGGTCTTGGAACGATGGGATTCGGATTCCCCGCCGCCATCGGAGCCTGGTTTGCAAAACCCGAAGAGACCATCGTCGTAATCGCGGGTGATGGGAGTTTCCAGATGAACATCCAGGAACTTGCAACCGTAGCCCAGTACAACATCCCGGTGAAAATCATCATCCTGAACAACATGTACCTCGGAATGGTCCGGCAATGGCAGGAACTCTTCTACGAAAAAAGATACTCCTACACCGAAATGCCCTCGGTCAACTTTGTCGGCATTGCAAAAGCCTACGGAATTGAAGGCATGCAAATCGATTCGGTTGAAAATGTCGAAGAGGCTCTCCAAACAGCGATAAACTATGACGGACCCTACCTGCTTGATTTCAGAATCGAGCGGGAGGAAAACGTCTTTCCCATGGTCCCCGCGGGTGCCGCCATCAGTGATATGATAGGAAAACACATTCCAAATGAAGGGGAGGAGCAATGAAACCGCACATCATCAGCGTCCTTGTCGAAAACAAACCTGGTGTTCTTTCCCGGGTATCCGGACTCTTCTCACGAAGGGGGTACAACATCGAAAGTCTTGCGGTCGGCACCTCTGAAACACCCGATATGAGCCGGATAACGATTGTGGTGATTGGTGATGACATGCACATAGAGCAGGTAAAAAAACAGCTCAACAAACTCATCGACGTCATAAAAATCATCGACATCACCGAAAAAGAGCATGTCTCCCGGGAACTCGCCCTCATAAAAGTCCATGCCGAACCCGGGTCTCCCCGGTCGGAAGTCATGCAGATAGCAGACATCTTCCGGGCAAAGATAATTGATGTCGGCGC
>Ga0265294_10003722_pt1 | contig 19327 bp, 13 predicted proteins | sample MunlanPumphouse3_FD_192504 | JGI IMG/M metagenome (GOLD analysis project Ga0265294, IMG submission 192504) | Groundwater microbial communities from a municipal landfill in Southern Ontario, Canada - Pumphouse #3 | ecosystem: Environmental > Aquatic > Deep subsurface > Groundwater | place...
AATCTCTAGTATAAGGTGAGCAATTTCTACATCAAATGCTGAAAAATCTAAGCCATTTGCTGCATAATAACCACCAAGTAACATAAACATAAATGTTCCCGTAAATAGCGCCGGTTTAGCCTTGTTTATATGGTACTTCTCCTCCGCCGCTATAAAATAGTAACCTATTATAAAAATTGCCAGTAATAGCCAACCAAAAGGCTCAACGGCGAGGTCGATTGCTTGAACGCTATCTTCTACTCTTTTCATTCTTTCTCCTGTAAAATTGTATGTACACCAAGCGAGCTCTCTCTAGCTAATGCAGATAAAACAATCTCTCTTGCTGTAAGTAAACGAAACTTCAAAAGTTTACCAATATTTTCTTTTAAAAGAGCATTAATCCTAACTAATGCGTCATTTAAGCCACTTTTTGTTCTCACTATGGAGACATTTCGCCACATTATTTGGCGTAATTCGTTCTTTTTCGCTTTGTCTTCTTTGAGACTCATAACTTCATCGCTTACCTCAAACTCTATCATCTCTTTAGTTCTTGTGTTTGAGAGTATATCATTTACCGCTTCTTTTGCAAAAACAAGTCCCTCTAAAAGAGAGTTTGAAGCTAATCTATTTGCACCATGTACTCTAACAGAAGCAACCTCGCCAATGGCGTAGAGTCCCCTAACATTTGGGATTCTAGCTTTTAAGTCGGTCTTGATGCCACCGATGGCGTAGTGAAAAGCTGGTGAGATAGGGACTCTTTGATATGGAACGTTAAAGCCTATATCTCTTAAGCTTTTATAGATGTTGGGAAATCTCTGTATAAAGTACTCAAAGCCAAAGTTTTCAAGATTTAGATATGTTTTAAGACCAGTTTTTTTAGTGTAATCATAGATAGATTTGCTTACAATGTCACGAGAAGCTAGCTCGCCTCTCTCATCATACTCAAAAAGAAATCTTTTGCCATTTTCATCTTCTATAGTAGCACCTTCGCCTCTTAGAGCTTCAGTTAGAAGGAGTTTTTGAGCATTTTCGCTCTTTACAAAAACAGTAGGGTGAAACTGCATCATCTCCATATGCTCAAGTGCTATGCCTTTCATAAGGCACAAGCCCTGCATATCTGCGCTGATACACGGTGCATTTGTGTGGTACTCAAAGAGTGAGCCAACTCCGCCACTAGCTATAATGATATCTCTTGCGTAGATATTTTTACTCTCTCTATTATCAAGAACAGTTACACCATAGCACTCACCATCTTTTATAAGTAAATCAACTACTCTAGCATCACTTAGCATTGAGTGTTGGTTATTTTTTAGTAAGAAGTAGTGAACATATCTACCTGTGGCATCTCCACCTGCATGGATGATTCTGCTTGTTGAGTGTGCAGCTTCTTTTGTGTAGAGCAAGTTGCCATCTTTGTCGCAGTCAAATTCAAATCCGCGAGCAATAAGATCATCTATAACGCCTTTTGAATTATGACTTAAAATCTTTACAGCATCTTCATCACAAAGCCCAGCTCCTGCATCTAGTGTATCTTTTATGTGAAGTGGAATGTCATCTGCATCTTTTGCTAAAGCTATACCACCTTGTGCATAAAAGCTGTTACATTTAAATGTCTCTCTTTTGTTGATGATAAGGACTTTTTTCTCTTTTGGTAGTAGCGAAGCAGCATAGAGCCCAGCTACTCCAGCTCCTATTATTATTACATCATAAGTCATCATTTGCTTGGCTCTTTTATGATAAACTCAACATTGTCATCACCCTGTGGCGCTTCTTCTAGGTAGTACGGAGCTTTTTTATACCCACAACCATTTAGGCTTAATGTAAAGCTTGATATAATTAAAATATAAAAAATAGTTTTTAAATTTTTTCTCAACAATTTTCCTTAAATTTCGGCTAAAAAATCTTGAAACTAAACAAGAACTTGATAATAATATAGTAAATATTAAAAGAGCTTTAACTTGAGCTATGCTAAATAATCTACAAAGATAACTGTAACGGATATAAAAGAAAATGACACTAGAAGAGACCATAAAACAACTCCCAGACTCTGCTGGCATCTACGAGTACTTTGATACGAGAGGAAATCTCTTATATGTCGGAAAAGCAAAGAGTCTGCAAAAAAGGGTAAAGAGTTACTTTAGCTTCACTCCAACTCTAAGAGCCAATCCTAAACTCTCTCTTAGAATCACTAGAATGATAGAGCAAACAGAGTCCATGAACTATATCTTAGTAAACTCAGAACACGACGCGCTTATACTTGAAAACTCACTTATCAAACAACTAAATCCAAAGTACAACATCCTGCTTCGCGATGATAAAACATACCCTTATATCTACATAGATACCTCAGAAAAATATCCAAGGTTTGAGATAACTCGAAAAATCATAAAAGATAGAGATATCCTCTACTTCGGCCCTTACTCTGTAGGAGCTAGAGATATTTTGGATTCTATCTATGAGATGTGCAAACTTGTTCAGAAAAAAGGTTCATTAAAGTCTAAAAAACTCTGTTTATATCATCAGATAGATAAGTGCTTAGGTCCTTGTGAGCTTGATATCTCTGAAGATGTCTATAAAAAAGAGGTAGATTTAGCCTATGAATTTATAAAAAATAAAAAGCTCTTAGTTAAAAAACTACAAGATAAGATGCTCTTTTATTCTGAGAATCTTAGGTTTGAAGAGGCGCTTGAGCTTCGTGATAGAATAGATAGAATCACTCGTTCTGAGATTAAGAGTGAGATAGATTTTGCTACAAATGAAGACTATGATATCTTCGCTATCTCGCACTCAGATGCAAGAGCTGTTGTAGTTAGACTCTTTATGAGAGATGGAAAAATCATCTCATCTACACATGATTTCATCCCGCTAAATGAGGGTTTTGATGAAGATGAACTCTATCAAAGAGTGCTGATAAACTTCTATAAAGATGAAAAACCTCCCATCATAGCGCCTATCTTAGTGGCATCAGAGTTTGAAGGTTTGGGACTATTAGAAGAGCATCTAAGTCGTGTGTTTGAGAAAAAGGCATCTATAAAAAAACCAAAACAGGGTAAGAGAAAACAGCTTATAGAGCTTGCTATACTAAATGCTAATGAGCTCCTAAAAAAAGATAAAATCACCAATGATAAAAAGGTTCTCTACGAGATAAAAGAGCTATGCAACTTAGAGAGAGTTCCAAATAGAGTAGAAGTTTTTGACAACTCACACATGTCAGGAGTCGCTACTGTCGGAGCTATGATAGTTTATGAAAATGGAGCGTTTGATAAGAAGAGTTATAGAACTTACCATTTAGATGCTAAGGATGAATATGCTCAGATGCGAGAGACACTAACAAGAAGGGTAGAGAGTTTTTCTAAAAATTCTCCACCAGATTTGTGGATAATTGATGGAGGCTCAACTCTTTTAAAACTAGCGTTAGAGATAGTTGAGAGTTCGGGAGTTTTTATAGATGCTATTGCCATCTCAAAAGAGAAGATAGATGCAAAATCTCATAGAGCTAAGGGCAAGGCTGATGATATTATCCATACAAAAGATGAGCTATTTAAGCTAAAGCACTCAGATAAAAGACTTCAATGGGTGCAAAACTTAAGAGATGAAGCACACAGATGCGCGATAGGTTTTCACAAAAAAACAAAAGTTAAACTTGATAATGAGAGTAAACTTTTAAATCTAAAAGGAATATCACAAGCAAAAGTTGTGAAACTTTTAAACCATTTTGGTACGTTTGAAGCTTTAAAACTTACAACTCTTGATGAGATAGCATCGGTTTTAAACGAAAAGGATGCAACAATAATTAAAAACATTTATTTCTAAGTGTAGTTTTTTATCAATTATGATATATTTGTGCCTACAATATTTGCATAGCAAGGCTTAGATTGATGAAAAAGGAAGTTCTAGTTAATGAAGAGTACACTCCTAATGGAGGTGTTATGATAAGTGAAATGAACTTAGAGGGCATTATAACTTTTGCAAACAGAAATTTTTGTGAAGCCACAGGGTATGTGTTAAATGAGATAATTGGAAAAAGTTACTCAATAGTGAGACACCCTGATGTGCCAGATACTCTATACAAAAAGATGTGGCAAACCTTGAGAGACTCACAAGAATGGAGCGCAGTAGTTAAAAATATTCGTAAAAATGGGCACTATTACTGGATTGAGACTGAGATAATACCAATCCATGATGAAGATAAGAAGATCAAAGGCTATATAGGCTCTAGTAGAGCCGCTTCAAGAAAAAATATTCAAGAGGCAGAAAAACTTTATGAAAAAATGCGTAAAAGTTGATGGATAGAGATGCTAATATATAATCATCAAAAAGAGCTTGTGGGAGTTGATGAACATAGTCTCAAGACTTTAGGTTTTTCCACGTTCTCACAGCTTATAAACGAAGTAGAAGACTTTGCAGACCTCTTTGTAAAAACCCCTGGCTATATCCACAACTTTAAGCATCTGCACTGGATAGATTTTGTCATATGTGCAGATTCAAATCAAGAATCAAAAGTTATTTTAAAGGTAAAAGATAAAAACTTTAGATGCAACTTAGATATTAAGGTGATTTATCTAAAAGAAGACCCAAATGAGAGGGCTTATGCTGTAAACCTTCTAAATCTTAAAGCTTTAACTCAAACTGAATATGAGATGGCAAAAGAAAATATAGAGCACAAACCAGCTGTCTGTCCTAATGTTTCATTGGATATTATAGAAGATGATTATGAACAGGATGAGGTTGAAGAAGAGTGTGTTGAAGTCAAGCAAGATGAGATTGAAGAAGAGGATACTATATATATAGATGATTTTGAAGATTTTACAGTAGATGCTTATGAGCCTTTGGAGTTAGAATATGAAGAAATCCCACAAGAGACAAAAGAAGAGCCCCCTGTCTCCATTTATGGTCAGTTTTTAGAGATCCAAAGTGATTATGTTTATAACTCACAACTAGCTTCTGATGAGTTAGGACTTCCACTAGAGCTCATTGAAGAGTTTGTTCAAGATTTTATTTCTCAGGCAAATGACTTTAAAGAAGACCTCTATATATCGCTAAGTGAGCATAATATAGAAAATGTAAAAATACTATCACACAAGCTTAAGGGCGTAGCAGCCAACCTTCGCATAGAAGATGCCTTTGAGGTGCTAAATAGAGTAAATAGTTCTGAAAATTTATTAGAACTCAAACAAAGTTTAAATACGTTTTATGAAATGGTGGACAAACTAGATAAGAAAAAAATTGCAAAAGATGAGATGCCAATAGAAGAAAATATTTTTGAGCCAGAGCTAAAAAAAGAAGAGGTACAAGTTTATTACGACAAAACTAGAGCTGCTAGGGAGATAGGCATAGATGCTCAAAGTTTTAATGAGCTGTTTGTTGATTTTATAGATGAAGCAAAAGATTATATCTCGCAGATGCAAAAAGCTATAAAAAATAGAGATTTCGAAGCTTCTAAGAGTAGTTGTAACAAGCTCAAAAGAATGAGTGAGACTATAGGAGTAGATAGTTTTGCCCAGGAGTTAGACACTATCTTAAAAACACAAGATTTAAACGTGCTAGAAGAAAATATAGCTTCTATCAATACAAAGTTAAATCTTATATCAATCATGGAAAATTAATGCAGTTTGGTTTAAAAAGTAGACTAAAATTAATTAGTTTACTCCCCATAGTTGTCCTCTTCTTTTTAACAAGTTACTATCTCTATAGTTCATATAAAAAACATAGCAGTGCAAAGATTCTTCATGATAAAATTATCGAAAATAGATATCTAAATGAAGTAATTGGTAATGTAGCTAGGGAGAGGGGCATGACTGCGATGTATCTCGGAAACCCATCGCAAAATATTTTGCAATCCCTAAAAGAGCAAAGAAAAATAGTAGATGAGAAGTACAAAAAGTATCTTTCTCAAGCAAAACACAAATCAGAGTCACATAAGCACTCAGAAAAAGATGCTAACTGTAACGCATGTAAAAATATTATATCCACGCAAGAAACATTAAAACAGATTCAATTAGCAAGACAACTCGTAGATAGTGATAAGCCGACCTTTGGAGATATTTTTACCAATAATTATGCAAAGGCTCAAAAAATACTTATTGCTGAGTTAAAACAGATAACAGAGTATCAAATAGACAAAGATATAAATGAGCTATATTCAGTCTATATGTCAATGGTTAATGCCAAAGAGTATAGCGCCATAGAGAGAGGGCATATATCATATATCATCTCCCGTTCAGAAAAACTCCAAGACAAAGATTTAAATCTCTGGATATCTATAATTGGTAAGGCTGACTCTTTAGCTTATGAATCGATGCATGATGAGATACTTTTAAGTAATCTAAGCCTTATTTTTGAAAATGAAGATGCGATAGAATTGTTTGAAGATATAAATGTAGAGAGAACTGCTATTATCTCTGAGAGTCAAGAAGGGGACTACAATATAAGCTCAGGCATTTGGTTTGCTATGCTCTCTGAAAAAATCAACTTAATTACAAAAGCAGAAAATATACTTTTAGCTCATATGGTAGAGGGGACATTAAAAATTCAAGAAGAGTCTCTACAGCTTCTTGTTGTGGCGCTAACAATATGGCTAACTACGCTCATTTTGGCAACGATTGGATACTTCTTTTCAGAAGAGATTGCAAAAAATATTAAAAATCTAGAAGAGGTTCTAAAAAGAGTTGCCATTGATGCAGATGAGCAAAAAAATACAGCAGAGATTAACTTACAAACAGCCGATGGAACAGCCCAAGCGTACGATCTCTTAGAGAGGATAATAGAGCAAACAAAAAGAGACAAAGAGGTTGCACAAGAGGCGAGTGAAGCAAAATCTATGTTCTTAGCAAATATGTCGCATGAGATTCGCACACCTCTAAATGGAATAGTAGGATTTACGGAACTTTTAAAAGATACAAGTTTAGAAGAAGAACAAAATGAGTTTGTAGAAATCATAGAAAAATCGTCTGAGAACCTTCTACAAATCATTAACAATATCTTAGATTTATCAAAAATTGAGAGTAATAAGATTGAGATTGAAGACATAGCTTTTAATCCTATACTCGAGTTTGAGAGTGCGGTTGAAGTTTATGGTGTTCGTGCAAGTGAAAAGCATATAGATTTGGGTTGTTTTATAGATCCAGCCTTAGAGCAACCCTTAAATGGAGATCCAACAAAACTTAAAGAGGTTATCATAAACCTTCTCTCAAATGCAGTAAAGTTTACTAGCAATGGCGGCTTTATCAATGTAAATATCAGAAAGCAAGAGTCTAAAAAAGAGGGTGTAACAAGAGTTAGATTTGAAGTTCAAGATAATGGCATCGGAGTATCAAGTGAGCAAAAATCAAGAATCTTTGAAGCATTCTCACAAGCAGACAGTTCGATAACTCGCAAATATGGCGGTACAGGCTTGGGACTTACTATCTCTAGTAGATTTATAGAACTTATGGGTGGTCACCTTGATATTTTTAGTGAAGTTGGAGTAGGTACAACTTTCTTCTTTACTATTGATTTTGAAGAAGCAGAGCCAATAAATAGCAGCTTAAGGGGTAAGTTCTCAAATATCAGGGTGCTAATACTTGATGGTACTTATAAAACAAAGGCTCAAGAGAGTTATCTCAAAGAGTATTTAGACTTTTTTGGAGTAGCTTATACAAAATTTACGAACTTAGACGAGCTACAAGCTCTTAGCGAATCTGCTAAGTATGACTTAATCTTTGTTGATTATGATTATACTCAAGATGCTGAGCTATCTCATTACGCTGCGCTCCCTCAGGCTTTGGTAGTTTTAACTAAATCTTACTATATGAAAAAAATAGACTCTTTGCATATTGATATATTTAAAACTATTTATGAACCTTTAGATATCTCTAAAGTAAAAACTGCACTCCAAAACTACTTAAATAAAAGTTTTCATACAAATAAAACCAATAAAATAAAATCCTTAGATCTAGATGCAACAAAGTTTAAGGCAAATGCATTAGTAGCAGAAGACAATATTATAAATCAAAAGCTCATTAAAAGCACGCTTGAAGATTTAGGACTAAGTGTAACTCTTGCAAATAATGGACTTGAAGCTTTTTCTAAACGAAAAGATGGAAATTTTGATATAGTTTTTATGGATATTCAGATGCCAATCTTAGATGGTGTTGAAGCTACTATCGAGATGCTAAGCTATGAAGAAGATTTTGCTAAGCCCCATATTCCAATCATAGCATTAACAGCAAATGCTCTAAAAGGTGATAGAGAGAGATTTCTAAAGGTTGGGCTTGATGAGTATGCAACTAAACCTCTAATCCGAGCAGAGATTGTAAATCTTTTGACTCAATTTTTACCAGAGAAAATAGTAGCTATAGATGAAGATAGTGAGCAAGATAAAAAGACATACGATACACAAAATATGGACACAACTATTGTACAAGATGCTATAACTGATGTAAATGTAGTAAAAAGACCATATAGGGCTGACGTATTACTAGCTAAAGGGAGCCCTTTTGAGCTAAAATTATATACCCAACTTTTAAATTCATTAGGCTATAGATATGAGAGTGTAAACTCATATAGTAAACTTCAAGAGTTAGTAGATGCCAATAGTTACAGAGTGATACTTTTTGATAAGGAGTTAGAGGGTTTAAACCTTAAAAAACTCTCTATGGAAGCAAAAAGTAAAGGAGTTAGGACATATTTAGTAGTTGTTAGCGATTCGCTACAAAAAGATGCAACAGACAATAGCATCTATGTGGATGCAACAATCAAAAATCAAGTAAACAGAGACCTTTTGCGTCAAATTTTAGAAAAATTTATTTAAGGAAATAGTGTATGCCAGAGCAAGAACTAGTAGTATTGACAGTAGATGATGATACGATAAACCTAAAACTGCTTAAATCAATGCTGATGAAAAGTGAAAGTGTAAAAGAGGTTGTTGAGGCTAGAAATGGTGCTGAGGCAATAGAGATTTTAAAATCAAGAGATGATATAGACTTAATACTCTTAGATATAATTATGCCAATTATGAGTGGGATAGAGATGCTGCAAGTTGTTCGTGCCGATGATAATCTTCGACAACTACCAATTATCGTCTTAACAACAGATGAGACGAAAAAAAGTGAGGCTTTAGAGTGCGGAGCAAATGACTTCTTAGTAAAGCCAATTAGAAATAATGAGCTAATCAAAAAAATATCAGCCGTTTTAATTTAATGCTACACGCTAAAAAGGACTAGTCTGTTTTTCTAAAGAAACTTCGTTTTCTAAAGAAACTTCGTTTTCTAAAGAAACTTCGTTTTCTAAAGAAACTTCGTTTTGAGGCAGGGGTAGGTTTTTCTTGCAACCCCTTACAAAACTTTTACTCTTTAATTAAAATCTCTTTTAAAACCTCTTCTATTCTACTAACAGGAACAATCTCTAAAGAGTCTCTTACCTCTTGTGGAATATCTTCTAAGTCTCTCTCGTAGTTTTTAGCTGGGATTAGAACCTTGCTGATATCGGCTTTATGTGCAGCAATAAGCTTCTCTTTGAGTCCGCCAATAGGAAGCACGTCTCCACTAAGAGAGACCTCTCCAGTCATAGCTATCTCAGAGCGAGCTTTCTGGTCACTTAGTATTGAGGCGATAGCACTTACTAGTGCTATACCAGCACTAGGTCCATCTTTTGGAGTAGCGCCATCTGGGACATGGATATGTAAATCATATCTTTTGTAGATTTCGCTTGCATCTATCTCTACTTTGTCTTCTTTTTCTTTAAAGGTGAGAGGGACCTTATTTAAGTCTATTTTGAGTTTTTTATCATCTATAAGTGTTTTAACCACACTCATTGCGATTCTAGCACTCTCTTTCATAACATCGCCTAGGCTACCAGTTAGCTGTAAGGTGCCTTTGCCTTTTATCTTAATGCTCTCGATTTTTAAAATATCTCCGCCAACTGCTGTCCAAGCAAGTCCATTTACAACGCCAACTACAGGAATCTTTGTAGTTTTTTCAATCTCAAAAACACTTTTGTCAAAAAACTTCTTGAGATTTTTTACAGTAACAGAGACTTTGTCTACAGTAGAGTCACCTAGTATCTCTAAGGCTACTTTTCTTGAAATATCAGCTAAACGACGGCGAAGATTTCTAACGCCTGCTTCCCTTGTGTAGCTATGTATGATCTCTTTTAGAGCCGTTTTTGAGATGCTCACTTCACTCTTTTTTAGACCATGTTTTTTAAGCTCTTGAGGAATCAAGTATCTTGATGCTATCTCAAGCTTCTCTTGAGGAGTATATGAACTTATGTTTATAAACTCCATTCTATCTCTTAGTGGTGCTGGGATGCGACCTACATCATTAGCAGTGGCTATGAAAATAACCTTACTTAAATCTATATCAAAGTTAAGATAGTAATCTCTAAACTCTTTGTTTTGTTCAGGGTCTAGAATCTCTAGGAGTGCAGCAGTAGGGTCACCTCTTTGAGATCTTGAGACTTTATCTATCTCGTCTAAGACTATAACAGGATTCATCTTCTTTGCATCTATAAGACCTTGAGTTATACGCCCTGGCATCGCCCCTACATAAGTTCTTCTATGGCCTCTAAGTTCATTTACATCTTCGAGTCCGCCAAGCGCTATTCTTACAAGCGGACGCTTAAGAGCCACGGCAATGGAGTTAGCTAAAGATGTTTTACCAACACCAGGAGGTCCAAAGAAACATAAAATAGCACCCACGCTATCGCTAGAAGAGCCTCTTAGCTCTAAGAGCTCTTTTACTGCAAAGTACTCAACTATTCTCTTTTTTGGTTTTTCAAGTGAGAAGTGGTCTTTATCAAGTTGATTTTGTACATCTTTTATCTTAAGAGCTTTCTTTGCGAACTCTCCAAAAGGGATATCTAGTGTCCAGTCGAGATATGTTTGAGTCATAGATGCATCAGAGGAGTCTGGATGCATTCTTGAGAATCTATCTATCTGCTTTGAAATCTCTTTGTAAGAGTCTTCGCCCATCTTGCCTTTTTTGGCTTCAAGTTTTTTGCGGTACTCTTCTATCTCTTCATCTCTTGCAGTATCAGTTCCTAACTCTTTTTGAATCTGTTTTAATTGCTCTTTTAAAAAGTACTCTTTGTTTACTTTTTCTATATGAGTGTGAACCTTACTTCTTATCTCTTTTTGGAGTTTGTTCGCTTCAATCTCATCTATAAGGTAGTCTATTAAAAGTAAAAATCTTTTCTCTGTATCTATTTCAACAAAGAGCTTATAAGCCTGCTCTTTTTTAAGCTTGACTGTACTGCAAATCAAGTCTATGATTCTGTTGTGGTCGTGGTTTTCTTCTATGGTTCTAAGTAAGTCAGGTGGAAAATAGTTGCTTACACTCGCAAGTGTTCTAACTTTTTCGCGTACAATTTCAAGTATGGCATCTATCTTTAGAGAGCTAATATTTGTAGCTTCTAAAACATCAACATTTGCCACAAGTGGTGATGCTTGTACTTCGTAGAGCATCTGTGCACGAGCTAAGCCCTGAAATAGAACCTTAACTCTGCCATCTGGGAGAGAGACTTTTCTCATGATAGAGCCAACAACTCCAGCACTATAGAGTGAATCAAAATCTCTTTTTCCCTCATGTGTCGGCTTTGTTGGGCATACTATAACCAAAGAGCTATCTTCCATAGCGAGAGTAGCCGCATTTATGTTACTCTCATCGCTTAAAAAAAGTGGCGATATCATAAAAGGGTATAAAAAAAGTTCATCTTCTGCTATAACAGGTATATTTGCTGGAAATTCTCCATAGTTGCTTAGTTTCATATTTGTTTCCTATATCTTTATTAAAGTTTTAATATTTTTTCTACCAAAGACTCAAATTCATCCTCACTTAAGATGCCCCTATCTTTCAAATCTTGTGCTTTTTGGAGTTCATCTTTTTGAAATTGACTTAAACTCTTCTCTTTTGGTATTTCTTGCTCTTTTAGCTCTTCTTGCTCTTCTTGCTTTATAGTTTCTTCTGCACTCTGAGGCGCATCTTCAACTACAGAGTTTCTTGATACTACACTCTTTGTGTGCGGAACCATAAAAGCATACCAACTCTCTGTTCCATCGCCCTCAAACCAAGCGCGGTACCATGGAGTTTGTGCTCTGTCTATCTCATTCCAATCAACCCATGGTTGAGGTTTTATAGCTCTATAATACTCAGCTCCCTTTGGTTTATCAAGCCTTTCGTATAGGCTGGCTATGGTCTCATTTAGAGCAGCTTCTGCCATTAAAAGGCGAGTTTGCATTGTGTTTACTAGAGAAAAATACATAGAGTTTGGATAGTTTTGTTTAAACTTATCTGCCTCTTGTATAGCTTCTTCTATAAGAGCTTGATCTCTTCTTGGAAGAGGTAGAGCTAAGTATTTTGACTTTATCTTCAAAAACTCAGCATCTTCTTTTTCATTTATAGTTGCATATCTCTTTATATACTCATTTAAAAAGTGCTCACTAAGAAGATACTCATCGTAGTGCATGTGAGCTATGGCTAAAATCATAGTAGCTTCAGGAAGTAGAGGCGAGCCGATGTGTTCACCTTGAAGTGAGCTGTAGTAGTTATCAGCTTTTTCTAAGTCTCCTTGAGAGATATATTTTACAATCTTGCCATACCAATATATAGCAGGTTTGTTGTACTCTTCTATCTCTTTAGAGCAACCACCTAAAAAAAAGATGGCAGTAAATGATATAAAGAGAAAAGTATGTTTTAGTTTCATCAAATGATATCCTGTAAATAAATAAGTTGATATTCTATCTAAAAGATATATAACATAGGATAAATCTTTCTTCGGGTCATGGCACATTTTATGCTTAAAGTGTTATAATGACATACAATTTTACAGAGGGTTTTTTATGAAATTTAATATATGTGTACCTTTTTTGGGTTTTGAGAATGTAAAAGAAGTTGAATTAAAAAAAATTGATGATGTTTTTATGAAGATGACTTCTTGTGAAGATGAAAGAATATCTTTTACTCTAATAGATCCTTTTGTTCTTAGAGAGTATGACTTTGAAGTCCCGCGTAGCATTAAAGAAAAGTTAGAGATAGACAAAGAGTCAAACCTTCTAATCTTAAATATAGTCCTCATCCAAACTCCCATAGAAGAGTCAGTTGTAAACTTTATAGGACCATTTGTCTTTAACACAGACAACAAAAAAGCAGCCCAAATTATCTTAGGCGAATCTGCAAAATATGGTATAGCTGAAAAAATATCCTCATTTTTAAACAAATAACTTCCCCTTTTGCGTAAGTATAAAAATTTCTAAGCTTAAGGCTTAGAAAATATAAACTGTTAAACTTAATTTTTTAAAAGTTGCAGTATAATAAATCCTAACAATTTAAAATCATATGTAAACTAACAGTTTGTATAAAGATTTACATTGAACAGGAGTTTATTATGAGATTTTCAAGTCGGCCCTTGAGAAATCTTGAGTTTTTTTTTCTTACGCTACTTTTTTTGTGTACAACACCAATCTACGCTGATAATGGTTCAAATAACAGTTGTTCTCAAGAAGAAATAATCTCTCAGCTGGATAATAAAGCCACTCCTGTATCTCACACAGTAACAGGAAGTGTTAATAAATCTAATGATAAATATGATTACTATAAATTTACAGCGGGTATGTCTGGGAATATAAATATATCACTAGATATGAGATCTATTATAGTAGGCTCTAAGCAAAATTCTATCATAGTTGGCTCAAATTGCAATGAGGATAGCTACTATAGTAATTCATCTGATAGTAATACAAAAACTGCACCTTCATTTTTTGTAACTGCCGGAACAACAATTCATATTCGTATTGAGGGGCGCTACAAACCACTTATAGGTACAAGAACACTGGAATATAAGTTAAAGATTAGTATAGATAATAGTAATATTTCAGAAAATCAAAGAAGTTTTGCTCTTAGAAACCCTCTTAACACAAGAAATATTCGCGGAGATTATCAGCTTATAGGCAATAGTGTCTTATGCGCGCAAAAGTTGATTGGGGGTAAGTGTTATGATCATACTGGTCCAATTCTAACAAATGTTGCGTTATTTATGAAATATATAGATGTTGATAATGATGCAAGCACATTTAACTCATCTCAAGCGGAACTAAATATTCCAGCAGATGCTAAGGTTAAATGGGCTGCTATATATGCCCAAGGGCATGTTTTTTATGAATTTAAAGAGGGGGCAATAGCTAAATTAAATGAACCTATGAAAATTAGTGTGCCAAATGTAACTCCAATAACCTCTATACCACAACAGATAGACTTATATCAAAGTGGTGCTATATTTGGTTATACCTACTCTACATATAGTGATATCCCTGAGCTTGTTGGTAAAAAGGGTTCAGAGATAAATGGTATGGTCACAGTAGCAAATGTTAAAGCGAACAAAGATGGCGTAAACACTTCCTCTTTAGGTAGATTTGGCGGATGGGCTTTAGTGGTAATTTATGAGGATGAGAGCAGTAGTTTAAAAAATATATCTGTTTTTGATGGGTATAGAGCTATTAAAGATAAAGCTGGTTTTAATGACACTACCATAAAAATAGATGGCTTTATTACTCCGACAAATGGAGAGGTTGTATCTAAAGCCTCAATCTTTGTGGGAGAGGGTGATAGAGCCATTGTTAAAGATAGGTTATATCTAAACAACACAGCAATAGGACATCAATATGGGAATGAAAAGGATAACGCTTTTTTCTCGCACATCTCAGAAGATATAGTCAGATATCCTAGTTACACTAACAATCTAGGAATAGATGTTCAAACTTTTGATGTAGGAGTAGGCGGTTTAAATTTGGTGAAAAACGGCGATTATAGAGCTGAAATTAAATTCTCAACAACTCGCGATGACTACTTCCCAAGTTTGGCAATTTTTTCAACTAACTTGTATGAGCCTAGAGTTTGCTACAAACAGGAGTTTTTTGATGAATATGGGGGTGTTATAGAGGATATAAAAGTTGGTGATACTATTACCGTACACACATGGATATCCAATATGAAAAAAGATGTAACAGATATAAGCCTAGAGCCTGCTGATAAAGTTGAAATCACTGTAGAGTTAGATGATGAAAATCTTGAATATATTCCTAACTCTATGCAAATGCAAAATGTATATGAATCTGCTTTTACAAGTAAAACAGATAAGCAAGGAGATGATTTAGCCGAGTTTCTCTTTGCTACAAATAGAACAAAATGGAGAGTTGGAATGGATGCGAGTTCAACTCATGGTGGTAAGCTAACTCCTAACTATACTGCTTCAGATAGCAATAAAGCGTTTGTAACATTTCAAGCAAAAATTCTTCAAAAAGGTGATATAAATATCAACAATATCTATAAAGTCTCTTATGAAAATCCCCAAATAGGCGTTCGTTTTGGTGATGAATCACCCATAAATATAGGACTTTGTGCTGATATTAACACCTCTTTAGGCGTAGAGGGAGTACTAGGAAAGTTTAATGTTGTAAACATAAATGGTGGAAATGGTGAGTACAACAATCCTAAAAGCTCAAATACATGGCTAACAACACAAGTAGTAAATAGACCTTTTAATGTAAAAATCATATCATTAAATGATAGTATGGATGCTCTACAATCTTTTGCAGGAGAGTTAAAAATCTCTCTTATAGAAAATCCATATTCTAATGAAGATAGTGATGCTATTAAACAGAAAAAGTGTGATAATTCCGTCCCTATCTCTAATAACACAAGCCTTAACTTTAACGGAACTAATCAGGTGGAGCAATTTAACTATAGCAAAGCTATAAGAGCCGCACTATTTAAAATTAGCTATGAGCAAAATGATGAAATAAAACATGCTTGTTCAGTAGATAGCTTTGCGCTTCGTCCAGATAAGTTTGTGCTTAGTAAACCTGTAGGCGAGGAAATAGAGCTTTTAACTTCTGCACAAATATATAAGTTTCCCCTCATAGCTTCGCAGTATGGAGGTAATATGCCAACTCCTAGTTATAATATTTCTGCTTCTAACAATAATTTTCTAGCTTTAGGCAAAACTTTATATATGCCTAATGGAGATATAAAAAAAGAGTTAAAAGGCTCACTTGAATTCGCCTCAACACCATTTACCATAATAGATGGTCAAGCTGATATTGGTATAGCATTTACAGATGTTGCCAAAGTGAATATCAAGATGATAGACAAAGCATGGGCAACTGTTGATATAGAAAATGAAGATACATACCCAGAATGCAGCCCATCAGGGGCTTGGATATGTGGAGATATAGATGCTACTTTTATACCAAGTCACTTTGCTTTAAGCGATGTAGTTTTGCATAATAATAAAGATTCTTCTTTTACATATCTCTCTAGTGATCTTAATATGTCAGCGCCATTCTCTCTTACTCTAACAGCACAAAATAGGCTAAATAAGACGACACAAAATTTTGATAAAGGGTCTTGGCAAAACAGCGTAAGTATTGGTGTGGCTGTACCTACTATTATAAAAGCAATAGAGATGCAACCAGAGATAAACGAGATAGAGGTAGGTCAAAATCTAGATTTTGAAAAAGGTGTAAAAAAAATTCCTATAAGTGATGATGAAATTATTAGCCAACTATCTTTTAACTTTAAGAGGGCCGTAGATACGCCTATAAGCCCATTTATAGTAAAGGGGAACGATATAAATTTAACTGCCATATCAAGTTATACTGCTAATGGAAAAACAGTAAATATTGAAGGAAAGGAAGTTGCTGATAATAACGCAACATTTATCTACGGCAGAACCCATGCGCCAAGACAGAGATATGATGGCGATAGTGGCACGGCCTTTATCTACTATGAAGCGTACTGTTTTGGTGAAGATAGCAATAAATCACTGCTTCCTGATGGCCTAGACTCAAAAAATACAAATGATTTAAGATGGTTTATAAATTCAAAGCATGATGTAGCAAATGATGGTAATATTACCAATAATTTAGTATCTCAAAAGGGCGATGCTTTAGTAGTGGAGAGCATTGCTGATAGGGATGAAGATACACCTTACATATCTATAGTAAAACTAAATTATGATGATAAAACTTTTGGTTACCCATATAAAACTACCATGGAGAACAATGCTTCTAGTTGGTTGATACACAATCCAAAAAATCCAGATGCTACAACAAATGAATTTTCTGTTGAGTTTTCTAGGAAAAGTGGTGGCTGGAGCGGTAAACATGATACTGACACGGTCACAAAAGATCATAATGTGACCAATACCAACAGGAGAAGCATGTGGTAAAAGGAGCTAAAAGGTTAAGCAGAAGAGCTTTTACACTTATAGAGTTGATCTTTGCTATTGTGATTATCTCTATAGCTGTTATATCTCTTCCGATGATGACCCAAGTAAATAACAGAGGCATAGAAAACAGTATGGTTGCTGAAGCTATCTTTGGAGCTTCTGCGGAGCTAATGAATGCATCTGCTGGATACTGGGATGCTAACTCCATGCACGATAATAACAGAAGTCATCTCTCAAGAGTTATAGATATTGGTTCTATATGTGAAAATAATAGTAGTAGTCCAAGACATAGACTTAGACCAGGGCATATAGCTCAACCTCTGCATAGAAGATGTTTAGATAGTGCCACGATTGCTGTAGTTAATGTAGCAGACAATATCTATGTAAATTTAGACAATGCCGTCTATACAAATAGACATATGTTTCTCTCTACCAATCCCCAAGCAAGTGGATATAAAGATAATTATAAGAGTTCACTCTTTGTAGAACAAATAAATGATATAAAATATATGCAAATAGAAGTAACTAACTCAAAGGGAGAAGTTGTAACTATACTTAAGATGCAGAGTGCTAATATTGGCGAGATAGATTACTACAAGAGGACTTTTCATTGAAAAATCGTTTTGCTTTTACAATGATAGAACTCATTTTTGTTATTGTTATAATGGGAATTTTGGCTAAGTTTGGAGTAGAGTTTTTAGCCCAAGCTTACAACAACTTTATACTATCAAAAACCAACAATGCCTTGCAGTCCAAAAGTGCATCTGCCGTAGAGACTATAGCTTCAAGGTTGCAGTATCGCATTAAAGACTCTATTATTGCAAGAGAAAATACTCTAAACTTTCAAGGACTTCCAAGCTCTACTTATGGAGATAACGCCAGAGTCTTAGAATGGATAGCAAGTGATATAGAGGGTTTTCGTGGTCATGAATGGCCACTCCATAGTGGTCATTCATGGCCACTATGGAGTGGGATTATAGACTTAAAAGCTTCAACAGCCACTCTTTTGAAGTCTCCAGAGTCAAATACAACAGCATTAAATACACAGATTAAAGCACTTTCTCATGGAAGTGGAACTGACATAAATGATACTGCCTTGTATTTCGTAGGTTCTAATAGTGACATAGATGGATATGGATGGGGTGGGGCTATAACAGATCAAAATTCTGCAATGCATCCAATCAAAGCTGCTGGTATTGATGAGTTTATTCCTGTAAATGGTGCAACCAAGGAGAGTAATAGTTTTGCAGGAATTGATGTATATGAGTTCTATCAACTTGCTTGGACAGCTTATGCAGTTGTTCATAGTGAAGATGGAAACTTAAGCCTACATTATGACTATCAGCCTTGGAATGGTGACACCTATTTAGTTAAAGCTGATGGTAGTGCGACAAAAAATAATCTAATAATGCAAAATGTTAGTACCTTTAGATTTAAGGCTATCGGTTCTGTTGTTAAGATTCAGGTTTGTGTCAAGAGTGATATTATTGATGCAAATGAAGATGGAGGCTATTCATTATGCAAAGAAAAAACTATATTTTAATGCCCTTAAAATCTAGCTTAAGGAATATTTTTCTAAGAAAAATGTTCACTGGAAGTAGAAACAATTTCAAGAGTAGTTCTAAGAGAACCTCAAGAAGTGCTTTTGCTATGATAATGGCCATTATTGTGATAGTTATTATCTCAACTATTATGGCACTTTCTCTATCTCTAACCACACAAACTGCTAAGACAACAACCGACATATATCTTTATGAACAAGCTGTTTTGTACTCTAAGAGTGCGGCGGAACTAGCACTTTTAGAAATTGCAAAAACAAATATTGCAGAAGAGGGCTGTTTAAATAGCTTTGAGACTGACTTTCCTGATGAGTTAGGGAATGAGAGCCTATTTCAAGCAAAGGTTACTATGAAGTATATATATAGTGCAGGAGTAGCAGGATGTTATAAATATTTTATCATTACCACCCCTGAGCAAAACGGAACTGTTCTTATGGACATAACAATCACGACTAAAGATGAAATAACAACTGAACCCATACGATACTTCAGAAGAAGCATACAAAAACTGTAGCTATAATAAGCTTTTAATGATATAATTCCAAAACTAAACTATTAAATAAAGGACTATCAATGAATATTTCTCT
>Ga0265294_10003723_pt1 | contig 19326 bp, 17 predicted proteins | sample MunlanPumphouse3_FD_192504 | JGI IMG/M metagenome (GOLD analysis project Ga0265294, IMG submission 192504) | Groundwater microbial communities from a municipal landfill in Southern Ontario, Canada - Pumphouse #3 | ecosystem: Environmental > Aquatic > Deep subsurface > Groundwater | place...
AGGAATTAATGTGGCAGCCGTTGCGTTGCCCCTCTCTCTCGCCTTTGGGGTGGCGTCCGGTGCGGACGCAGCAGCTGGTCTGGTTACTGCTATTTTCGCTGGCCTTATAATTGGAGTTCTAGGGGGCTCCTCTTTTTCTATTAGTGGTCCAACAGGGGCAATGGTTGCAATCCTACTCCCTCTTTCTGCTAAATATGGTGTAGAGGGTGTCCTCATAACAGGGATCCTATCTGGAGTCTTCCTTATAATTGCCTCACTTTTAAAAGCAGGGAAGATCGTATCGATTATTCCATCAGCAGTGATCACTGGATTTACCTCAGGAATTGCTGTTTTAATAGCATTCGGGCAAATAGACAATTTTTTTGGCACCTCCTCACGTGGATCGACCATCATTCAAAAAATATCCTCATATTCCCAGCTGGGTTTTACCATCCAGTGGCAACCAGTATTCTTTGGTTTACTAGCTATGTTAGTGATGATTATTTGGCCAAAGAATTGGGGTAAGGTAGTTCCCGCTTCTCTAGCAGGAATTATACTAGCTCTTATAGTAAACATTTTAGGACCTTTCTCTGTACATGAGGTAGGAAAGATCCCCCGTTCTTTAATCTTACCAACACGCTTTTCTTTTAACATGCTAACTCTTGAGATGCTAAAATCTTTAGTTGTACCAGCAATAAGTATTGCAGCATTAGGGATGATCACTACGTTACTTTCGGGTGCTGCTGGTGGAAAGTTAAAAAAAGAGAGAATGAATGCAGATCAAGAATTGTTCGCTCAAGGCATAGGGAATATTGTTTTTCCCCTCTTTGGCGGAGTCCCGGGTTGTTCAGCGGTTGCTCGTTCAATTGTGGCCATAAAATCGGGAGGACAAACCCGTTTAGTTAGTGTGTTCCATTCTGTGACTCTCATTGCCTCTTTATTTCTATTAGGATCAATGATTTCTCGTATCCCGCTGGCTGCATTGGCTGGTGTTCTCCTGGTGACTGCATGGCGTATGAATGCGTGGGAGAGCATTATAGACTCTTATCGTAAGAGATATAAAACATCCATGGCCCAATTTCTCGTCACGCTCTTAGCGACAATAATATTCAACCTTACAAGTGCAATTATAATTGGCATCGCCCTTTCCATGATTTTATTTGTAATTCGCAGTGCTGCCTTAGAAATCACGATTGCTAATATCGATAGCCGACATGAACGTGGGAGAAACCTCTCAAAAGAAATAACCTCGGTAAAATTGGTCTATGTCACCGGACAACTTTTCTTTGGTTCCCAAGATAGATTAGTAACAACCATTGAAGAGATTGAAGGAGCTACCACTATCATCCTCTCTGTCCGTGGAGTTCCTAGTATAGATCATAGTGCTATGATTGCACTTGAAGAATTACATGAGCAATTAGAACAAAAAGGAATAAAGTTAATTTTCTGTGGGTTGCAACCTCAAGTCGCTCGCCAATTTACACGGGCAGGTTTTGACAAGGTGGTCGGCATTGATGATATTTTCAATAATGCTGTTGAAGCAATCGACTCTATCGACATAGTTGAATGAGGGCTATATTTAGCGTAGACTTGACAGCTCAATGATTTTATTGTTATGCCATAGACCTAGATACTAAAAAGGAGAATTCATGACAGCCATCGCAATCCCGCCTCTTACCAAAGATTTAGTGCGTGTCTTAATCGATGCTGATACTATCCAACGTCGAGTTGATGAACTTGCACGAAAAATTAACAAAGAATATGCAGGAATCGAAGAGAGCTTGATTCTGGTAGGAGTATTAAAAGGCTCTTTTATTTTTCTTGCCGATCTATGTCGTAAACTTAACGTGCCTCATGTTGTTGACTTCATATCTCTCTCCAGTTATGGAGATTCTTCAAAGATTACAGGCAACGTTCGCCTTATTATGGATACTCGTGAAAATCTAGAAAATAGGCATGTCTTGATAGTTGAAGATATTCTCGATAGTGGATATACCCTCGATTATTTGCGCCGTAATTTCACTGCCCGTAATCCCGCATCCCTGAAAACAGTAGTTCTGCTTGACAAACCAGAACGAAGAAAAATAGACGCAGAGTTAGATTATGTTGGTTTCCAAATCCCTGATGTTTGGGTTGTAGGCTATGGGCTCGACTATGCGGAGCGTTATCGAACACTCCCCTACATCGCAGAAATGGTGCCAGTTACCGATTAATAAGAAGGATTGTACATGGATAACAAGTATTATGTTGGGTATGCTTCGATTCACAAATTAGTGCGGTCGCTAGCGGACCGCCTCATGGCATCAGGATACGATCCCGATGTAATTGTAGCAATTGGTTCAGGCGGTTTTATTCCGGCTCGCATTATGAAGACTTACATTAATCGACCTATATTAACAGTTGGTATCTCCTACTATGGGCTTGACCAAAAACATTCAACACACCCGCAAAAAATCCAATGGATTGATGAAGCTCAACAACAACTTCGTGGAAAAAAGGTTCTTTTGATTGATGAGGTTGATGATACTAGGGTTACACTGCGCTACTGTATTGGCGAACTACTAAAAAATGATCCAAAAGAAATAGCGGTGCTGGTCCTCCACAATAAGAAAAAAACAAAAGAAGCCGAATTCCAGCCAGAAATTACCAGATATTTTTCCGGTAAAGAAATCGAAGATATTTGGATTAAATACCCATGGGATGCCATAGATATTGATGAGCATACCCAAAATGAGCTCCTAATGCTCAACGAATACCACCGTCAAGGTAAAAAGGAGATGGATGTATGAGTGTAACTGCAATAGTTGGTGCCCAGTGGGGAGATGAAGGTAAAGGAAGAATCGTTGACTACTTGGCCCAAAAAGCTCAAGTAGTAATTCGTTTTCAAGGTGGAGATAATGCTGGTCATACGGTTATTAATGACAAAGGAAAATTTGCTTTACATATTATTCCTTCAGGTATTTTCAATCCAGAAACGCTCTGTATAGTTGGAGCTGGAACCGTGGTGAATTTTGACACTATGGCCAAAGAACTAGCTTCCATAGCCAGCGCTGGAGTTGATGGTAAAAACCTTTTTATTGACCGCCGAGCCCATTTAATTCTCCCTTTCCATTGCTTACTCGATGGTGCTGAAGAAGCCAGTAAAAAGAGCGGATGGGCTGTGGGAACTACCAAACGGGGCGTAGGCCCATGCTACAGTGATAAAGCCTCCCGCGTAGGGATTAGAGCTTCTGATATCCTCGATCCCGAACGATTAAGAGTGCGTTTGGAGATGATGCTTCCTCAGAAAAACCGGCAGCTAGAACACTATGGAATACCTACCGTCACTCTTGAAGAGTTGCTAGAAATTTGTGCCAAATGGCGCGAGGCTTTCGGATCACAGATAGTAGATACTTTTCCGATCTTGCGCGAGGCTATTCAAAGTGACAAAGAGATCCTCCTTGAAGGACAACTAGGGATTATGAGAGATCTAGACTGGGGGATTTATCCCTATACCACAAGTAGCAATCCCACTGCGGGAGGGGCTTGTAGCGGTGCAGGGATCTCTCCACGTCATATCGATTCTATAATTGGAGTAGTAAAAGCCTACTCAACTTCAGTTGGGGGTGGCCCTTTCCCAACTGAATTATTCGATAAGGATGGAGAAAAACTGCGTTCGGTGGGGTTAGAGTTTGGTGCTACAACAGGACGCCCACGCCGATGTGGGTGGTTCGATGCCGTTGCAGCATCTTTCTCGTGTTGGATTAATGGCTTTACCGCTATTGCAGTTACAAAATTAGATGTACTCGACTCCTTTGAAAAGATCAAAATTTGTACTGGCTATATGCTCAACGGTGAACTTATTACGGACCTTCCCGATACTTCTGGACAAGAACAAGCAAAACCAGTCTATGAAGAGATGGAGGGGTGGATGTGTAGTACCGAGGAAGCTCGTACATGGGATGATTTACCACCTAAGGCTCAGGCGTATGTAAAGCGTTTAGAAGAACTCACCGGCGCCCCGATTGCCTTTATCTCTGTCGGACCTGAGCGAGACCAAATAATTATTATGCAATGAGGCCAACTAGTTATGGATAATTCGTTTACTCATGAGACTTATATTTCTCCTTTCACTTGGCGCTATGGTTCAGATGAAATGCGCAACATTTGGTCAGAAGTCCATAAACGAAAAACTCTCAGAAAAATCTGGATTGCATTAGCTAAAGCCCAAAAAACAGTAAACTTGGTTACTGCTGAACAGATAGCCGACTTGGAACGTAACAAAGATGCCATCGATATTACTCGTGCGAGTGAAATTGAAGCTGAAATACAACATGACCTTATGGCTGAAATTCGCACCTATGCTGAACAATGCCCCGTGGGGGGTAGCATCATCCATCTTGGTGCAACCAGTATGGATGTCCTCGATAATATGGACGTTCTGCGCCAAAAGGAAGCATTGGGACTAATCATCACCCTGCTCAAACGGGTACTCTCCCTTTTTGCAATACGGATTAAGCAAACCTGGTCAACCCCGTGCATGGCTTTTACCCATATTCAACCAGCTGAACCCACCACCATTGGCTATCGTCTAGCCCAAACAGCTCAAGATCTGCTTGATGATCTTACAGACTTACAACGAGTCCACAACTCCCTAAAAGGCAAAGGTTTAAAGGGGGCAGTGGGTACTAGTGCTTCGTACCAAGCTCTGTTGGAAGGGACCGAAATCACTGCAATGCAACTAGAACAACTTGTTATGGAGGAGTTGAACCTGACTCCTTTTATAGCAGCAACGCAAGTGTACCCTCGCAAACAAGATTGGCGACTTGGTTCTGTTCTGAGTGGTACGTGTGCAACAATAGCAAAATTTGCATTAGATTTACGTATACTGCAAAGCCCTCCAATTGGAGAGTGGAGCGAGCCCTTTGGGAAAAAACAGGTAGGGTCTTCAGCTATGCCATTCAAGCGCAATCCTATTCATAGTGAAAAAATAGACTCATTGTGCCGTTTTGTCGCAGCTCAGGTTGATGTTTTGTGGCATAATGGGGCAAATAATATTTTGGAACGAACCTTGGACGATTCAGCAAATCGTAGGGTAGTACTGCCTGAACTATTTTTGGCCACCGAAGAGGTTCTTATTACAGCGGAAAGACTCATTTCCGGCGTCGTTTTCCACGAAGAAGGGATAAATCACAACCTCCTTCGGTATGGCCTCTTTGCAGCAAGCGAACGATTATTAATGGAACTAGGCAGAAAAGGTGCCAACCGCCAAGAAATGCATGAAGTTATTCGAGAACACTCTCTAAAAGCATGGCCACTAGTGCAACGAGGTGAAGACAATCCTATGCAAGAGAGTCTTAGCAATGATCCAAGAATACGAGAATTTCTCAGCGAAAATGAGATTCTCAGCCTACTTGATGCATCTGAATACATTGGAGATGCTCCACTACGGGCTCAGATGATTTATGATCAGATTATTCAATCGATATAAACGTTAGAAAACAAACCAAAGACCACCACGGATAGCCCAATAATAGATAATCATACGAGGGATACGGGAAAGTGTTGCGAGCATCACTTTATAGGGGTTTACCCGCAACATACCTGCCAGCCAACAGACTGTCGAGAATGGAATCGGGGTCAATCCCGCAATTACCACGGCCCATCCACCATAGAGATTAATTAGGCGTTCTCCGTCGCTAGAAAAGTTTGCGGTGATCGCCTTAATAATTTTAAGATGACCTAACAAGCGACCAATCCAATACCCCCCGATGCCTCCAAGTGCGGAAGCTAAAGACATGGTAGCCAGCAGGGGTATCGGATTCCACTCTAGAACAAAAGGGAAAATAATATCGTTGCTCATCGGAACAATGAACATATCGGTAAAAAGTACAAAGAGAGCTAAACCAGAAAGACTTAAGTGAGTCACAACCCAATTTCCAATCACATAATATTGATCTTTTATAAAGAAGAGGGCTATTGCATAGACGAGTACAAAAAATGCCATTAAGGCAATGGTTTTCCTGATTAATTGTCCCCAATCTAAATTTCCAGCATCATCGAATAAAGGAGCGGAGAGAAAATGGACACGGAGATTTTTATTTTCATCTTTTTTCTTATCCATTAATCCACTCCAAAAAGATTGCTTTCACTTGCTTTATAAATTGGACTTTGGAAGTTTTATCAGCACCAATACCCTGCCATAAAGGTGGTTTGCCACCCCCCTTCCCTTTAATTAATGGTAAAGCCTGTTTTCGGATTGCCTGGAAGATAGCCCCTTCATGCTCTATTCCTTTTAAGCAGATAAGCCAATTGAGTTTTTCGTCTTCACGTTCGCTTACCACGCAAAGGGCAAGAGGGGATAATTCAAGCAGTGCTTCAGGAAGGTTCTTAATATATGGCTCAGACCACGAGGAGGCATCAACTACGACAAGGGGAATATTTTGAACCTTTTTTGCTTGTTGTAGTTCCTTTTCTAATAATAATTTTGCAACCTGAACCGCATGTAATCTCCCAAGATATTGCGCCTCTCCTAGTTGTTGTTGGAGGGTAGAAACATTTTCAATAATATTTTCAGCAGGAGTAGAAAGTAAGGTTCCCACGGTATCTACAATTGTTTGGTTTTTCCGAATGGTCGCTATGGCACGAGATCCGGCAACCCAGAAAGTACGCAGGTGACCTCGTATCCGCTCTGAGCGAAGATACTGAATGTAATGTAATTCAGAAGTATTAGAGACATGAATTCCACCACAGGCGATAGTGTCACACTCTTTTATTGCAATAATTCGGACATCTCCATTAACTTTAATAGATCGGCGCAACCCTAAAGCCTGCGCTTCCTCTTGTCCAACAATTTTTGAGGTAACTGGAATTGCTTGGCGAATAATAGCGTTCACCGTATCTTCTAATTGAACGATATTTGTATCAGAGAGCTCTTGTGCATCGATTTCAATACTCATATCGGCATGGCCAAAATGGACAGAGACGGTCCCTATACCAAATAGACGATGCATGGTACCCGAAAGTAGATGTTGAGCTGTATGTTGTTGCATATAATCATAACGATGACTCCAATCCAGCTGTAAAGTTACAGTATCACCTACAGCAAAAGTTGGTTCTGCTGCTAGTACATGGAAAATAGTCCCATGGTCATCTTTTTGCGTGTCAATAACCGCCTCGTCATTGAGCGTGCCGATATCCCCTACTTGACCGCCGCCCTCTGGATAAAAAAGTGTGCGATCAAGAATTACAGCTGGTTTTCCGGCATAGGTACTCAGTGCTAAAACAAAGGCACGAAGTTTTTTATCATAGGAGTTAGAGTAATATAAAGGTATAGTTGAATACATAGATAAAGGTTATCGTTTTTTTCGGTTCCCGTCCATATCATCAAAATTTCATTCCAAGCTTTAGCTACTGGTAGGTGAGTTAAAACGCATTGCCAATAATCGCAGGGTAGTGACTGCACTGGCTGTAATTACTATTTGTAAGATGAACTATTAGCATCAAAGTTATTTAGCGACCACCGCAGAAAAGAGATAATTACCATGGGTCTACTTTATACTGCATCTAAAACGGTAAAAAATCCCTCTACCCAAATTCACAGTACAAGCAAACTCACTACTTTCAGAAAATACAGACAATAGTATATAATCGGTAATAGCAACCAAGAAATCGAAGATGAGCTAAGAGGTAATATCATTTCAACAAGACTTGTCCAACCTTGACTATACCGTTATCTTTGATAGTGTAAAGAATGAGTAGAAGGAGTCATACATATGTCATTATTGAAATCGGCTTGGGAAATTGCACTAGAAAAAACCAAAGAGATCGAAGCTGATCCAGAGAAGATTAGGCGGGATGCTGTAATTAACGAAGGACGTCGCCTTGCTGGTACATACCTAGGTGAATTAGAGGCCGATGGCTCAGAAATCTCTAAAGCGCTCAAAGAAGCTAGTAAAGCCGATGCTGAGCTATTAAAAAAAGGGGTGGCTGCTACAATCGTATTAAATATTGCATTACCTCAAAACACAACTTTTGAAGATCGTTTAAAAAAAATGCAACACATGGCTGAAATAATTGATGGTCCAGAAAGTGAATCTACCCAACTTTTAGGACAAATTACCGAGTTCATGGATAAGTACCTTCAAGCACGCGATTCGTTATTAGATCGAGCTAGAAAACAATACCAGCCTATGTTTGAAGAGAAAAAAGAACAAATGATGCAAAAATATGGAAAACCAATAAGCATGTCAATGGACCAAGATCCAGAATTTATGCAATTCCTACAAAAAAATTATACCCAACTCTCTGGACAATACCAGCAAGTATTAAATCAAGCGAAAGACCAATTAAAAACTGTTTGGAATATTGAAGACTGATCAAAACGAAATAAAACATGATCATCATGTAGCATTAATTAGATTCATTGCTGATGTGTTTGGGCTAACAGTGGAAAAAGTTTAGCAATAGGTGCTGTAAACAAACTCCCAACAGATCGTTGGGAGTTTGTTGTTTCTAGTTCTATTAATTAATTCCAGTATGGTGCCATTCTCTTGGCAAGCGATTGGCGGTATCCTTCCCAATCGGTGATGGGGTGGAGAGCAATTCCCTCTTCACAGGCTGCTTTTGCAACTGCAACAGCTTCCCATTCAATAACTCGAGGATCAAATGGCTTAGGGACAATATAATTACGCCCAAAGGTAAAATTCTTGCCGGCATAAGCCTTTTTGACTGTTTCAGGAAGGGGTTCTTTAGCAAGTGCTGCTAAAGCTTTTGCAGCTGCCATTTTCATTCCTTCTGAAATCTTTGAGGCTCGTACATCGAGGGCTCCCCTGAAAATAAAAGGGAATCCCAATACATTGTTAATTTGATTAGGATAATCACTACGCCCTGTAGCCATGATTAGATCGCTACGAGTCGCAACAGCCAAATCATAAGCAATTTCTGGATTAGGATTGCTCATAGCAAAAACAATAGGATCTCGGGCCATACTTAGTAACATTTCCGGTGTAACGCAATCAGCAACAGAAAGCCCCATAAAAACATCGGCATCAACCATTGCATCTGCAAGGGTCCTCAACTCAGTCTCAACTGCAAATTCCTCTTTTTCACGAGACATACCCACCGTGCGTCCCTTATAAATGACCCCTTTACTATCAAGCATGATGATATTTTTGGGATCCACTCCAGCGGCAATGAACATTTTAGAACAAGATATCCCAGCTGCTCCTGCTCCATTCACTACAACCTTAATTTCAGAAAGTTTCTTTTCTGCGATTTCGACCGCATTCATAAGACCGGCTGTAGAAATTATGGCAGTTCCATGTTGATCATCATGAAAGATGGGAATATTACACATCTCAATTAATTTCTGTTCTATTTCAAAACATTCAGGTCCCTTTATATCTTCAAGATTTACGCCCCCAAAAGTAGGTTCCATCGCCTTTACCATTTCAATAATTTTGGCGGGATCTTTCTCGTCAAGTTCAATGTCAAAGACATCAATATCAGCAAAGCGCTTGAAGAGCACACCCTTACCTTCCATTACGGGCTTAGAGGCTAATGCACCTTTATCTCCAAGTCCTAGAATTGCGGTACCATTCGAAATAACAGCCACTAAATTACCCTTAGAGGTATACTTATAGGCATCTTCCGGATTTGCTGCAATCTCAAGTACCGGTTTTGCTACTCCAGGAGTATAAGCGAGAGACAAATCATCAGCTGTCATGCAGGGTTTGGTTGGAACCACTGAAACTTTTCCTGGAACTCCATTAAGCGTATGGTAGGCTAACGCTTTCTCTTTTAAAACATCCATGTCTTTTTCCTCTTCTTTTTATTTTTTCTCAAAATCAAAACTATAGTTTAATTTAAATGTGTCACGTAACTCGATCATCGATTTTTGTAAACTTGGCGGAACTGGACATCCATGTTCACGACGATATAACCAGGCTTCGTACTCTTTTTCACCGGCTGTATAAATCCTATCTTCACCTGGAGCCTTCTTGGAGCTTCTAATTTGTCGACAGATGGTACCAGCCACACGCTTGAAAACCTCTCTCCCCATAAAGCGACCCGGATCAATTGCGATAAAGAAATGCCCAAGGGGATAAGGGATTGGATTATGATCGGCGTCAAATCCATTTAACTCCTTCATGAAAGCACCATCTTGTAATGCCGCGGAAAGTATTTCTACCACCATGGAATACCCAAAGCCCTTATAGCCTCCGGTCATTTCCCCGATCCCACCTAAAGGAGTCAATGCAGCTTCTCCTGTGGTGAGGTCTTTAAGTACTTGTTTTGTATCTGTACGGGTCTTTCCATCAAGACCAATAACCCAACCTTCGGGTAACTCTTTACCTGCTCGGCCATAGACCTCAATTTTACCGCGTTGGGTAACACTGGTAGCACAATCTAAAACAAAGGGAAACTCTTCATCGGTAGGAAGTCCAAATGTAAGGGGATTCGTCCCCATCATATTTTCCACTCCAAAAGTTGGTGCAATGGAAGGACGAGCATTAGTTCCGGTAATGCCAATCATCCCTTCTTCAGTGGCCATGGTAGCAAAATAACCGGCGATCCCGTAGTGATTACTATTACGTACAGCAACCATTCCCATTCCATACTTTTTGGCTTTGTCTATTGCCATTTCCATGGCTTTTTTTCCCACAACATGCCCCATTCCGTTGTGGCCATCGAGGACCGCTGTGGTCATGTCATCTTTTAACACTTCAATTTTGGTCACAGGATTCATGATTCCTATGCCAATACGATCTACATAAATTGGTTTTAAACGACCAATCCCGTGTGAATCTATGCCACGTTTATCCGATTCTATTAGGACATCACCGATTATCTCTGCATCAGTCTTTGGCACACCACAAGCCTGTAAAGTATCGATCATAAACTGCTCTAAGGTCTCAAAATCAATCCACACGCAATCTTTATAAGCATCTTCGTAAGCCATTGCTCACCTCCCAAACTATATTAACGAGATTATCTCGCAATAATTAACTCAATTCCTTTTTCATCCAATTCTTCTTGTGCGAGTAGTTCCAAACCACCACTGTCGGTCACAAGAACATCGATATTTTGCGATTCAACGGTGCTAAAATTCGAAAGCACACCAATTTTATTACTTGTTGCAACAACAATCACTTTCCCTACAGTACGTTCAATCATTCTGCGTGTGGTTTCCGCTTCTTCAATTACAGGCGTCGTCAAACCTGCCTTTAAACTGAATCCGTCGACTCCAATAATAGCTTTGTTAGCATGCACTTGATTAATAATGGGCTCTGAAAACCCTCCAGAAACTGAATGGGAACGGGTTCGATAAACACCACCAACAAAGATTAGTCTAAATTGAGCCTCCTCATTAGCAATCCAAGCAGCGTCAATATTGTTAGTGACAATGGTTATTCTATGATCACGAAGGGCTTTAATAACTTCGAAGGTAGTCGACCCACTATTAATAAAGATTGTGTCACCCTCTTCAATCAAGTGAGCAACGGTCTCGCCAATTATTTTTTTCTCGTGGGGATATTCTAAAGCTTTTTGGGCGTAGAGAGGTTCGACAGGAAGCGTGCGACGTAAGGTAGCTCCTCCGTGGGTACGTTCAACTAAGCCTTGGTCGGCTAAATAATCGAGATCACGTCGAATAGTTAAAACACTCACCCCAAATCGTTCACTTAATTCCTGCACCTGAACAACTTCATCCTGAGCAATGAGGGTCAGAATTTGATGTTGACGATCTGCTGGAATCATAGCCATAGAACACACCTTTATCTTTTTATGAACGTTTTTGAATTATAATGATTGTTTGAAAGGTTGTCAATGATTTTTAAAGGTAAAATAATACAAAAAGGATCACTCTATGTCTAAAGAGTGGGCTTGCATATCAATACATTTTCTGGTATCTTCGCTAATGAAATGGTGCCGTACCCAAGTGGTAAGGGACAGGTCTGCAAAACCTCTATGCATCGGTTCGAATCCGATCGGCACCTAATTGAAAAAGAGGCTGCTTCAAAAGTTTGATTAAAAACCAGACTGGGAGCAGCTTTTTTCTTTTTCTAAAAAAATAAAGCAGGCTGCCCCAAAGATGTCTTCTTTTGAAACAGCCCGCTTCTTTTATTAGGTTAAAGCACTTTCTCTTCCATCTTTTTAAGAAAATGAAATGTCGAATCACACTCAATGAAAGCCCAAGCCTTGCCCCGTTTGAGAACGACTCCTTCGACAACCTGTTCCACAGATTGAATGCCGGCAGAAATTTTACCGTTTTCAAACCCAGTAAAAGCTGTTCCATAGCGCTGAACCCGCATTTCTCCTGGAGGTAAAAGAACTGTGGTAGGAGCTCCTAAAAGTTCTGGCTCAGCAATAGAATTACCTAACCCATTAGCAAAATAACTAATTGAGTTCTCTACTCCCAGACAAAAGGTCTGATCTGTCCCACCATCATATAATGCCCAAGGACTCGAAGGACGCCCACCATATTGCATCCAAAGATTATTGAATCTTAGAGGAATTTCATTAGGTTCTAGAGCTGCCGGACCAGGGAAAAAGGAGAAATAAACCATTTTCTGGCGTGGATTGATGACGCTACTCCAACCAAGACGGGCATCAGAAGGCACATTCCCTGTTATAAAATCAGTATACCCGATCATACCAGGCACCACAGAGAGATCACACGTCCCCTCTTTTTGTAATGGAGCTTTGGTTAAATCGGTAAATTCTTTTCCAAAGGCCAACCGGGAGCCGTGTTTGAATTCAGAATCTTCAATAACAGTACAAAAATTTTCTGCACTTAGGTTAATAATACAGCCACTCTCTAGGAAAGGAGCACCGACAGTGTTATGCCAAGCTGAGTTAGCAGGAAGGGCAACTGTTCCGGTGTTCTTCACCGTCACGCTACTGTAGAGTACTGGGTGCCCAGGTAACAGCATATCAATCTTCCAAGCTTCAAAGGGATAAGCCGGATTAGGACCAATCATACTAGAAAGAAGCCAATTAGCTCCCGTCTCGGCATCTTTCCCATATTTAATAACATTCCACACCCCATTAGCAGTCCAACCATGACCTTCATGGTCTACATTTTGGGCGCGATGGTTAGGCCCAAAGTTTGGGAAACAGAAAAAATTGCCACCTAGGTGATAGAGCAGATCGCTTTCTTTATAAAACTCATGATTTTTATCGGAGGTTACAGAAGCCCCTTTCCCATGGAAATAATATAAAGGATGTGCGTTTACCCTCCCCCCATACTCGTTCACATTGCTCAACTCAAGCACCATTCCACCGTGATCTTCAATCACAGTTCGCACGGACTCATTTGAAAGCAAAGTAGCCTGCCGATCTTCCCACAATTGCAACCTTTTTACATCCATACATCTCCCCCTACCAATAAAATTCTATTCCTTTCAATTTTCCCAATCAGATGGGTGCCAAATTACTCAGAGCAGGATATACTACAGCAATATGATACTATCACGGAAGAAAAGCATCTACAACTCTCAGATAGTAGGAGATTACAATGATATTTGAAAAAGATTTGGTATTTACCCTCCATACAGCATGGACAACCTATATGTTTAGGGTTAATGAGACCCACCACCTTGAACAATTATATTATGGTCGCCGCATTAGGACTACTAATCATATTGAAGCGCTTTATGACAAACATTCTATTCCTATCGGAAATGCAGTAGCTTATGATGAAGAACATCCCACTTTAACACTAGATAATATCTGCCTTGAATATTCTAGTTACGGAAAGGGGGACTATCGTGAAAGCCCCATTTTATATAGCATGCCAAACGGCGACCGTGTTAGTGATTTCTTATATAAAGAACATCGCATTGTTAAAGGGAAACCACGATCTTTCTCCGGTCTACCCGAATCGTATGGCGATACATCCCAATGTGTAACGCTCATTGTGGTGCTCTTTGAAAAATCATCGTCATTACGTTTAGAACTCTCCTATACTACTTTTGAGCATGCCGATGTTTTGGTGAGAAAAGCTAGCCTTATTAATGAAACTTCAGCCGCGATAGATTTGCAACGGCTAGCAAGCTTACAATTAGATTTGCCCTCTAGTAACTACCAACTGATTACCTTTGATGGAGCATGGGCTCGTGAAAGGACCCGCACAACCCAACCACTGCGCGCTGGTGTTCATCTAAATGATTCTAAAACTGGTGTTAGCTCCTCCCGCCATAATCCCTGTATATTCTTAGCTACCGATCCACACAATGAATCACAGGGAGATTGTTATGGTTGTAACTTAATCTACAGTGGCGATCATGCCCAAATGATTGAGGTTTCTCCCTATGGAAAAGTACGACTACTCACTGGACTCAATCCAGCCACATTCAGATGGCAATTACATGCCGGTGAAAAATTTCAGACCCCAGAGGCTATCCTCACCTTCTCCCACGAAGGTCTCAATGGAGCAAGCCGTAATTTTCATCGGTTTATTAATAACCACATCGTAAAAGGGGCATGGAAGTACCATCAACGCCCTATTTTGATAAACAATTGGGAAGCGACTTACTTTGATTTTACTGATACCGACCTCCTCAAACTCGCTAAAACAGCCTCAGAACTTGGCATCGAATTATTTGTGCTTGATGATGGGTGGTTTGGAAGCCGTGATGATGATACTACGAGCTTAGGCGATTGGACAGTTAATACTAAAAAACTCCAAGACGGTATAGCCAGTCTCGCAAAAAAAATTCATGGTATGGGTTTGATGTTTGGACTCTGGTGTGAGCCTGAAATGATAAGCCGCAAGAGCCAACTGTATCGATCCCATCCAGATTGGCTCGTAGCACTCCCCGATAAAAACCCTTCACCTGGGCGCAATCAATATCTTCTCGATCTGACAAAAAAGGAGGTACGTGATTACCTTTTCTCTGCCCTTTCAACAATCTGGAAAATTGCAGAGGTTGATTATGTTAAATGGGACATGAACCGGACCTTCAGTGATATGCATAGTACATCAGCCCAATTTCGCCAAGATGAATTCAATCATCGCTATATGCTTGGATTATATGCTTTAATTCAAAAATTTGTTGAAGCCTTCCCCAATATACTCTTTGAATCCTGTGCAGCAGGGGGCAATCGTTTTGACCTTGGCATGCTCTGTTATATGCCTCAAACATGGACTAGTGACAACACCGATCCTTTAAGTCGTATGTATATTCAGGAGGGAACCTCTTGTGGGTATCCTCTTTCGGCAATGGGGGCCCATGTCTCAGACTCTCCCAATCACCAAACATTACGGGTAACAACACTTGAATCGCGTTTTAATGTAGCTGCTTTCGGTGTTCTTGGATACGAGATGGATCTCAACGCGCTTTCGAACAAAGATAAAGATTCAATTCGACAACAAATCGAATTCTACAAAATCCATCGCTCTTTGCTACAATTTGGTGAATTCTTTAGGATCGACCCGATCTCTTCAGGGGGCAACCAAGCAACATGGGTCGTTGCATCGCCCGACAGAAGTGAAATGCTCGTTCTATTCTTCCAAATTCACGCCATGGCAAACCCTGGTGCCGATCTATTGCGAATTCCTATAGCTGATCCAGAATTGACCTATGCTGTAGCTCCTCGTAAGGAGCATATCGATATTAAGACTTTCGGCTCTTTGGTTAATATGATTTCACCGATAAGGTTAAAAAATGATGGAACTTTACAACGGCTAGTCAACGAAAAGGTATTAATAGAAAATGAATTAGAATATTATATCGTTGCAGGCGATGTCTTAGCTTATCATGGGATTAAATTGAACCAACAATTTGGTGGAACCGGATATGATAAAGAAACACGTGTGCTAGGCGATTTTGGCTCGAGAATTTATCATCTAAAAGCAATTCGTGAGTAATTGACTATTGATGGATTACCCGACCCTCGCTATAGTATGGGTATGAAAGTCACCGAATGCCATATAACGGTTATACCGTTTGGGGCCCAAAGGCAACCTCATGAGCTCCAATCACTTCTCGATTGTTTAGCAATTAGAGAGAAGGTCTTTATTGAAGAACAAAAGGTGCCCATGAGTGTAGAGCAGGACGGAAAAGATAACGAGAGTGGGCATGTGCTCCTTTGGCTACAAGATACCCCCATGGGTACTTTGCGTTTTCGCGAAACCCCAGAGGGTGTTAAACTAGAACGAATAGCTATTCTAAAAGAATATCGTGGCCACCGTTTTGGTAAATTGCTTATTAGGGAAGGTATCCGAGCTGCCCGCATGAGTGGTAAAACCGATCCTATCTACATCCATGCCCAAGAGCATGCCACTACCTTTTATGCTTCAGTTGGTTTCAAAGAGACAGATGAACATACCGTTGAAGCCAATATTCCCCACGTCACCATGCGGATATCAGAAGAAAATGAGGCCAAACTCTTAGACTCTGACACACATGACCTCTCATGTGTTTTTTGAATTTGACCTCGTAATATTTTTACTGTAATTCAAAGACGACAGAGACTATGCTGACTATATCTAAAGTACCGGTAGGTACTTCGGCATTTGCCCCACTCTCCATCATATAGGCTCCGGAAGCTTTCATTAAAGTAGGCTGACTTGACGAGCGGATATCGGCACTAGAGTAATCAGAAACAGTTAAAGGTTTTCCAACTTTCATATGCGCTGCATAAGCGTATTCACTAGCCTTCTCGAGTGCTTTTTCCATAGCAAGCTTTCTGCTCTCTGCATATTCTGAGGAAGTATCCTCTTTACTAAATTTAATTGTACTTATCGAAATATTGGTAACTGTACCAATTTCATCAATTAAAGTAGAAAGCAAGGTCGATTTATTATCAATTCCTTTGATGTTAACATGTAATGTTTGGCGTACTCTTTGTCCTAAAAATATTTGCTCGTTATCTTTCCAGCGATATTCTGGATAAAACTCTAATGCCGTGGTACTCAAATCTTCATCAAGAACACCCTGGGCACGAATCATGGCTAACAATGCACCAATTTTCTCATTTGTTTTAAGCTGTGCTTCACGAGTTGTCTCGCCTAACTCTGATACAGTAATTGAAAAAGAGGCTACATCTGGTGAAACCGATACTCTTCCTGTTCCTTGAACAGAGATAGTTCGACTCTTTTCCACCAACGACACACTTTGGCAACTAAATGCAAAAATTATAAACAATACCAGTAGCAAAGCTACTCCTATTTTCTTCATATAATCTTCCTAGCTTAATAAATCGGGTCTGTTTTGGGCAAACCGTAAGAAAAAAGCCTGCGCAATCATCATTATTCCATTATCATAAACTCCAGTACCCATCGAGTCGAGCACCTCTTGCACGGGAACAGTTAAAATATCGAGTTGTTCGTTGGTATCTAGTACCTGGTCACCCTCATAACGAACTCCCTCAACTAGGAAAAACCAGACTCTATTGTTCATAAAAGCAGAATTTGGAGAGACTGTACCGAGTTCTGTAACCGCTCCTACAGGGAGGTAACCAGTCTCTTCACGTAATTCTCGCAACGCAGCCTCCTGAGGTTCTTCACCTTCGTCGACTGTTCCTGCAGGAAATTCAATCGTCACAGAGTCACTCCCATGGCGGTACTGTCGGACCATAATAAAGCAAGGTTGCCCATCTTTATTACGGAACCAGGGAATTATTGTAGCCCATTTAGGGGCATTGATTTCAATAAACTCTCCTTTTCGCCCATCGGTTGATTCGCGTTTCACTTTGCGAATATCGAAGATCGGGCCAACAAATACTTTCTCACGAGCTACAGTCTTCCAAGTTAAATGTAAAGTATCTTTCATAATTCACCTCTCTGATACAGAAGAACAAGTCATACTCTCTTCTAATTTCTGCGCTATCGTAGATACAGTTTGATCTATCTTGATCCCCTCATGACCTCCTTCTTTTAACGGTAAAGATCCTAAAAAGGGAATCTCTGTCTTACGAGCTATATATGCACCCTTTTGGGCCCCCATATTTTCAATAAGCCCAAGGATAGCAATTCCCATTTTACGACAGAAAACAACACTTCGAATTGTATCTAAAATAGAGGAAGCTTGCCCTGTGGCTACAATTATTGCTCCAGTTAATTCAGGAATATTTTGACAGATGGCAAGGTGCTCTTCTTTGACTCCTGGCGGGGTATCAATAAAAAGATAATCAAGGGCTCCCCAATCAGTATAGGCTAATAAATCGGTAATAACCACACTTCTCGCGTGATCTTCTAGTGGCGCGTTAAAATCAGCAATGCGTAGGTGAAAAGAGATTTTTCGAGGATTATTTGTCTGCTCCATACAAGGAAAGGGGGTCTCCTCTTGCAATATTTTAGCGACACTCGGATCGCTTAAATCGGCATCCAGAATTCCAGTGTCACTACCCATACTAGCCAAGGCTTGAGCCAGCTCAATGATAACAGTGGTCTTTCCTACACCTTTCTTGCCGCTCATTACTAAAATTTTTCTCTGGATAGCATCCATATGTTGCCGTATTGCTTTGGGCAAAGCAACTTGGTTCTCTAAGTTTTTGGGAGTCATGTATTATCTCCTGATCTTTTAAAGAATGTAATCAGTGCCCAATGAAATTGCAAGAGGAGTAACCAATTAATAGAGCAAACACCTTGAAAGAGACCTCCTTTCCAGCTATAGTAGATTGAATTCGTTTACACCAAAAAGATTGGTGTAATACATAGCTTAAGGAGCACAGTACATGCTAAACCAGTTGCCGAAAGAGTTACTTCTCGAACAGGTGAATAACGGTCTAATACTCTTGCTATTAGGGATGGGAGTCGTTTTCCTATTCCTGACATTGCTCGTATTTTCGACTAAGTTTCTCTCCTTTTTCGTGAAGAAATATTTCCCAGAAAAAGTTCCAGTCGTCGCGAAACGTCCCGTTTCCGCCTCTGGATTTCCCGCTGTAGATTCCGCGGGGGCAGAAATTGCCGTGGCCGTGGCCGCAGCAGTCGAACAATCAAAACGTTAAGAACACACCTAAGGAGCCCCTATGAAAAAGGTAAATTTTATGTGTACAGCTTTCAGAGACGGATTTCAATCAGTCTTTGGAGCTCGAGTATTCACCAAAGACTTTATGCCAGCTGTTGAAGCAGCTAAAAATGCAGGTATTACACACTTTGAGGCGGGCGGTGGCGCTCGTTTTCAGTCACTCTATTTTTATACAAATGAAGATGCATTTGATATGATGGACGAGTTCCGTCGCGTGGCCGGGCCGGATGCCGACCTCCAAACCCTCTCGCGAGGAATTAACGTGGTAGGTCTCGATTCCCAACCTCGCGACATCATCAAATTGCATGCCCAGTTATTCAAAAAACACGGTATTTCAACAATCCGAAACTTTGATGCACTCAATGACGTAAACAACTTAATTGACAGTGGT
>Ga0265294_10003724_pt1 | contig 19325 bp, 6 predicted proteins | sample MunlanPumphouse3_FD_192504 | JGI IMG/M metagenome (GOLD analysis project Ga0265294, IMG submission 192504) | Groundwater microbial communities from a municipal landfill in Southern Ontario, Canada - Pumphouse #3 | ecosystem: Environmental > Aquatic > Deep subsurface > Groundwater | place...
GACACCACTCTGGCTGTATTGCACTGCAGAGAAGCTGATGAACTTACTGTTATGACCGGTCCGCCTTCGAAAGCTTCGATGGATAAGGACTACGTCAGAAAATTTATTTCTATGCCCGGCCGAAAGGCGGTGTGCGGATCCAGTACAGCAGATATCGTTGCACGTGAGACCGGGAGGAAAGTGAAAATGCTCAAAATGGGTAATTCTTTCGGGTCTCCGCCTGAATACGAGATCGATGGGATAGACCTTACTGCTGAAGGTATTATAATGCTCAATCAGGTTTACAACATACTCGGAGAATCTATTGATGATTTTACAGAAAATTCTGCCGTAGAACGTTTGTGTATGATGCTGCTGGATGCGGATGTTGTCCATCTGATGATCGGGAACGCTATGAATGATGCTCATGAAGCAATGCTATTCAAGCAGGTGGGAGTAAGGGTAAGACGGACGGCCGTAAAGCTGATTGCTGAGAAACTTCGTGAGAAGGGGAAACTGGTTATAGAAACGTATTATTGAGATTTTGTCTGATTTCATCCTTTCGGATGATGCCGTTATTGTCTTGAAATCATAGACTTGTTATATGAAAACACCATTGGTCAAAGCACCTATAGCGTTTGTTCTTATTATTTCCCTTATACTCGGAGGTACAGGTATATGGTTACTTATCCGCTCTCTTCGGGAGCCTTCAGGTACCGGCACCGAGTCAGATAAACTAAGCGTTTCTGACACTGTAGTTGAAGTTGATGGGGTAAAAGTTTGTTTTGGCAGTCTTCTGGATGAAGGAGAAGAGCTTCTGATCAGTGAAGTTGAACCTGAAAACATTGACCCTGATATAGAAATAGCAGCCTATGATTTCATCCTGTCGTCAGGACAACCTAAAGGCGCGATAGAGATAGTAATTCAGTATGATGATAAAGATATTCCTGAGGAAGAGGAAGGCAGTGCTGTCTGCGGAAAGTATCTTGATCCGGATAGCGGGGACTGGGAGGATGTCTTCTATTTTATCGACACTGAAAAGAATCAGATCCATATAATTACGGATCATTTCTCCACATATGGTGTTTTTACAGTCAGAGACCGATCCAAACGCAGTGCTTATATTTCCGCAGTCGATGTATATGCAGCAACAATGACTTCACAACAAGCAATGGATATACTTGAGAAATTCACTGAGCAAGGCCCTTCGTGGAAAGAAGATATCGTTAAGTCAGCTTTAGATATAATGGGGGGAACGGGATATTTTGCCGCAACATCTGTACCGACACTACTTTCGCTTGGCGGTGCATATGATAATGCTCTGAGTTCGGCCTTAGGTGATTCACTTACTGTTATGTCAGTTGCTGCCTCATGCTCGAGGTTTGCTTTTGATGCCTATTATAACGGAACATCTGCTAAAGAGACCTCGATAAGCGGAATGAAGGCAGTGCTCGATTTGGCAGTTAATCTTGGAACTCCATCCATTCAACTGGCATATATAGGAGTTGGAGTGATAGATCTGGCTTTGAGTGAAGTGAGTACTTATGCAGTGCACAACAAATATAAAAGCACTAAGAATATGTACGACGCATATTATCGCAGAAACGGGATCAGCAGAAAACTTAATGATTGGGAAAAGTTGTTTAACGAAATATATACGGAAAACAAGAGTGATCCGAAGAAAGCATTGGAGCTGATCGAAGGTGAAATAAACAGATATTCAAATGAATATTGGGAGAAAGCCGGCGCTGACTGGGAATCCTGGATAGATTCTTACGACAGTAACGGGAAGCTGTCCAAGTATCCTTGGCCTTCACAGAAAGACCGTGAAAACATCTCCAATATCCATAGATCGGAATTGATCAGTTATCTCACAAGCCTTTTCATTTCAATCAGCAGGAACATGAATCTTGACACCATGGAAGAACGCAGAAAAGATTTTCAGAAAGTCGCTGACCTGTATAACAGTAAATTTACAGTCGATATCAAAGAGTCGGTTCCCAGCGACGAAAAGCCAACCTGGGGCGGCTATTATGCTTGTATAGCACCGATATCCGGTCAATCTGATCCCAATGCATGGATGGGAAAGCTAAGTGAAACCGGCAGTGGCAGAATAAGTTTCACGTTGCTGGCGCATCAGTCTGCCGGATTTCCGATGAAGTTGGAACTATACAAACGAGCATCTGACATGCAACAAGGCATCAACAGGGTCCATTCAGTGGATTTGTTACCTTTTAATGAATCAGTACAGAATGTTATTCTGCAGCCGAGAAAAATACAGAATGAGGATGAACCGGATCCTGAAATAACTCCGGATATAACACCCGAGGCTACTCCTCAAGTCACTATACCGATGCTGCCTGAGGAAGAGGATCCTTGGTATGACGTTGTTATCCGGTCAGCAGATCCTTCAAAGTCTTTCAGAGGTTGGTATGCGGTATTGGGTTACCCGAAGAATTCCTCTTTTGCCCTTAATGATATGTATTCAGAGTTTAACAGCTCTGGTGAATGCATATTGTCTTTTCAGAAATCGGACTATGACAGCCTGGGATCTCCCTCCCATATCTGGTTGTACAGAAATGTAACTGATCTTCTTGATAAAAGACAGCCAAACCAGCTGGTTGGTTTTTCCCCCGGTTCCGGATCATATGCAGGCAAGCGTGATGATGAAACACTCTACAGAATAATTATTAAAGCTGTGCCGAAAAACGAAGACACCGACTTTCTGGAGAGTATTACCGGAATATATGAGTCCTGCATCATTCATGATGAAATGATCATGGATGATCTGCCCGAAGGCAAGATCGAGAATGATTACGGACCGTGGGAAAAGCCGTCAGCGGATGTAGAACTTCATTATAACGGACCTACTCTAACTTTTATAAGTAAAGCGGATCCTTACAATACGGGCTTGGTGCTTGAAAAATTATCCGATAACATATATGAATTGACTAAATCGGAAGATGAAAAGATTTCTATAACGAGAGTTGAGATAATCTCTACCGGATACAGTGCGAAAGTTTACACGTATTACGAATCACCGGGTATGACATTGATCAATGAATATCTGCTCCAAAGAAAATAGAGTAAAAATGGTATAATTATTTCAGCAGAAAAATCGGTCAATGATATGCGATGAGGTTCGTATTTTATGTTTGATTTAAACAGACGCTTCAGATGGATATCGGTCGGAGCGTTTTCATTTATATTTGCTTATTTGCTGTCTTTTCTGTTTGAAGGACAGATATTATACGAACTTATTGACATGATCGGTAAGGATTCCGGCATCTATATCACTGTGGCAATTGTCTCACATTTTCTGGGGTTGTTTACAGCCGGAAGGATAATACGTTCGCCAATAATGGCTAAACGTTTTTTTGTCGGAGGGACATTGATTTGTTTTGCTGCGGGAGTGCCCTTCTTTTTCAGTGCTTCGCCGATTGTCCGGTTCTGGCCTGCGCTGCTTGCTGTTTCCGGATTTGTTGCAGGCTGCATGGTTGCATCCTGGGGGTATTTTCTAAAGGCTTATACACTTAAGAATGAAAGGATAAAATCCTGTGCTGATGTTCTGATATTATCGAATATCCTGATGATTGGGATAAATTACGTAACAGTTAATTTTTCCGTGAAGACCGGACTGATACTATCTTTGTTTTGTCTTGTGCCGGGAGCGGTACTTATGTGGCTGCTGCCTGCCGAACAAATCGCAGTCTGGAGCGATCATTATGAGAAGAAACTTCCCGGTGAGATCAAGAAGCCGATGATAATGCTTTTTGTCTTTGTTTCTGTTATAACTATAAATTCAGGATTGATGTACCAAGTCATAAATCCTGCTTTTGAGCATTTACAGAGACTGAGCAGCTGGTATTGGGCGTTGCCTTATATTGCAGCCCTGCTCATCATGAGAAATCTTCCGGTCAAAGCAAAGCGTTCTCTGATCCTTTATGTCGGGATGGGTATGATCATGGCTTCGTTTCTGGGATTCATGCTATTGGGCCGAAATCCTGCAGACTATATCTTTGTTGATACTTTGATGCTCGGAGCCTGCGGAGTTTTGGATCTGTTCTGGTGGAGCATCATCGGAGAAATGCTTGAATATGCAGACAACCCTGTTAGAATATTTGGTGTGGGGCTTTCAGCCAATGTTTTCGGAGTTCTGGCAGGTGGATCACTGGGATCGGGTATTACAGGGATAAATCTGCCGGAAGAACAGATCGCTGCAATCGCTTTTGCCGTTGTAAGCATAACTCTTGTCCTTTTGCCGACTTTGAACAGAGAACTTTACATGCTGCTTAAAGGCCATGTCTATTTGTCGGTATATAAAGATATGCCTGCAAATGAACAGGCTGGAGTGATATATAACGTCAGATCGCTTGATCCTTTAACAGACAGGGAACGGGATGTTCTTCAGCAAATGCTGGATGGTAAATCCAATAAAGCTATAGCTGAAGCCCTTTATATCAGCGAAAGTACGGTGAAAACTCATGCAAGGAATATTTATTCAAAGTATGATGTTTCAGGAAGAGCCGAACTTATTAGTACTATCCTTAAGAATCAGGCGGATGTATGAGGAGAATCCCAGCGGGAAAAGAGAAATTCCGTTTTTAACCTACCGTAGGTTAAAAACGGAATTTCTCAAAAACATAACACTGTAAATAATGACCTGCGGGTGCTATTCCTTGTTATTTTTCAGAAGACTTTTTATTGAAATAAAAGGAAATACTGCAGATACTGCACACAACATCAGAATCAGCCACAGATAAGGGAAACCTGTATCAGAAGTCTGAGGATTATCGTCATCCGGTTCGGGTTCGTCCGCATTCAGAGTGATCCCGTTGGAAGAAATGATCGAACTATTGCCGGCAATGTCAGTAAAACGAACGTAGATCACATAGCTGTTATTCGGAGTGATATCGAAGGTATCGGTGTATTCGGTCCAATCTTCTATTCCTTCAGGATCACCAACTACAGAGTTTGCTAAATGGTATTCGATCTTTGCTATCCCGCTGTCTTCATCTTCCGCCTCGATTTCAACTGTTAGGGTCTCTTGGAAAAACAACCCGAAGGTGATATCGTTAAGCAAGGTGTTCCATATATTTGAAGCAACGCTGATCTCACCAACAGGTGCTACCGAGTCATGACTAATGATGAACGAACTTATGTCACTTTCTATACCGCTCTCACTGATTGCCTTGAATGAATATGCCTTGACACCGCCATCAGACGGAACGATCAATTCGGTTATGTATTCCTGCCAATCTCCGTTACCGAGTTTATACATGAAAGTGGTCAAACCAAGGTTGTCAGTCTCGTTGGTCAGTCTGAAAATCACGTCTCCATTTGTCCAGGTTCCTTCGCTGTAACTTCCGGTATCGATATTGAGGACAGGGCCGGCACTATCGAGATTTGTGTAAATCAAAGTAGTAGAAGCTGTAGTTCCTGATGTATCCGTGACTCTGAAAGTGTACGAACCGTTGACCGATATGAGATGACCTGAATCGTAGGATTCTGTTATATCAGTGAAATCGCCCGAATCTTTACTGACTTCAAGTTTGAGTATGTTTTCACTTCCCCCTCTTGCGTCTATTGTGACCTTGTCTGAGACAAGTATTTCTGCAGTATTTCCGGAAACACTTATTGTAGGTCCGCTGCCGTCGTGAAGGAAGGTTTTCAAATCACTTTCGGAATCGATAGCCTGTACGATCTCATATGTTACCGGGTGCTCAGTAAGTTCATAGTCTGCTTTCACAAGGAAGGTAAGTGTTATCAGATTTCCTGTCATGACAGTATTGTTGAAGTCGTCTCTGCTGGCCAGGAAAATAAATTTCTCGCTGTCAAGATCTTCAGTTGTTGTTACTTCTGATCCGATGAACACATTTCCGAGCCTTGATCCTGTCAGAGTGAGCAGGTCGTGATCATAACTGATCCTTGCCTTTAAGCCCCACATACCGGTGTTTTCAGGTACAGTGATCGTAAAATCAACAGTATCGCCGGATTTTTGACGTTTTTCGATCGCGTAAAGAGGCATAAATGTTCTTGACGGATAACTCATAGATACTGCCATTGAATTTAGAGGAAGCTGTTCGTCAAGAGAAATCACCATTTTTTTAGTATATGTCGATGTCGAAGCAACAGTCGAACGTACCGGGAATTGAAGAGTAACATCAAGTTCGATCTGCCGGTCGCCGTTTGCTGCCATAGCTTGTCTCAAAGCAGATTTATTGAATGAGAAAGAGTTGATGTGATAGGGAATAAGGGTATCATATCCCGGTTTGTTCGCAGAAACACTGAGTGTAGGAGCATCGAAATGATCGTAAACGTTATAGTTAGCAAGACCTGCAAATGCAGAATACTGGTCGGTCACAAGGCCATTATATGTAAAATCAAATGATCCGGTTTCGTTTGTCCCCAGAACGACTGAAGAAGGAAGACCACTGTAGAAATTTCCAACAGAAGTGATGTTTCGTTTCATGGCATCAGTAGCACCTGCGGGAGAGATCCAGGATACATATTTGCTATCGTGATCTTCCGCACCGAACCACTGACCGACAGGTATACCGGACAGTGATTCACCGAAATATGAACCGTTGTTGTTAGCGACTCCTACCTTTACATATTCGCAGTGCCAGCCCGCAGCAGTTCCCTTTTTTTCATAATCGATCCTGACATGGTTTATCATCCATGGATCAGGCTTCAGTGCTGTGTTAAAGTAAAAATGAGGAGAAAAGAAATATCTGCGATAATCACCTCTTTCGTGATCATTTTCACTTCCGCTAAGCTCATATACTGAACAATAATTATAATCGTAAAAGCTGAGCGATCCTTCGATGATGGAGTCTGTTCCGGCACTGCCAATGTCGCTTGTTTTAACTCCGATCCAGAATTGATTGAAGAAGCTGGGGCTTAATGCGTGTGTCACCTCAACTGCGGTGCTTGCAAACGACACGGCAGCCAGGTGATTCTCACCTTCGGAGATTCTTGAATATAGATAATACGTGCCGGGTTTAACATTCATAAATACCGGTGAAGTCTGCCATCCGCTCGAAGGAGCACCTGTTTTATAGATGTGTAATGCATACTCGACTGTCCCATTACCTTTATATGAGTCAGAAGGGATCCTATAGGCCTCAACGCTGCTCTTGAAAATAAATGAATTTGATGGTGCGGGAATAGTTCTGGATATTTTATTGATCTGCATCACTGACGTGTAGGTTTTCTCAAAAGATCGGTATACACCATCTTCCGGACGAGTTATTTTAACATCATATGTCCCGGCGTTTTCTGCGATATCCATCCACTCACTGTCGAGGTTCTGCCGTTTGTATTGAACAACGAAGCTTTCCGAAGCTAATCCGCTTGTTCCTGTTGAGAAAATGACTGATCTTGGTTCATAATTATACTTGTATATCTGATTTGCAGGGAAAGTTATCCATAAAGGATCTATCGGATCCTTTTCTTCCCAGTGAGCGTAGAGCGTTTGGTCATCAATTGAATCCACTTTATCTGATGCCAAAACATTGATTCCGCTGACACGGTCGGTATACCAGCCAATGAATGCAAATCCTGTCCTGACCGGAAGAGGAAGCAGTCCGTAAGAAGAATCAAAGTTTACTGTCAGGACATCCGAGGTTCCTTCGGGCATAGAACCTTCATTAGGATCGAAAGTGATCTGTGAAGTTTTAGCTTTCCATCCTGCGACAAGCTCAAGGTCGTGCTCAGGCATTGTTGAAAAAACATAAGGATCGGAAGGGGCATCCGAACTGAACCAACCCGTGAACTCATAACCGTAACGCTCCGGAGCAGAAGGAGCAATGATAACTGCACCTTCCGGATAATCGGCTGCAGTTGTTTGCGACGGGTCACCTGTAATGAAAGTTACTTTTCTTATCACAGCAGGCTTCTCAAGGAGTTTACATACAACACTGTACTCTGTTGAGCTCATGACCGGACCTAATACAGGAGAAATCCCGGTGACGACTGCATTCATTGCAGTAACTTCAGTCGTAAAAATATCGGGAGGAACTGTGCCTTTTCGAATAACAGTGGTTTTGACAGGCAGGTCGATTCCGGTGAACACATATGTTATGGTTGCTGAGTTGTCTGTGTACTCTGCAGTAAAACTAGTGCCTGAGATGAGCTCGCGTGCAAACACGGTGTCGATTATCCTTCCGGTGTCGGATGAAATCTCGTTTCCTGAAGTATCTTTAGTGTTTATCCGGTAAAAAGAAGTGTATGTCTGAGTTTCTGAATCATTTGTTCCGGAAACTCTCACAGAACTCAAATCAAACTTATCACCGTATTTTGCTGAAACGGTAATACTTTGGAGGGTTCCATCCTGCTTCTGTACATTCATGACCGGCATATCATAGGTCCTTGTTGTAAGATCGAAATAGTATGTTGTGTCTTCCATAACAGCAAGTTCTTTGATTTTCTGAGTGCCGTATCCTGTATATGACGAATATCTGAGATTTCCCGATCCGGGGATATCGTATGAAGAGTATTTTAATAGTCCGAGGATATCATCCTGTGAAGGCAGATCGAATGATTTGTTCTTGGTTATCCTGCTACTCCAGATCGTTCTGTATCCTTCCGAAGGATTTCCTGCTTTAACACTTACGGTAAATTTCTCATTAAGCTCGGATGTTGAGAGATTCGTCCATACCAAAGGTATAGTGACGGTTAGATCATGTTTGCTGAATGCCAGCTTATCTGTCTTCCAAGTAAGAGTAAGATCGCATTCCATATAGCGGATCCCGTCCGGGACATCAACGGAAATGATACTTGTAGCAGGATCGATGGAGAAATAGCGGTTGGATAGAGCGTAGTGGTACTTCCGGGTCCCATAGATGTACTCTTCCATATCTCCTTCACACAAATCGATCCGGCTCATTAAACGGTATGTATCCGGAAGGATCATGGATATGCCTGTTGTACTGTTGTTATCCGTATCTTTAACTATCAGGACTTCGTCATCTTCTATCTCATATGCGAAATCGTAAACATTATTTCTTTCACCGACTGTAAGCAGAGGCCACTCCTTATCTAGCAGTGTGGGCTCGTATTTAATTGCATTGTTAAAAAGCTGCGCTTTGAAGGTCATTTCCAGATAGATCCCGAACTCGAGATACAGTGCACCCATCATTCTTTCGTCATAAATCCAGGTGTTCGTATTGGCAGGTCTCATTTTGCTGTATTCGTAAATGAAATACCCCCAGAGCTTGATATACGGTCCGAACTCGACAGTAAGACCTATGCTTCCGAGTTTTGTTGAAAAAAGACCAACAGCGACACCGGCTTCAATGCCCATTTTAAGTCCAAGAGCTCCCATTACATAGAACTGGAAGGCGAACTTCTCATCAAGAAGATCCATTTCTGAACTTCCGCTGGTTTTGGAGAATACATTGATCCAGAATGAGTAACGCTTTCCGATCACATATTCAAGATTCGCACCGAGAGCAATGTTGATGTTGGCTTTAATTATGAAATTTACGTCTATGCCGATAGCGACAATGAAAATAACGATGTCAGTATGAAAGATCTCTTTATTTAAGAGTTCGACCCATTCGCTCTCATTTTCAAGCATTTCGGAGTAACGTTCCATCAGATCGCGAACACCTGCATCAAGTTCTGTCTCACTTGTCATATTTAGAAGCCCCAACAGATCATCGGAAATGTTAGTTCCTTCCAGTGCCTCGAGAGTTTCTTCGTAATCTCCTGCTACAGCAGCCGGAATAGTTGCCCAAAGATTTTCAAGATCTTCCTTATAGCCCTGCAATTTCTCGTAAGTTTCTTTTGCTTCATTGATTTTCTCTTCGATTTCCTCTATCTGGTCAAAAATCTCACCGTACTCTTCTTTGTACTCTTTAAGCTTGCTCCAGAGAGTACCTTCATCTTTTTCAACAGTGTAAACCTTAACATCAACAGAAACTCCGGCGTAGTTCTTAAGATCCACAGAAGTACGGAAAGACAGATCCTTTAGAACAGGTATTATGAAATACCATTTCCATTTTGCCTTAGCGTCAACATCGACATCAACAGAGATCTCTTCAACGAATGTCGCTGCCAGATCAATCTTCATTTCGGCATCCTCGCCAATATCAACTCCGAATTCACCTTCAATTCCCACAGCAAGGCGAATTCCGTCTTTAAAGTACTTCGAACTTTTACCGATCTCTACCTTTACTTTGATATCATCTCCGAGTTCGAGTTCTCCGCCGATCCCTCTCAGTTGTGTAGCAGTAGCAGCAAGATAATTTGCCGCGTCGACCGCGAAACCGCTTCTCATGACCTGTCTTTCGATGTTTTCTGAAAGAGCCTGCGTATCTACGTTTTCAAGAAGTGAATCTCCGTCAACTGAGTCTTTAAGGAACAGATCGATCGAATTTTCTATCTCTTCGGCTGTTGTTCTTGTGTATGTCAAAGTATCTTCGCTGACGGAAGTGATCCGGCCGAAACAGACAAGTGATTCATCTGTCATGTCGAAAAAGTCACCTTGATAAAGAACTATGAAATCTCCTTCATCAAACTCAGGAGGTTCTGTATAACCAAATGAGATCCAGGCCTTGTTATCGTATGCGGCAGCCGGTATCGTTCCGCATTCACCGGAAGGTAATGCTTCGACAGAGAAGGGGATCGTATCAGGAATGAAAATAACATCTTCTACAGATGATTCGTCGAGACTTGTAAAAGTAACAGTGCTGCCGGATATTTCTGTCACTTTGATGTATGCTACTTTGTCATCTGAGTAGTCTTCGTTTAACAGATCTCTTTCTCTGGGATCGGTATTTTCGTATATGCAGAGAACATCCCCGACGGAGAAATTGATGTTATTGTAAATAAATGTCCCTGTTATAGCTTCATTTGCCTGACTGTTGAGAAGCGCTGCTTCAAGAACAGGAACAGGGAATGAAGAACCGTCCAGAAAGTAGTCCATACTGTCGGTGTCTTTGATGTATACCATATCGTCGTTAAGTGTGATATTGCTTACTTCTTCTTTATAGATAGTAAAAGAAGCGGTTCGTATGGTGTCGGCTTTGTTTTCAAATGTAAGTCCTTCCGCCAGTTCAAGTTCATACGAAGCACCGGGTGTGAATCCGGTTTTAGCTCTTACTCTGAAACGGTCGCTTCCTTCGTATAAGATATCCAGTTCGACCGGATCTGAACCGTCCATAGAAGTCAGTGATATCAATGTTCTTACCAAATCCGCAGGTGTATCGGGAGCAGCAAGGATCACAAATGAAAGCGTAGGCTGCTGTTCAGTAAGTGCAAAGGATATCAGAGACAGGACCTCTTTAGGAGGCAGTTCCTCGAATTTTGCCACCAGACTGAGGTCATCTGTTATAAGGTCCTCAGAATAGAATGTGTCGCCTTCGGTGGTCTCCCATCCGAGGAATGTGCTGCCGTTCTTCGACGTTGTCGGAATTTGGCTGAGTTTTGTTCCTTTCTTAACTGTGATAGGCTCTACAGAACTGCCGCCTTGAGTGTCGAATGTTATAACACAGCTTTCTCCGAGGATGACATCCAACCCGGCGACATATTTCTTCAGAAGAAGAAGATCGATCAGATCAACTGTTCCGTCCAGATTGACATCTGAAGCCTGCTCGTCTATATCGATATCGTATTCAGCCAGATGATCGGTCAGATCTGAAACATCACTTTGATTTATCAGACCATCGCTGTTGACATCTCCATACAGGACCTCTGATGCTTTTACGGCAAAAAGCTCCAGAGGCACGCCCGTCACAAGAAGTATTAGCACGAGAAAACCTGCCAATAGTTGTTTTGCTTTTCTGAAATTAGGTTTGTGATTGGACATTACATGACCTCCATTGAAATTGATTTCGTTTATTTGTGAGTAATTCAAAATAATAGTAGCAATACATTTGATCCCAATCAGATATTTTGAGCGAAATGCTGTTTTTATGCAGTGAAATGTATCAGGTTCAGATTGAATCAAATATGCTTTTAGATTAAGATTAGTTTATAACATGAATGACAGTCTTACATGGGGTGTGAATTGATCAGAATTGCAGTATGTGATGATCAGACAGAATGCATCGAAGATACAAAGCGTATGATAGGACAATGGGTCGCGGCAAGCAAAGTTTCTGCTGAGATCTTGTGCTTCGATAACGGTGATGATCTTCTTCTCAGGAGCACAAAGGACAAGATCGATATAGTATTTCTGGATATCGTCATGCCGTTGCTGAATGGTATGGATACAGCAAGAGAACTAAGAACAAGGGATAAAACGATCAGGATAGTCTTTCTGACGTCTTCTCCTGAATTTGCACTTGAATCATATTCAGTTAAGGCAACAGATTATTGTGTTAAACCGGTGACATATGAAATGATCAGCGGAATACTTTCGGAGTGCACTTCTGAAATCGAGACGGAAGTACCAAATATCACAATTAAGACAACTTGTGGTTACCATAAGGTTTATTTCTATGATATAGAATATATTGAAGCTCAGAATCGACAGGTAGCGTTCTATCTTCGTTCCGGGCAGATACTGACTACTTCTGAACCGTTGTACTATTTTGAAGAAAAGCTTCTAAAAGAACCGGGATTCTATAAATGCCATAGAAGTTATCTTATATACATACCAAATGTCGATAATTTTAGTAATAACGAGATAAATACTAAATCAGGCCGCAGTATACCCATTGCCAGGGGTTGCGGCAAGAATTTTGCGGAGGCTTATTTTGCATATGTGTTCCGTGATTGATAAGGAAGGTACGCGTACATGATAGAAACTTTTCTGGCTGTTTTGAATTTTGCGATGCTGCTGTTTTTCGGTATATATGTTTCTGCCGGATTTATAGGTATTGAGAGAAACAGGAAAAACGCTTTGATCCTTTGTTGTTTCGGACTTGTGTGTTTTGGATTTCAAACAGCAAGTGTATTTGTTTTGGGAATGGAAACGACCGAGATGTTATATCCTGTGATTACTCATCTCCCTCTCCTGGGGCTGTTTACAGTATATTACAAAGAGAAGTTGCTGCCCGCGATCTTGGCTATAATGGCAGGCTATTTATGTTGCCAGATAACCAAATGGTTCGGAGTCATTGCATTAGAACTCAGCGGTCAGATGTGGCTGTCCTATATCGTGAGAATGCTATTGACCTTCCCGATAGCATACTTCATTGATAAGTATGCTTCGTCGTCCGTAATGCTTATTCTATCAAAGAAGAAGAGGTCGATCCTTATATTTGGTATTATTCCTTTTAGCTATTATGTTTTCGATTATGCGGTAACTGTTTATACTAAGCTTCTGTACAGCGGTTCTCAGGTGATCTTTGAATTTCTGCCTTTTGTGCTGTGTATTGCCTATCTGGTGTTCAGTGTCATCTATTTCAAGGAATATGAACAGAAATGTGAGGCCGAAAGGTATACCCAGGTCATGGAAATACAGAAGTCACACTCACTCAAGGAGATAGAGTCGATAAGACGTTCAGAATATGAGATAGCACTTGTCAGACACGACATGCGGCATTTTCTTAACAATATCCTTTCATATGTTGAAAATGGCAATAATGAACGAGCCGCTATCTATATTAAAGATATAATAAATACTGCAGATAGGACTGTTATAAAGAAATTTTGCAGAAACGAACTTGTCAACATGGTCATTTCTTCGTATGAACACAAAATGAGCGATAACGAAATCGTACTGCTTACTAATGTTGAGATACCCGAAACTCTACCCTGCTCAGAAGTGGAATTTACCTCTATATTGGCTAATGGTCTTGAGAATGCCATAAACGCAGTATCACTTCTTGATATCGACCGGCGTGAGATCACACTTGATATGAGGGTCAAGGATGATAAGTTGCTTCTTTCGATCAAGAATCCTTGTTCGTGTGAACCTGAGATCATAAACGGTCTTCCTGTGGCAAAAGAAAACGGACATGGTTTTGGAGTGCAAAGCATTAAGTATGTTACTTCAAAATTGAAAGGTAACTGTCAGTTTACTGCTAAGGACGGTATTTTCGCACTGAGAGTGGTTTTGTGATGTTCTTTTAAGTTTATTTTGGAGTATAATAATACTAAAGACTTATGGAGAAGATCATATGAATAAAGGCAGCAGACCGTCAGGCAGAACTACACGAACCGGAAGCGGAGGTATGAATGTCGGTAGAAGAGGCACCGGGATCGGCAGAAGTTCCTCAGGTCCGGTCGGTGGCTCCGGAGGTTTTTTCAGAAGACCCGGCGGACAGTCTTCTTCCGGTTTCGGGAGTAGTAACGCCGGCGGTCCATTTATCCCCCGATCATATAACAGACCAATCAATACCGGTTCAAGCAAGATAATAATTATTCTTCTCGTTGTTTTCCTTGGTATTTTTCTGATAAGCAGACTTTTCGGCGGCGGGGTGAATCCGCCCGATGATCAGCCCGGTTTCAGTTCTCCTCTTGTTAAGCCCGGGAATACCACATTTGACAGTGGTGCATATGCCGTCAACAGACTTGTTTCAGAGAATTCAAGACCTAAACACATCACATTGTCAGGTGACGGGAAAGATAAAGTCACGGTCATGGTGTATCTTCTCGGGACTGATCTTGAGTCACGGGGCGGGTTAGCAACCATGGATCTTCAGGAGATGCAGGCTGCAAAGCTTTCACCTAAAGTCAATATCGTTATACAGACCGGCGGAACAGCCAAATGGAAGAACAATGTTATCAGCAGTAAAACTAACCAGAGATATTTACTGAATTCACAAGGTTTTAGCGTTCTTGAGGAAGATGCCGGCAGGAGATCCATGGTGGATCCCGGAACACTTACCGATTTTATTCAGTTCAGCGAAGGACTTTTCCCGGCTGAACGCTATTTCCTGATATTGTGGGATCATGGTGGCGGTTCAGTAACGGGATATGGTTATGATGAACATTTTAAAGGCGATACGATGACTTTGGACGAAATCGGAAATGCTTTAGAAAATGCAGGTACGAAATTCGATCTTATAGGGTTTGATGCATGTCTCATGGCTACTCTTGAAACGGCTCTTGTAGTGGAACCTTATGCGGATTACCTTATAGCATCAGAAGAACTGGAACCCGGGATAGGTTGGTACTACACAGGCTGGCTAAATGAAATCTCGAAGAATACCTCTATAGCGACGATCGATATAGGGAAAAAACTCATTGATGATTATATCGTTGAGGTGAAACGGAAAACTCCTAAATCTCAGGCAACCTTGTCATTGATAGATCTTGCAGAGCTCAGCGGAACTTTGCCGAACTCCTTCGGAGATTTTGCAAGATCAATAGGTGAACTGGTCGAATCGGATGACTATAAAAAGGTATCTGATTCGAGAGTCGGCACGAAAGAGTTTGCTGCTTCTTCTCGAATAAACCAAATAGATCTTATTGATTTTTCTTTAAGACTTGGAACACCTCAGGCCGGATCATTGGCTCAGACACTTATAAGTGCTGTTAAATACAACCGTATGTCGGACAATATATCTAATGCAAATGGTCTTTCAATATACTTTCCTTACGGTAAACTGAGTGATCTCTCATCCATTGTAAAGACATATGATGAAATCGGCATGGATGAAGAGTATACAGATGCGATCAAGAGCTTTGCCAACCTCAATGCAGGCGGACAAATGGCCTCGCAGGGAGGCGGACTTCTGGGGATGCTTCTGGCAGGAGGACAGTCAGGCGGTTCAACTTCACAAGGGACTGGAACTCAGGTCATAGGTTCCCTTATAAATTCTTTCCTGAATCAGGGGGATTTCTCTTCTCTCACCGGTGGATCTCAACAGGCACCTGACTGGCTCAACACTGAACAAATCACCGATTCGACTCAATACTACAGCGAGAATATGATAGACCCTGCCTCCATTAAAATCACTACTAAGAATGGCCGGAAAGTCCTGGTTCTGTCAGAAGAAGAGTGGAGCTTGGTACACACCCTTGAACTGAGTGTTTTTGTTGATGACGGAAGTGGGTTCATCGACCTTGGAAGAGATAATGTTTTCGAATATAACGCTGACGGCGATCTTCTGCTGGAATATGACGGAACATGGCCGGCGATAAACGGAGCACCCGTAAGTTATTATATGTCCAGTTATGACATTCAGGGCGATGATTATAAGATATTGGGAAGAGTACCGGCGATGCTCAACGGACAACTTGTAGATATAGTCCTTTCTTTTGATCAGGATGAACCATATGGTGAAGTGCTTGGAGCAAGGATCATTTACGATGATGGATCTGAAACACCCAATCTTCCTAAAGGTTTGGTAGAAATTAAACCCGGAGACAGGATAGATTATCTGTGTGACTACTATAGCTATGAGGGGGATTTCGATGACACATACTATCTGGGAGATCAATACATCACTGACGGAAACTGGTATATAGAAAATTTGGCAATAAACGATCTTGATTTTCTTATGAGTTATAAAATAACCGATATATACGGAAATACATATTGGACACCTGCAGTCACTGATTAACATGCAATTTGATGATCGAAAAGGAGCTTGCGGAAATGAAAAAGTCATTGAATTTTATCATAGCTTTTAGTGTTTCTATTGTATTTTTTCTATTCTATGGAATGTCGGGAGAGGCAGTGAGCGTTCAGGCAGCAGTTGTTTATGTAGATCATGATATCGTTCAGGATACTGTATGGTCTGGCGGCAATGTTTACTATATCTGTTCAACCGGAAACAGCGAGCCTAAGATTTTAAACGGTGCGACTTTGACGATCGGGAAGGGTGCTACGGTTTATTTTGCAGATGTATTAAGCGGCGATCTTCCGGATACAGGTAAAAGACCAAGCGAAAGTATAACGATAGAATCAGGGCATATTTTTGCGGAAGGAGTTAAATTTACTTCGGTACCCGGCAGAGAAAACAGAGGATGGGGTAATATCGAGATACGCGGTGAGCCGGGAAGAGCTAATACCGCTGAATTTATAGACTGTGTATTCGAATATTCAGGGTTTTTCGGAAATGGTGCAGCCATAATTGCTGTTGAGAAAAACTATAAAGGCGAGGAAGGGCAGGAGATCGATCTTACGGTCACAGGCTGTACTTTTCAGAAGGCTTCTCCGGGATCTACCGCAATAGTTTACGATAATGGTTACCATCTTGCAGGAAAAGGGCAAGTCGTGATCGAAGGTTGTGAATTCAACGATATGGGCAGGGGTGTTCAGGTCCTGAGAAATTCTCAGGATGACATAGATACGCTGGTAAACGGATGCACATTCAATAACTCTACTCTTCGTTCCGTAGAAATAATGGACGGAAGACTTGCTCAAGTTACAAATAATGTTTTTAATAACAACAGCAAAGATCATCACAGCATAATGATGTTGTATGATTACAATGATTCAAATCACCCTAAAGAAGTAATAATAAAGGATAACACATTCAATGGAGCTTCAGCACAGTATCCGATGATCGTGCATGCAGCTTCGAAAATAAATAAGGATGAAGATCATACTAATAATTACAGCGAAGACTTTCCGGATGAGCTTAAGTATGTCCAGTTATTTGGGAATGTTGGTCCGCCTGCATGGGCAGGAGGAACAGAATCTGCTGTATGGGGCAATGTCGGTGTGCCGTATGTCATGACCGCACAACTTGCAGTTACTCGTATTGATAATGTAAACTATAGCGATCTGCTGATCAACCCCGGTGTCACGGTGTGTATGGACAAGGATGTCAATTTCCTTGTTGAGGGATCTCTCAGAGCTATCGGAACCAAAGATCAGCTTATAACTATTTGCAGAAAACCGGGTGCGGAGCAATGCGGACAGATACAACTCAGCCATTTCAAAGGACAGGTCGAAATGTCTCATTGTGTAATCGATGGATTATTCAGGGGAGCATGGCTTGAAGCCGATGACGACAACACGAATGAAGTGCTTGTATCGATGGATTCATGTGTAATAAGAAATTCTGTGGATTGCCAGATCGCTGTTCTGGGAAACTATACATCTAAAGGGCGGATAATTATTAAGAACAGCATTATCGAAGGAAATCCTGATATCGGGAATAACGGTATCGCTATAGATGGCGGAAGAAGAGTATATCTTCAAAACAATCTGATCCACGGTTTTCCTCATAGTGGGATCGTTTATATGAGCAATGCTTATTATAACGAAAATGAAACAGCTGTCTTCATTGAAAATTGTACGATAGCTGACAATACGCTCTTTGGATTAAGGATCGTTCTGAACGCTCCTTTTAACGCGGATGTCACTGAATATGGTGTGTCTGTGCACAATTCAATAATTTACGGTAATGATCTTATGGATATCGGAGTAACGGGGGATAACAGAAATGATGACCAGGTAAAGATAGCATATTCGCTCCTTGGTGATGACGCTGTTGAATATATCGACGGGATCTACGAACATCCCGACGGAACGAGGTTTGTTGAACTTACGGATACTGCTTATGATAAAGTTATTTACGGCGAACCGCTTTTCGCCGATCCTGCAGGTAAGGACTATCGTCTCATGTCGAAGAATGGCAGATGGAATGGGGAGACATGGGTAAAGGATAGAAAGACAAGTCCTGCGGTGGATGCGGGGGACCCGGCAAGCGCGTACGATCAGGAACCTTCTCCTAACGGCAGAAGGATCAACATGGGTTATCTCGGCAACACTGAATTTGCATCTAAATCTGCCGGGTCATTTTTCAGCGGGCTTTGCTGGCTTTGGATACTGTTATTGATTTTGCTGATCATTATTATGCTGATATTGATCATTACCAGAAAAAGAAAGAAAGAGGATGATAAGAAAATTGAGCCTGTTGATAATAGTAAAGTTACAGCTATTCTTCCGATTTTCCTGGTGCTTTCGCTGCTGTTATCCGGATGTAGCGTGATCCCAGGGAATACGTCCTCATCCTCAAATGCAGGAATTAATTCGAATGATATTTTAGCAAGTAGTGCAATCAGCAATGATCAGAGCAATGCTGACAATTCTCAGATCAGCAGGCAGGCGGGAGAAGAAAAGATACATTTGAAAGTACAAGCTGCACCTGTAATAATATCCGGACTTGAAACTGTTTCTACAAAGGATTTCTCTATAGAACTTCCCAAGGGATGGACCTATGAAACCAACCCGGCTAACCTTGAATTCGGACTTATAGCATATGATCCTCAGCAACCTGAGAGAAGGTTGTTCTATTACTACATGTTTAATCCTTTTATGAAAAGTGAAGCTGCCCGTAATTATTTTAAATCAGCTTACGGATCCGGCAATATATATGCCGGATGTCCGGTACTTGATCCGCCGGAGGTAACAGAATTCTTCTATAAATGGAATGAATATATCGATTGGCTTGAAAGCCGGGGGATCAAAGCTGCTACAATGAAATTTA
>Ga0265294_10003725_pt1 | contig 19323 bp, 16 predicted proteins | sample MunlanPumphouse3_FD_192504 | JGI IMG/M metagenome (GOLD analysis project Ga0265294, IMG submission 192504) | Groundwater microbial communities from a municipal landfill in Southern Ontario, Canada - Pumphouse #3 | ecosystem: Environmental > Aquatic > Deep subsurface > Groundwater | place...
GATTGACATAAAAGATAAAATAGACTATCAATATCATTGTCTTTTGGAGAGGTTCCCGAGTGGTCAAAGGGGGCAGACTGTAAATCTGTTAGCTCAGCTTTCGAAGGTCCGAATCCTTCTCTCTCCAATCTTTCAGGTCTTCTTTGAAGGCCTTTTTTGTTCTTGGTGGACAAACTGTTTACAGTTGGGTATATTTGACTAGATGGCAAAATTCTCTGAAAGCGTAATCAATGAAATAAAAAAACGCCTCACAATTACAGACGTAGTTTCGGATTATGTTGTTCTCACACGAAAGGGGGACAGGCTTTGGGGACTTTGCCCTTTCCATCATGAAAAGACTCCGTCATTCACAGTAGTGGAAGACAAAGGCTTCTATCATTGCTTCGGATGCGGCAAGGGCGGTTCAATGTTCGATTTCATCATGGAAGAGGAACATGTGACTTTCCCTGAAGCTGTTGAGATCCTTGCAAAGAAAGCAGGAGTTCAGCTCAAGGAAGAGACTCCGGAGGACAGGAGCAAGCGGAACTTCGAGCAGAATCTGGGAGAGCTCTACAGCAAGCTCTCAGTGGCCTTCCATTTTCTTTTAGGTTCGATGCCAGAAGCTCAGCATGCAAGAGAATATCTTGAAAAACGTAAAGTCTCGATAGAAATGCAGAACAAGTTCATGCTAGGCTATGCACCCTCAGATACGAACTGGCTTTATTCCTTCTTGAGAAAGAACAATTATTCCGATGATTTTCTTTCAAAGACAGGGTTGTTTTCCACCAAGAATCCAAGATATCCTCTTTTTTCAAACAGAATAATGTTCCCAATCCGGACATGGCAAGGAAACTGTGTGGCTTTCGGTGGAAGGGATCTTACTGGGGAAAGCCGAGCCAAGTACATTAACACTCCTGAAACTGATCTCTATCGCAAAAGGGACATGCTTTTCGGGCTTTATGAAGGATTGCAGTCAATTAAAAACAAGAAATCGGTAATTCTCTGTGAAGGTAATTTTGATGTGGTATCTATGCAGCAAGCCGGAATGGGAAACACTGTCGCTCCGCTTGGAACGGCTTTCACTGATGACCAGGCAAGGCTTCTCAAAAGATACTGCGAAAAAGCCACGATTCTTTTCGATTCTGACAGTGCAGGCCAGAATGCAACACAGAAGGCAATCATACTTTGCCAGAAAATGGGACTTGAAAGCAGTGTAATAAACCTCGGCAATGAGAAAGACCCATCTGAGGTACTAGAGAAAGAAGGGCCGGAAACGCTTTCAAAGTCTTGTGCAATTCTTTCAAATGGCTTTGATTATCTTGTACATTTGTCATTAAAACGTTATGATGTACGACAGCCTAAAGCAAAGTTTATGGTTTTCAAGGAGGTGGAGCCGTTTTTGGAAGCAACTGCTTCTGAAATTGAGAAACAAGGTTATATCAGACGGCTTTCTGAAATACTCAATATTTCAGAAAAGCAGATTCTTGAAGATTATCAATCAGGACAGTCTGATTCAGCTAGCATTAGAGATGAAGCTCCCAAAACAGGAAGCGACAATCCTTTTGATGTTGATTCGGATATGTGTCTGATGCTCATGCTGGCAAACAGAAGAGATCTTTTCGGAAAATTCAAAAACACATTGAAAATTGACTTGCTTCAGAATGAAGAAGCCCAGAGAATTTATGCTGTTCTTGAAGATGCGGACAGACTCGGAGTAACGACTAATGAGATGCTCCTGCAGATGATCGATGATCCGGCTCTTAGAGCCAAAGTCAGAAATTCGTTTGCAATGGATATGTACAAGGATACGGATGCTCCAAAGCATATTGCTGAATCCATTAGGATTGCAAAGCTGAGGGATATGGAAGAGAAGAGGGCAAACATACTTAAAGTCCTGAAGTTGAATTCGCAGGATCAGAATGAAAATGGAAATGATGCCAATGAACTTCTCTCTCAGATACAGGAACTTGACAGTAAGATTCAAGAAATGAAAATGGCTACAGGAACCAACGAGGGATATTAATGGAAGAAAAAACCTATCAGGAAAAACTGAAACTCATAATTGACGCAATCAACGACATAACTCCGATTACACTTTCGGAATTCCATGAGTTTCTGCTTGATAAGAATATTGAGATCGGTACTGATCAGGAAAAAATTGAAGCAGAGCTTATAAAGAAGAAGATCCTGATTGAAGACGATCTGATGGATGAGGATGAGCCGAATCCAGAAGAATTGGCGCAGACTGACGCAGAAGCGCCTTCAGAAATTGATGAAACCGAAGACGTGCTTCTCGAAGCAGGTCCGGATGATGATGACACAATTCTTCCTTTCGATGATACAGATGCCGTGGATGAGCCTCTTGATGTTCCCGATGACACTGAAGAGATTGAACCGCCGGAAGAAGAGAATGGCGATGATGCACATTCACCTTCTGCTTCTGAATCGGATAGTGATGAAGAAAAAGAAGATGAAGAAGAGGATGAAGAAGAAAACGAATTCGATGACAAAGAAGATTTCCGTTCTTCTGGATTCTATTCGGACATGGATGATGATTCCCATTCCAGCATCAATATTCCGGCCGAAATAGAAGAAGAAACCGAGCATCATTCCTCTGCAAGATCTTCAATTCTTGGAACCGACAAAGGTGAAAGTTCCAGTGATGACCCGATCAGGCTATACCTCCGTGAGATTGGAAAAGAAAACCTTCTTTCAGCCGAACAGGAAGTCGAGCTTTCAATGCAGATGGAGAAAGGTTCGCAGATCATCAAGGATGTCATCAAGAAATCCGGAATCATGATCAAATGCTTTGATGATATTCTCAAGAAACTCAATGAAAAGCATGAAGAAACCGATGAGTTCAATTCTTCATCAAAAGACCTGAAGGAAGTCATCACAGAGCAGAAACGTTTCATTCAGCACTACAAGGAACCTCTTAAAGAAATTCAAGCTTCACTGAAGAATTACATTGCACAGAAACAGCAGCTTATTGCAACTGGCGATGACATATTCTCTAATGAATCGCTGCTCAAGAAAAAAGCTACTCTTTTGAAGAAGATTTCCCAGATTGATCTTCAGCCTGAAGAAATCAATTCCATAACCGATCTTTTCCTTGAAGCAGAACAGAACATCATCCGACTCAAGTCAGAGAAAGCTCAGCTTGAATCAATACTTGGAGTCAAGACCGAGAGGGAAGTTCGAAAGCTTTCACGGGATCTTTTCACTTCTGGGAAGAAAGAAACTGTTGAGCAGAACCTCAACCTTTCTTCAGAACAGATCAAAGAGAACATTTCCAAGTATCAGAACAATGTCCGTGAAATGCGTAAAATCGAGCAGGAATTCGAGGATGACTCTGATGAGATCCTGAAGCAGGCAAAGGAAATAAAGAACGGCCGTGCAATGCTCAAGAGCGCAAAGGACCGTTTGATCCAAGCAAACCTCAGGCTTGTTGTTTCAATTGCAAAGAAATACACAAACCGCGGACTTCATTTCTTCGACCTTATCCAGGAGGGCAATATCGGTTTGATCAAAGCTGTTGAAAAATTTGAATACAGAAAAGGCTACAAATTCTCAACTTATGCTACATGGTGGATCAGACAGGCCATTACCCGAAGCATCAGTGACCAGGCAAGGACTATCCGTGTTCCTGTTCATATGATCGAGCAGATAAACAAAGTCGTCAGGGAAAGCAGGATGCTCATGCAGTCTCTCGGAAGAGAGCCAAGCGATGAAGAGATTGCCGAGAAGCTCGGCTGGTCTGAATCAAAGGTCAAGACAGTAAAGAATGTAGCTCGCGAACCGATCAGCCTTGAGACTCCAGTGGGAGAAGAAGAAGACTCTCTTCTTGCTGACTTCATCGAGGACAAGGATGCAGAGAACCCAGCTCAGCAGACGGCTTACACGCTTCTCCAGGAACAGCTTAAGGAAGTGCTTGATACTTTGCCAAAGCGCGAGCAGGAAGTCCTTAAGATGAGGTTTGGCCTCGAAGATGGCTATTCCCTCACATTGGAAGAAGTCGGTCTTTATTTCGAAGTGACCAGGGAACGAATCAGACAGATAGAAGCAAAAGCTCTGAGGAGACTAAGGCATCCTAAGAGAAGCAAGATAGTAAAAGATTATCTTTGATGGGAGATATTATGAAAGATACATTTGTCAAGCTGCAGAAACTGCAGGGCGTTATCGCTAAAAAGTATGAAATTGAAGACAAAATCAAGGACGTTCCAAAAGACCTTGATGTGAAGAAAGAGCTTCTCGAAAAAACAAATAAAAGCTATCTTGAGCTCTGCACCAAGGAAAATGCAACTAAAACTGAAATCGAGAATCTGAAGAACAAGAAAGAAGCTGCTGAGAAGCACAGAGAAGAACTTGAGAAATCAGTGGAAACCATTGTTCTTTCGAGGGAATACGAAACAGTTTCCAAGGATATTGAAACCGCAAAGAATGAAGAGCAGAAGACCAGGAATGATCTAATGGAACTTCAGAATAAGTTCGATGAGCTTCAGCAGAGGATTTCAATTCAGGAAGAAATCCAGAAGAACCAGTCAGATGAAGTTGCTGAAGAAACAGCAAAGAAAGACCAGATTCTTTCCGGACTTCAGAAAGAACTTGATGAAGTCGATGCACAGGTCAAGGAACTTTCGGAAGGCATTCCAGATTCCATGCTTTTCAAATTTGAGAGAATCATCAGAAACAAGAACAATGTCGGAATTGTTCCGATTCATGGAACTGTATGCGAAGGTTGCCATATGACACTTCCGCTTCAATTCGTAAATGAAGTCAGGAAAGAAGATGACGTCTATTTCTGCCCATATTGCAGCCGTGTGCTCTTCTATGAAGAAGTAGAGGGTGCTCAGAATGAAACATTCACGTTCGAACAGGACCAGAATGCCAATGATGACGAGCAGAGCAATTCCGAGAATCTCGGTGACTTTGTCGGTGATGATGAATTCTCTGATTTCTAAATAGTAGTTTATCAGAGGTCCGACAAGTAATCGCTGGTGATTTTCATCAGAGGAAAGTCCGAGCTCCATAGGACAAAGGTGCCGGGTAACGCCCGGGAGCCGCAAGGCTACAGAGAGTGCAACAGAAAACATACCGCTGCCTTCGGGCAGCAAGGGTGAAAAGGCGAGGCAAGAGCTCACCGGCAGTCTGGTAACAGGCTGCGCATTGAAAACCTCACCTGGAGCAAGGCCAAAAAGCAGGTTAGCTGTCCGCTTTATTCCTGCGGGTAGGCTGCTTGAACCCGTTGGCAACAACGGGTCTAGATAGATGATTACATAAACAGAACTCGGCTTATGTCGGACCTCTGTTTTTTTCAAGGAGAATGCCTTTGAAACTTGATAACAAGGTATCTCTCAGCGAACTTAAGAGCTCGCTGATGTTAGTTGACAATCCTGCGCGTTATGCAGGTGCCGAATTCTTCTACAATCGCAAAAGACCAGCAGAAGGCGATATTGGATTCTGCATGTGCTTCGGCGATCTATATGAAATCGGAATGGCCAACAATGCAGTCAAGATAATATTCGATCAGCTGAACGATATGGACGGTGTTTTCTGCGACCGTGCATTCAGCGTAGTTCCTGATTTCGAACAATTGCTGAAGGAAAGGCAAATACCGCTTTTTTCTGAGGCTGAATGCTTGCCAATTAAAAACTTCGATATGGTTGGCATTTCAATTGGAAGCGAGCTTGCTTCTACTAACATCCTTCAGATACTTGATCTTTCACAGATTCCTCTAGAAGCTGAAAGAAGAACTGAAGGTGATCCTATCTTGATTGCTGGCGGCCCTGCTGTAACAAATCCTCTTCCTTTTTCACGTTTCTTTGATTTCATCTACATCGGAGAATCTGAAAACGGCTATGATCAGATCATTGCTATCCTCAAGCAGGAGAAAACCAGGGAAAAGAGAATAGAGTGTCTTAGAAAGCTTCCTTTCCTATGGTGGAAAGGTGCAAAGCTTGCCATAAGGACTATAGACAATCATTTTGCAGACAAGGAAAAACGCTTCAGCCATTTTGTTATTCCCGCGTTCAACATAAGCCAGGACAGTGGAAATGTCGAAATCATGCGTGGCTGTCCCAACGGATGCCGTTTCTGTCATGCAGGGCAGTATTACAAGCCTTACAGGCAACGTTCCCTTGAAACAGTATACAACCTTGTGAAACAGGAAGTGGATGATTTCGGGTATCGTGAAATAACACTTGCTTCACTCAGTTCCGGAGATTATCCAAATCTGGACATCCTAATAAAGATACTGAATCATGAATTCGCTTCACGCAAGGTTTCCTTTGCGCTTCCTTCATTGAAAGTAAGTTCATTCTCGCTTGATATTCTTCAGGAAATATCAGAAGTACGCAGAAGCGGACTGACATTTGCCATAGAAACTCCTCTTCTTAGATGGCAGCATGCGATGAACAAGGAAGTGCCGGTAGAGCAGGTGATTTCCATTATCAAGGAAGCAAAGCAACGAGGATGGAAACTTGCAAAATTCTATTTCATGGTCGGTCTCCCATTTGTTGATCCGGCAGAAGAAGAAAATGCAATTGTCGATTACTTACTTAAGATATATCAGGAAACTCATATTTCGATGAACATCAACATCGGGACATTCATTCCAAAGCCGCATACACCATTCCAATGGGTTGCACAGATGGATATGGAATCTTCCGAAGCTCATCTGAAATCCATAAAGAATCATCTGAAAGATGCAATCAGAGGCATCAAGGTTTCCTACCATGAGCCATTCGTCTCATACCTTGAAGGAATAATCAGCCGTGGAAACGAAGATACAGGGCTTCTGATTCAGAAAGCATATGAAAAAGGTGCAAGACTCGATGCTTGGGAAGATTATCTGAAACCTGAAATCTGGAAGCAGTCAATGAAAGAATTAAGTGATTATGATTTTGAAAAACCAATCTTCACTGAACATGATCTCTCTGAGCGGCTTCCTTGGTCATCAGTTTCAATGGGTGTTTCCGAGCAATATCTCAAGAATGAATACAACAAGGCAAAAGAGGGCATTCTAACCGACAGATGCGGCTTTGACTGCAACCATAGATGCGGAGTCTGCTCAAAGATCAACCAGATATCAGAGCCTGATCCAATCACTGAGGAGTTCTCCGATTCAATTCTTTCCAAACCGTTGGAGACCAGATCGGAATCTGTGGATATCCGCCAGGTTATCCTTCAGTATTCAAAGACCGGAAAAGCAATATTCCTCTCGCACATCAATACGATGCGAGCTTTCGAGCAGGCATTCCAGCGATCTCAGCTGCCGATTGAATTCACACAAGGCTTCAATCCCAAGCCGCGGCTCGAGTTTCTGAATCCTGTTACTCTTGGAATCACTGGAGATAATGAACTCGCCATGATTGAAATGAATGTTCATGACCTTGATGAAAGTGCAATTATTGAACGCTTCAATTCACAGGTCTGCGAAGGAATCTCAGTTAAGAAATGCCTTATCCTTGATAGTATTCCTTTGAATGGCAAGAAATACTCATTGGCTTCGAGGCTTATTGGATCTATCTATGAAATTACTGATATAACTGATGCACTTGTTCATGATGCTCTGTGTTCGTTTCCAAACACAGACAACCAGATAAAGGTCTTCATGATTTCAGATCAGAAATTCGTCATTGCAATAAAGGGCGAAAAGAATCTGATGAAGACTGTATTCCCCGAAATGAACAAGTTTCAAGTAACAGGTGGCTGCAATATGCACCGTTTGACTCCAAATATAAATATTCTGGAGAATCGAACTGAATTTGATGATGTTATTGGGGATTTTCTAAGATGATTGACTATACTTTCAAGCCAGCCGCTGATTTTGAATCTGCGATTTCCGAGCTTTACCATATTCTGACAATGCTTCGCAGTCCTGAAGGATGCCCTTGGGACAAGAAGCAGACTGGTCGAAGCATGGCTCAGAGCGTTATGAATGAAACTTACGAATACATAGATGCTCTTGATGCATGCAATCTTGGCGAGCAGAAAGAAGAAATCGGAGATGTTCTCATGACTGTCCTGATGATTCTTGAAATTCATCAGCAGGATGGTGATTTTGAACCAGTTGATGCAATCAATGGAATCTGTGAAAAGCTAGTCAGGCGGCATCCTCATGTTTTCACCGATAACGCTCATGCCAAAGATGATTCTGATGTCATGAAAATCTGGAGCAATGTAAAGAAAAACGTTGAAGGACGGGAAGACCGTTCTGAAGATGATCTATTCTCAAATATTCCAAAATCCGAACCTCTGGTTGAACAGGCTTATCAAATTCAGAAAAAGCTTGAGAATCTTGGATTCGACTGGAAAGATCAGAAAGGCGTCTATGACAAGGTTATTGAAGAACTTGAAGAAGTCAGGACAGCCGATAACGAACAGGACCGGGAAATGGAAATTGGTGATCTTCTTTTCACTGTAATCAATCTTTCAAGGTTTTATAAGATTCATCCCGAAACGGCGCTTTACAGGAACACACAGAAGGTCAAGAAAAGGTTCAATCTTCTGATGAAGATCTGCAAGGAAAGGAACATTGAGCTCAAAACAGAAAATGCAGATCAGATGAACGAAGTCTGGAATGAAATAAAGAAACTGGAGCATTAAAAAAAAGGCCTGAAGCCCAAGCTCAGGTCTTTTTGCTATTTACCAGGAAGCTCAGTTATTTCCGTGCTTCTTGTGGTGGTCTTTAAGGTTTTCCTTAGCTTTTTCCTCACGAGCTTTTTCCTGCTGAATTTCACGTTCTTTCTTGGTTACCTTGTGAGAATATTCCTGGGAAGCGCCTTTGGCTTCTTTTTGATCATCTTTGTCTGACATTTTCATGTCCTCCTATAATCAAAGATAATATAATCCAAATTTTCAAAAAAAGAAAGAATAATGTAGAAAATGCTTTCTAGTTGACAGAAGATTCATTATGTACATTTTATAAATCATTCAACACTGATAGGGACAGAAAGGCAGATTGAAGGAATTGTCCAGAACTTATTGGTGAACTTCCCTTTCTGGAAAGAAACTGAATTGAAAATATGAACGTAATAGACATCGTTGTTTAACCTTGAATTCAGAGCTGAATAATCATCGTCCTTGGTGTTGCTTCTGATTTCAGCCTTTGAAGTAAGAAAACTGTTTCCATTGTATCGGTGCAACGTTACAGAATCATCTGAAGCATCAAATGTCTCATCTTCGCTTACCACAAGATCTATGCATTTTGTTGTTTCATTGAACTGAGCCTGGAAATAGTAAACGATATTCCCGTCGGTCCTATTAGTCAGATTGTATGCAAATTCAGGTGCCGACTGAACTGTCTGGCTATCCAGGCAGAAAGCACCGATGTTCCAATTGAAATCTTCTGAGCTGTCATTGAAAGAAAGAATTGCGCTTCCTCTGGAAACATTGCCCGGATTAATGCCAGTGTAATTGGCACCTTGGAATTTTTCCTTGAATGCCGCTTTGATTTTGGGATCCATAGAAGTTGTGTTTGATTCCTGGCTAATATAATAAAAAAGAAACAGACCTGGACCATCTTCTACAAGGTCAAGATCACCATCACTTCCCTCGTGACTTTTTACAGTGATCTTGAATTGGTTATCTGAACCTGATATCTGTTCGGTTTTGTAGTAGCTTGTTGTAGTATAGAAATAACTTGGTATTCCGCAGCTGATAAAGAAAATGGCCGCAAGCACCAATATAACAATCAGTATCTTACGGCCTTTTCTCATAGTGTGTACCTACTAAAGAGTCAATAAAGCATTTTTAGAAAGAGCAACATATTCAGAAGAGCTGCTTGAACCTGAATATTCATCAACAATCTGCTGGAAAGTTGATTTTGCAAGTTCAGTATCACCCTTTGCAAGATGAATCCTTGCAGAATTGAACAGTGCCTTTGGAGCTACTCCTGCATCAAATCCATATTCAGCTGTAATCTTGTCATAAAGAGCAAGAGCAGCATCCTGATCTCCGACATTGTCTTTCACAACAGCGGCATTGAACAAAGCAAGCGGAGCCAGATAGCTCTTTGGATTCTTTTCATAAACTCTCATGAAGGAATCATATGCATTATCATTGTCTTCTGCTGCAAGATAGGACAGACCAAGGATATAACTGGCTTTTACACCAGAATATGCTTTTCCGCCTTTGGACTCTGCAGTTTGCAGATCAGAAATAAGAGAAGCATAATCCTCATCCGAATAATCGGTTTTCTGGAAAAGCTCCTCTTCCCTTGTCTGAAGAGCATCAACAGAGACTTGAAGCTTGTTTTCATTGCTGTCGGCAACTATCAGACAGACTGAAAGAACAATGAGTCCAACAATGATTGCTATTCCGACAATAAGAAGCAGTTTCCTGTTCTTAATGAAGAAATCAGAAATCTTAGCAAGGATCTTGTTTGCTTTAGTCTGCTGCAACTTCGAATCTTTCTCTTTCATCCTTATTTGTCCTCATGCTTCTGTGCAAGCATCTCTCCGATAGTAGCTGTATCGCCATCATCGGTTCCCTGCATGTACTTGGCAACTTCAGCCTGCTCTGAACGCTTGATCATTTCCTTGATGGAAAGAGAAAGCTTCTGCTGAGCTGGATTGACTTCAAGGACAACAGCTGTGATTGGATCGCCTACTTTGAATTTCTTCAAAGCTTCATCTGTGTATTCCTCATCAGGTCCGACAAGATTGAACTTGGAGATAAGACCTTCGATATCGCCGATAACCTTCACGAACACACCGAAGTCTGTGACATTGGTAACTGTTCCGGAGATGGTGGAGAACTTCGGATAATCATGCTTGAGCGTCTGCCATGGGTTGCCCTCAAGCTGCTTGACGCCAAGTCTGATTCTTCTTGTATCCGGCTCGACTCTGAGAACCTGAACATCAAGCACATCGCCTTCCTTGCAGAATGCAGCCATGCTCTTAACTTTCTTGGTCCATGAAATGTCATCGATATGAAGGAATCCATCAATACCCTCTTCCAGGTTGATGAATGCACCGCTGTTGGTGACTTTCACAACCGGCTTGGAAAGATTCATTCCAATTGGATATCTTTCGGCAATGGAATCCCAAGGATTGGTCTGAAGCTGCTTGATTCCAAGAGATACTCTCTTCTTGTCAAGGTCATATCCAAGAACCTTAGCCTGGACAACATCACCGATGTTGAAAAGCTCTTTCGGATTGTTGATCCTCTTGGTCCATGAAAGCTCTGAAATATGAGCAAGACCTTCAATGCCAGGTTCCAGTTCAATGAAGACACCGAAATTGGTAATCTTTGTGATTGGAGCTGTGACCACATCACCCACATGGAATTTGCCAGCGAATGTTGACCATGGATCCTCAGTCATGTGCTTGAGTGAAAGATTGATCTTCTTTGTCTCAGGATCGATGTTGATGAGTCTGAGTCTGACGACCTGTCCTCTCTTCACGAAATCCTTAGGCTTGGTCACATGTCCCCAGCTCATGTCATTGAGATGAAGCAGACCATCAAAGCCGCCAAGATCAATGAAAGCGCCGAAGCTTGTGAATGACTTCACTGTTCCTTCAACGATGTCGCCGATCTGAACCTTTGAGAAGAACTCTTCTTTGTTCTTCTTGATCTGCTCTTCAAGGTATTCCCTTCTGGAAACAACGCTCTTGAGCTTGTTGTTCGTATGGAACTTCTCGATTATGAACTTGTCCTGAACGCCGATCAGCGTTTCGGGATCTTCTACTCTGTTCACGTCTGCTTTTGAAAGCGGGCAGAATCCAAAGTAATCATGGCCAAGGTCTACTTCATATCCGCCTTTGATCACTTTGACGAACTTGCCATCAACCGGAGTTCTGTTATCCGCTGATACCTTAAGTTCATCTGTCTTCTGCTTTGCATCTGCCAATTTCTTGGAAATGATGAGCTGACCGCCCTTGCCTTCCTTGCTAACGATAAGGACTTCCACCTTGTCGCCAAGCTGAGGCAAAGTTGAAAATTCCTCAGTGGAAATTTTCCCTTCTGATTTGTACCCGACATCCACAAACACGTACTCATTATTGACCTGAACAACAGTACCGGTAATGAGCTGACCGTCTTCGATTCCATCAAGAGACTTTAGATACTCCTCCTGCAGCAAGGTCTGCATCTCGCTTGCCATTTGATCTTTCTGATCGTTTGTTTTCTCTTCAGCCACTTTCTTTCTCCTGATCCTATTACAATTTTTCTTGCCGTTTTACGGCTCTTAACACTTTCTCACAAACTTCTTTTATGGTCAAGTATGAAGTATCAATTATGGTAGCATTTGGGGCAATCTTGAGCGCTCCGACAGCCTTGTTTCTATCATTTTCATCTCTCTTTCTCAGGGATTCAAGAACTTCCTCGTAGCTAAGTCCATCGAGCTTCTGATCGAAGCGCCGCTTTGCCCTTATCTCCGGGGAAGCATCCAGATAGAACTTGAAGTCAGCATCAGGAAAAACGACTGTAGTCATGTCCCTTCCTTCAGCAATGATATCCATCCCTGAAGCTATCTCAACAATCCGCTTGTCCACAATGGAACGCACCTCTGGAATCGCAGAAATCCTGGAAGAATTCATATCGATCCTGGCATTGTGAAGCTCCCCTTCTGTAACCGGAATGGAGTCAACATAGAAAACACCGTCCTTGATATCGATATGCGTCTCTTGCGCAGTCTTTATGCATGAAGCCCTGTCCGAGAAATCACCTTTCCTTTCCAAGTGCTTCAATGTTATGGCCCTGTAGAAATTGCCTGAATTCAGGTAGTAAAGATGAGCTTCCTTTGCAATCATCCTTGCAATTGTGCTCTTTCCAACCCCGACCGGACCGTCAATTGCTACTATCATTGCCTTCTTCTCCGGAAAGTGATTCGATTTCAGCCTTGCTCAAGGTGCGGAACCGTCCTACAGGCATCTTGCCAAGTTCCACGCCGCCGATCCTTGTCCTTACAAGATGGCTGACATTGTATCCAAGAAGCCCAAGCATGTTCCTGATTTCACGGTTCTTGCCTTCGGTAAGGATAATCTTCACCCAGCGCTTTGAAAGCAGTTCATAGCTCTTGATTGAGTATGGAGGAACATTGCCCTTTGCTGCCTGGTCAAGATCCTTCCTGTTTATGTCAGTGTCTGTTTCTACCATGTACTCCTTCTCAACTTCATGGGATGGATGCATGACTCTATTGGCGAGGTCGCCATCGTTTGTGTAAAGAATAAGCCCGCTGGAATCCTTGTCGAGACGGCCGATATGAAACAGAAGATTGTTCCATGGAACGTCAATAAGATCGACGGCAAAACGCTCTTCGTTGGGATCATAGTTCGAACATACATAACCGACTGGCTTGTTGAGGGCATAGTAATATAGCTTGTCCGAAGGCTCTGCCAATACATCATCGACATAAACAGCATCGTCTTCGTTGACCTTGGTGCCAAGCACCATGCAGACTTTTCCATTGACCGTAACACGGCCATCCGTCATCAGATTCTCGCAAGTCCTTCTGGACCCGAATCCACTTTTCGCTAGGTAAACCTGAAGTCTTACCGGATAATCAAGTTTCATTGTTTTCAAACCTCTCTCTATCAATTTCAGTCATCTTCGGAAGGTCGCTTATGCTTTCAAGCCCAAACTCGAAAAGGAATTTCCTAGTCGTTCCATAAAGACAGGGATGTCCTGGAACATCCTTGCGTCCGATGACCTTTATGTAATCTCTTTCGCGGAGCAGCCTAACAATAGTGTCTGAAACAACTCCTCGTATATTATCGATTTCCCGTCTCGTTATCGGCTGGCTGTATGCAACGATCGAAAGCGTCTCCATGGCAGCCTTTGAAAGCCTCTTATCGACTTTCTTGCCATAGGCCTTCCGAAGGTCTTCATTCAGATCCTTGCAAGGAGAAAACTGCCATTCATCATCAGAACTGATTAATTCAAGCCCATGGAAAGAATTGAAATAATGCTCTGAAAGCTCTTTAAGAGCAGCAAGGGCTTCATCAACCTTGAGCGAAGTCATCTTGCATATTCGCTCGATGTCCAGAGGCTCATTCTCCAAGAAGAGAAGCACTTCCACAAGCCTTGCATTCTTTGAAAGGATTCTTTCATTTTCCATCAGTATCACCTTCCTCCTGTTCTGAAGGGAATTCATAGTTCTCAGGCCTTCTGGTAATCAGGATATCCCCGTATTCCTCGTCCTGCCTTATAAGAATCATTTCATCCTTGACGCTTTCAAGGACAGCCAGAAATGCTGAGATGATATGCTCCGGAGAATGCCTGTCAACCACGATATCGGTGAAATGAATGCAATCATTCTTGTCCAGAAGCTCTGTCATCAAAGCTACTTTCTCGTTCACGGTGACTTCTTCATATACGCTGAAGACCTTCTGGGAAAATTCATCAACCTTCTCCATCAGGTTAACATACGTAGAAAGAAGATCTCCTATTCCAACATTGCTCCAAAGTTCTTCATCAGAGAACGGAAGCAGGAACTGAACCTTCTTCCGTTCCATCATGAAATCATTCTGGCGTTCCGAATCGAAAAGGAGCTGTGAGTACTTCTTGAATTTCTGGTAATCAAGAAGACGCTCTACAAGCTCCTTGCGCGGATCTTCATATTCTTCATCGAATTCCACCTCGACAGGAAGCATCATCCGGCTCTTTATCCAAAGGAGATCTGCTGCCATCTTATAGAAGTCAGACAGATCCCCAAGGGAAGTCACTTCGTCTTTCTTGATATACTCAAGGAACTGATCGGTAATCTGAGCAATTGGAATATCATATATATTCACTTCAGATTTCTGAATCAGGAAAAGAAGAAGATCAAGAGGACCTTCGAATGCAGGCGTCTTGTATGAAATCCCGCTTGACATCAGACCTCTGCCTCTGGCTTTGGAGCCTCCGCTGTTGCTGGAGCTTCCTTCGGCTTCTCGAACATTATCTTTCTGAGCTTCGCTTCGATCTCAGTCTGGATAGCAGCATTCGATTTGAGGAAGGAAATGGCATTCTCCCTGCCCTGACCTATCTTCTCGGCGTTGTATGAGAACCAGCTTCCGCTCTTCTCTATGAGGTTGTACTTTAGAGCTGCATCAAGGATGCTGCCGGTATAGCTTATTCCTTCATCGAAAAGCATATCAAGCTCAACCTTCTTGAATGGCGGCGCAACCTTGTTCTTGACGACCTTGATTCTCACCCTATTGCCGATAATATCATCCGCACCGCGGGAAATGGACTCTATGCGTCTCACTTCAAGGCGGACTGAAGAATAGAACTTCAAGGCATTTCCGCCTGTGGTGGTTTCAGGATTGCCGAACATGACCCCAATCTTCATTCTGATCTGGTTGATGAAGATGATCGTGGTCTTGCTCTTGGCAAGGATTCCAGTAAGCTTGCGAAGCGCCTGGCTCATCAGGCGAGCCTGAAGACCCATGTGGCTGTCTCCCATGTCCCCTTCAATTTCCGCCTGTGGTGTAAGAGCAGCTACTGAATCGACGACTATCATATCCACAGCACCGCTGCGAACAAGGGATTCTGCAACTTCAAGCGCCTGTTCGCCATTATCAGGCTGGCTTATCCAGAGGTCATCAGTGTTTACCCCAAGCTTCTTTGCATAAGACGGATCAAGCGCATGCTCGGCATCGATGAAAGCAGCAATGCCTCCCGCCTTCTGGGTCTCCGCAATTGCATGGAGAGCCAGCGTTGTCTTTCCAGAAGACTCAGGACCATAGATCTCAATGATTCTTCCACGTGGGTATCCGCCAATCCCTAGAGCTTCGTCAAGCAGAATCGATCCGGATGGAATGCATTCGATGTTCTCTACGGCCGCATTGTCGCCAAGCCTCATAAGAGACCCTTTACCGAACTGCTTGTCAATCTGAGCTCTGGCAGCTTCGAGCGCAAGCTTCTTCTGATCGAGAACTTCATCTGTTTTTTCCTTAGCTTTTGCCATTTCCAACTCCTATAATTTAGTTATACCCTATATAACAGCTTTTTTTTCGTTTTTGTTGAGATTTCCTTACAGAGTTTGAACCAATTTCAGAAAATCATGCATTTTTCGCATTTTTTGTGTCATAAATAATCGTAACCGGCCCGTCATTCTCATAAACGACGTGCATATGCGCACCGAAGATCCCCGAAGCAACCGGAATTCCAAGTTCTCGGATTCTTGAAATAAACAGCTCATACATCTTCTGTGCCGTCTCAGGATCCGCTGCCGGATTGAAAGACGGCCTGTTGCCTTTTGAAAGATCGGCACAGAGAGTGAACTGGGAAACTATGAGCATCGAGCCTTTTGCATCAATCACGCTCAGATTCATCTTTTCCTCGCTGTCGCGGAATATCCGCAGCCGAGGAATCTTCTGAACCAGATGATCAAGGTCCTTCTGCTCATCACCCTGCTGAACCCCAAGATAAACAAGAAGTCCGGCTTCGATGCTGCCGGTTACTGTACCATCGACTGAGACCGAAGCATTGCGAACTCTCTGAACAACCGCCTTCATCTGCTGGACATCCTGTTCACGAAAGCAGACCTGTCATCGCTGTTGAAGAAAGAGGAACCAGTCACGACTGCATCGACTCCTGCCTGTTTCAGGACATCGATATTGGCAAGCCCGATTCCACCATCAATGCTGATGATATAGCTGCGGCCTCTCTTGAGGCTGGCAAGCTCACGTACCTTGTCAATGGATGCAGGCATGAACGACTGGCCTCCGAAACCTGGCTCAACGCTCATTACCAGCACCTGATCCACCAGGTCAAGCAGCGGTTCGATATCAGAAACCGGGGTTGCAGGCTTTATGCTCACTCCGCACTGGATTCCAAAGCTCTTGATGAGCTTGAGAGTGCCCACTATATCAGGGCCGGCCTCAATGTGTACCGTCAAGCTGTCCGATCCAGCTTCTGCAAATGCCTTGATCAGATGATCCGGCTTTTCAACCATAAGGTGAACATCAAGGAAAAGGGAACAGCCCCTGCGTATATCCGAAATCACCTTAGGACCGAATGAAATATTGGGAACGAACGTTCCATCCATAACGTCAAGATGAAGCCAAGGGGCCTTGCTGTCTTCGACTTTCTTGATTTCCTGCCCCAGGTTTAGGAAATCCGCCGTCATTATTGAAGGTGAGATTATTACTTTATCCATGACTTAGTTATACCAGAAATCAATTGCTTAATAAATACTTTTATGTTATGATGCTATTAGAAAAGAACGTTATTTCCGAGCGACCCAGGAAGGGACGCCCGGTTTTATTTTAGGAGAAAAAATGAACATTTCAGAAGTAAAAGAGCTAATTGCACCGGAAGAATGGGAAAGAACCAGTGTTTCTTCCTTCAGCTTGGATGATTTCTCCCGCATTGCCCAGATTGCCAGCAATCTGGAAACATCTGAAGACAAAGCCGATTTCAGGCAGCTCTGCGAAGATGAGCTTTCACGCAACAAGGCTTCGATCCCTGCAAGGATACTTGCAACCATTACAGGCAAGCATCCATCCGATGACAGATACCTTCTTGAAGTCCTGGAAAGCGCAGTAGAGGCTCACAAATACGATTCAGTCGAGTTCCTTGCAAAGCTCATGCTCAACTACTCCGAGAACGACTATGCCCTCAGAGTCCTTGCAGATTATTATGAATCAGTCGGAAAAACTGATGAGAAGATTGCAATCTGGGAACGACTGGTCCGCACCGACTATGAAGAGACCGAGATCCTGAAGAAGCTTGCCGAGCACTATGAGCAGGCAGGTGATCTTCAGACTGCAATGAACTACTATCAGAGAGACGCGCAGAGACTTCTCAAGAACCAGGATTACATGGCCCTCAAGGAGCTATGGGACAAGATCGTGTCTCTTCGCAAGGACAATCCTGAGTATCTCATCAAGCAGGCAGAGCGCTATGCCCAGGCTCTTTCGGCCAACAGAGGAGTATCCTTCCTCAATGACCTTCTCGATAGGAATTTCCTTAACATCGACCAGCAGATTGATGTTCTGAAGAAGATCATCCACTACTCTACATTCATCCACCAGAACATCGACAAGCTTCTCGCAAAATACAGAGAGAAGTACAAGGACAATCCTCGCCTTGAATCCTGCATAAAGTCCACCGGCCTTGCAAATGTGATTCCAGAAGTCGTGGAGACAAGCATTGACCAGTTCGAAACCGAAATCCATTTCGTAGAAGGATCATTCGTATTCCACAAAACATGGCAGATCGGAAGGATCATCAAGATCGACGAAGACACGATGGATATAATCTTCACTCAGATCGGTCGGCACACAATGTCATGCTCGATGGCCTATTCTTCACTTAAAGTGCTCCCCAAGACCCATATCTGGGTACTCAAGGCTGTTGTAGACCATGACAAGCTCAAGAACAGATTCCAGTCTGATGTTGTCTGGGCTCTTCAGACCCTTATTTCATCCAACAATGGAAGTGCGACTTTCAAGGAAATGAAAGCCGAGATAGTGCCTTCGATCCTTAGCCAGAAGGAATGGGCGCCATGGTACGCACAGGCGAAGAAAGAGCTGATGAGCAATCCAAGTTTCGGATTCTCAGAAAACGATATTGAAAGCTATGTTTTCAGGGAAACCCCATGCACATTCGAGGAAAAGAAACTCAATATGTTCAGGGCGGAGAAGTCTTTCTTTGCCAAGATCCGCAGCATCCGTGATTTCATTGCAAATAAAGGAGATGTTGAAGACGAGGCTTTTGCAAAGATGATTCAGTTCTTCGAACAGAAGGCCAGGATCGTAAACTCGAATGTCGAGAACCTTTCCTCATGGCTTTTCCTCAACGATCTCAAGACCAGGAAGAACTACAACTTCATCCAGATCGATGGGTCTTTCCAGAATTACTATGACATCATCAAGACCGACGTGAAAGGAGTCTTCATCCAGATTGACGACAGTGAAATCAAGCGTTCCTTCATTGAAGAGCTTATTTCAGCAGATGCCAAGAACTGGCCATCAATCGTGAAAGAGCTGTTCCCTTATTTCCTCAACAACAAGATTCTGGAAGAACTGCTTCAGAACAAGCAGAAGAAGGTCTATCTTTCAATTGTCCAGGAAGCTGTTGATAGCTACAAGGAAAAGCCAGAAGTTCTGCTTTATCTGATCAAGAACCTGAAGGCAAAGGATTGGGAAAAGGCAGGAATCACACAGGAGAAACTGCTGATTTCAGAAATACAGCTGCTGAATTTCGTTCTGCTTTGCATCAATAACAAGAATGATGTCCAGCGTTACAGAAGAGTCCAGCAGGCTCTCGTCCAGACCATCTTCGATGACAGAGGAATCGAGAACTTCCTTTCTTCAGCAGACGAAGATTCTGCAAGAAAGATCTACTCCCTCATTTCTTCAAGCGAATACCTTGACGCAGGAAAGAAGAGCACTGTCCGCAACTACATCA